>WNFR01004492.1_pt1 | contig 18453 bp, 16 predicted proteins | sample 5400221 | NCBI WGS metagenome assembly WNFR01 (sample SAMN13153357, study PRJNA577476) | soil metagenome | isolation source: 40 cm soil under Madrone tree | place: USA:California | collected 2016-06-14
TTCTCTTTTTGAAAGTGTCGTTTAGATGCTGGCCGAAGTACTTGATGATGACGTCGGCCACCTGTTCTCCGGTTGCAGTGCCATTCAATTGTTGGCCTTCTCGAATCGCCTGCACCAACTTTTCGTTTACCCGGATGCCGAAGCTGGCCAATATGATTTTGTCCACTAATTGAGGAAAGCGCGAGGCAAAAGCTGCAACCACCACCCCGCCCCAAGAGGCCCCGGCAACCGTGGATCTTTCAGGAACATTCTGTGCTGCTAGAACTTGATGTAAGACTTCGACCTGCTCATCCAAGGCAACAACGGCAGCACCGGAAATGATTTGCGCTCGCCCTTGACCGGGAAAGTCGAAGAGCAACAACCTGTAATCCCTTGAAAAATAGGTTACGACAGGTCTCCATGCTGCCATGGTTTGCTGGGCACCGTTCACACAGACCAAGAATCGGCTGCCTTGACCAAAGAGCCGGTATGGGATCAGGAACCTACCGACCGTTATTTCGCCTCTCGTTACGTTCATGAATAATTCAGGGGCGGTTTTAATCTTAAACTCAGGCACACATGTGGTCCCATGCTATCCCGCGTTTAAGTTAGTGGAACTCAATCTTTACGCGCCAGTTCTTGGTTCGGCCTTCGGTAGTTTTGTTGCCGCTGATCGACTTGTTGTCACCGAAGCCGTGACGCAAGATAACGCGTACACTAAAGTCTTTCTTGAGTTCATGATACTTCCCCAAATTCACACGTCAACATAGCGCTTACTTATTCTTCTCGGTGCTGAAAGGGGTGTCGATGATCTAAATAGATTTTCTCAGTATGTCTATTTTCTCCCGGTCATGCTCGCTCCGACGCTTGCCGCTGAGTCAATATTGGAGTTGAAATCGCTGAACATTTTGTTGATCTGAGACTTCGGGACACCTTTCCTTTTAGATTTACTGATATGCTAACTCGGCGAGGATTTCTGTCTAATATTGAACAACTTCAAAAACAATTATCGCCGGGGCTGCACTCACGCCAGGGACCCGGGTCCACCATCGACCGGTCCTGAACGGGTCACCCACTAGAAGGCAGGTGGCAAGAGGCAAAGACTTAAGACTTTCCTGTGAAATAAATTTCTTTATTCCTTGCTTCTTCAACTCGCTTGGGTTCGTGATCTTTTGGTAACGCGTCGCTGCTTTTTCAATCTTTTGGTGTCGGACCAGTCACCCATCAGGTTCAGGGCTAGGAGCTGTCCTGTGAGAGCAACGATCTCGCGCAATAGTTCTGCCCCAGAAAACTGTCGGTACCACGCCGCGTCCAAGGTTTAGGATTCGCTGATCCACGGGCTCTCCCTTTCGGGGCCAATCCCATTATGGTTCACGACGTGGGCGTACGATCTGATCTAATGACCATAGAGTTGTCGTTCGGGATGAGACAGCGACCAATCAGGCCTGGTTGTTCTAAGCCAACCCTTATGCGAGCTCGTTGCCTTATCCGAATCGAAAAACTCTTTCTACTAAGGGCCCGCGCGACATCGAATGGCACTTGATCGCGCATATAACGTACTAGCAAGCTCCCCGAGACCGTGTGTGCCACCGCCTTTATGGCTAGCACTCCATGAGTCTTGGCTTTCGTCCTCTGATGGAACCGACCAATCAACGGTTCATAGCGAATGGCAAAAGTTGGCCGCTTCCACAAACACCCAACGGAGATACTTATTTGCCCTTGCCGTTGCTCATCTTCTCACTGCTCAAGCACCGACAGTACGAAGCAAAGTTGCCGACACGGGGACATCTCCGGATATCTCCGGTCTCCCATGATGGTGAGCGAGTGGACTGCGTCCCATTGACTGGAGAGAAAAGCTGAGAATTTGAGGAGGGGTGAGATCGGCTTAAGTAGCGGGTAGGATGGACCCGTACATGAAGTCGATCGATGGGAAAACAACGAGGGAAGTTTGAATCGGGATTCAAGCAGCAGATTATCTAGGAACTGGAATCGGGTTCTGTTGTCAGTCAGCCCCGACAGCCGCAATGCTTACATGGAGTCGTTCTTCAAAACTTTAAAGTACGAAGAAGTCCATCTGGCGAACTACGAGACCTACGATGATGTCATCCGAGGACTTCCCCATTTCATCGAGGAGCCGTACAAGAAAAAAACGGTTGCATTCGGCTCGGGGTACTACCCCCGGAGAAGTACGAAATGACGATTCAATAAACTAAAACCGCCGACTACACTCCCCTCAAATCTCGGTAAAATCTCTCCAGTCAAAGAGGGCGCAGTCCAACACCGTATAGTTTCATCTCCTCTCCTCCTCTGCGTTTTAGGGTTGTCTCTATCGCCAATCTTACTACCCCTCTCGGAGAAGCCTTCTAGACGAATTAGAAAATCTTTTGTTGACAATTGATCGAGTTTAGCTCAATCCGCAAATCCAACATTTTCCAAGCCAGCCGCCATGTAAGCAAGTGGAAGCGCGACGTCTAGTTTGCGCTGAAGAATCTTTCTTGTCACTCAAATCCGTTGATACTCCAATATCGTTGAAAAGGACATTTCCGTACGCCGTTGTACGAACGCACACTATTCTCACTGTCCATCTGTCGTCTAATGCGCTGTATGCGGCTTTTTTGGGCGTCTTAGCCACCGCTGTCACATCGTAGATTTGGGGGCATGGCCATTGCTGAAGTTATTCTTCGCGGTGACCCATGCAATCTTTGTTGCGAGAATCAACTTCGTTTCCTCGAGTGGCGGCCTTAGAGTGGCGGGTAAACACCTTGGTACTAATGGCGGCGCTAACCACTTCTCAAGGTTGTGGCATCATCTCAGATGCGCCTAACCGTGCGGTGTCGACGAGAGTAGTCTCACCGTCGGAGTCTCCAACTGACAATCCTTCCAATAACAAGCCGCCGACGCATACCTTTCCGCGTGAGATTCCGCCAATAGCTAAAGTCCCTTCCTCACCGGAAACCGAACAAGCCCCATCAACCGAAGTTATCCCTGCGCCTTCGCAGCCAACGATGATGGAGACGGGTTTGGCCTCATGGTACGGACCAAAATTTCACGGTAAGCGCACCGCGAGCGGAGAAGTTTTTAACCAGGAAAAATTCACGGCGGCTCATCGAACTCTCCCCTGGGGTAGTAGAGTGAAAGTCACCAATCTAGCCAATGGAAAATCAGTTGACGTGCGGATTAATGATCGCGGACCCTTTGGAAAAGGTCGTATCATCGATGTCTCTCGGGCTGCGGCAAGGGCCCTCGGCATGGTGGGACGTGGGATAACTACCGTCCGGGTCGAATGCCTTTCTGATTCTGAGATATCAAACGAACTGGTCTTGCAAGACAAATAGACGCCGTAATCGGCGCCGGGAAAAATCCGCTTTCGGAATTAGGCTTCGGAGGCAGACTTCTATTTCTCGACTATTTTACCGCACGCTGCGAGATGCAAACTTTATAGCCCGACGACCGCGTGTGTTTGCTCCGGTCACTACAGAGCCTACCTTGCGCGCGTAGCTAAATACCCTGATCACTTCGGCCTGATTATTTACCAATCTTCATCGCTGCGGGGCGCGCCAGAAGACGCTCCACATAGGCCTCGATCTTCGGCCGGTCCGGCGGGGTGCCCCACATCCGTTTCCAGATGAACATGGAGCCGATCATGATGTCGGCGGCGGTGAACCAATCGCCGAATAGGTACGGCCCATCGCCCAACTCGCCTTCGATCACGTCCTTGACGGTTTCGAATTCCGACCAACCTCGTTGCGGCAATGGCTGCACCTTCAACAACGTGTCGCCCATGGCCGGTTCGAGTTGAGAAGTCGAATAGACCATCAACGAGAGATAGCGGCCCCGTTCCGGCGCGCCGATTTTGGGCGCGAGGTTCGCTTCAGGAAATTTGTCACCGAGATACAGGCAGATTGCCGCACCCTCGAACACTTTGGACTCGCCATCGACCAGAGCAGGCAGTTTGCCCGCCGGGTTGATCTTCAGAAATTCCGGGGTTTTATGCTCCCGCTTCGCGAAATCGATGGGAACGATTTCATATTTCGCGCCGCACTCATCAAGCATCCACTTGGCGATCGCCGCGCGGCTCTGAGGATTGTAGTAAAGCTTCATCGCATCACCTCTATTAAAATGGCAGTAAGGCAGGAAAGGATTATTGAAGTCTGTGAGAGAAACCTGCTGAAATCAACCCATCGCTGAAAAAATTAGCAAAGACCCGGATTCGCCAGATCGTGGAAGAGGCGCTGCTAAAGATCGACGAGGTCGGCAAAGTTAACTAACCGTTTGTTGCCACTTTACTTGACGAAACCAGCCGATAATCTGACAGGTAATGGCTAGCATTGGTTTTGCACTTCTCTCGGCGACGCTGTACGGCAGCGCCGATTTTCTCGCGGCTTGGCATCGCGGCGATCCTCAGTGATGCCGGTGATGATTTTCTCCCAACTCGCCGGACTCATCACGCTTCTCCTCGTGTTGCCGTTCTTGCCGCCCGCGACCGCGACCCACGCCGACTTCACCTGGGGCGCCCTGGCGGGTGGAGCGCTCGCCATGGGATTGATGCTTCTCTACCAGGGGCTAGCGACGGGTAAGATGAGTCTGGTCGCCCCTGTCACCGCCGTATTGGCGGTGATGGTGTCGGCAACGACGGGAATCGTGCTCGGAGATCGTTTGTCGCTGGGCGCATTCTTAGGCGTGGCGCTCGCCATCACGTCAATTACGCTCATCAGTCGAGACGAAGGGCCGAAAGCCACGGGAGGACGAGGACTGGGCACCACGCAAGGTCTTGCCGCCGCGCTTTCGGCCGGGGTCCTGGTCGGCGTGTTCTTCGCTACACTTAAGCAAAGTAGCGCCACCTCCGGCCTCTTGCCGCTGCTTTCGGCGAGAGTGGCCGCGCTTGTCGTCCTCGGCGCCGTCGCGCTCTGGCGACAGCCGCCGTTGCGCATTGGGTGCGCGACGGTGTGGCTGATCGTCGGTGGCGGCGCGCTCGACATCTTCGCAAACGTACTCTACCTTCTTGCCACACGTCATGGCATGTTGACCATCGCCGCCACACTGACCTCGCTGTACCCCGCGAGCACGATTCTTCTTGCGCGCTTGGTTCTCGGCGAACGACTCGGTCCCATTCAAATGACTGGCCTGGCGTGCGCGGGGCTTGGCATCGTGCTCATCGGCGCGGGCTGATTACCGAGAGTGTTCGAGTTCGCATAACGAACCTGTAATTCCATTTCTATTCTGATCATTCTCTTGGCCTTGGGAAAGTTCCGAATGGTTACTTCCCGAGGTTCTGAGCCAACTCATCGGCTCGGCTCCGACCTTATCTCAGATATCTCCGATCAGCGCTGATTCTTCTCGCCAAATTGCACCAGTGCTTGAGGTTTTCGTAGCCGGTAAGACCCCATTTTGCGCGGTGCTCTTCACCGCAGGCTAGTGGTCGGAGTCTGTTAAAATCGATTTGATCGTAAGTGTGTCCCCACAAGCAACTGCCACCGTCGTAGGACGCGCAGACTGGATTGCCATCGGACCTGATGGTGTAGACTAGCAGCCCACCGTTCGGTGGCGGGAAATTATAGGACGACCAGCGCGCGCGCGCTGCGCCGCGGCAGCCCTTTCCTGCGCCAAGTCTCATCTTTTCACGTTCCTCGGCGAGCGCATTCTCACGAGCAAGTTTCATCCTTTCGCGTTCCTCAGCGAGAGCGCTGTCTCGTCTCTCGGCGTCACGTTTCTTGGCATCAGTTATTTCCTGGGCCCGTCTATCGGCTTCACGCTTCTCGGCAGCAGCTTTCTCCCGAGCGAGTCCTATCTTTTCACGTTCCTCAGCGGCGGCCATTTCCTGTGATCGTCTCTTGGCTTCGGCCTCCACCGCAAGAGCTTTCTCCGCGGCCTGTTTTTTAGCTTCAAGGTCCTCCGCGGCAGCCTGCTTTTTTGCCTCCTGCAGTAATGCTGCTTGCCGTATCGCCTCGGCCCGCTCGGAAGACTTTTGGTACCACGCGTATCGACCGCCGGCGATGACTAGCGCAGTCAGTGATCCTGCTACGATCATTGTGAAGGACTTTTTTGCCGAGTGCGCACTGACGAAAGCCGTAGCCTCGGCAGTTTGCGGCACGCCGGAATCCGGACCAGTACTTTTCATCTGCGCTGCCTTCGGCACATCGGTCGGCGCTGCTGAGTTCACGCGGTCCGCGTTCTTTTGAGATGATTCCACATGGGGACTCAGCGCCTTGACCAGCACCTGAATGTCGGAGTCCCAGCGCGCGTGCGTCAGCTCGACGCCGTTGCGAAAGGCAAGCTCTGCCAGATCCTTGGGCAATTGTTCCGCGCGCGGCATGCGTGCGCCGTGTACGAGCACTGGAACGACCGGAATGTCCCGCTTCAATGCGGAGGCGGTTTCGAGGCGAACGAAATCCATAGGGTCTTCGAGTCGGCGTCGGCCCGACTCATCCGTGGCGTCGATTCAGGTTTTGCCGATCATTGCTAACAGCATTCCGCAAGAAGCCACATGCTCGTCGATGACCCGACGAAAATCTCGTCCTGGCTCGATACCCGCCACATCCATGAACACTGAGTCCTCGCCAAAATGCCTGACGAGATCATCGAACAAACGACCCGCCTGACCTTCGGCGTCTTCTCTCCGATAACTTATGAAGATGGCCGCATGTGACCCTCCTTGCGCGCCCTAGCGAAAGCGCGTTACGCAGGTAAGATCTCCGCTTTCTTGTTGACGTCACCTCAAGTACCCGCCTGTTTGCTGTTTTCTTTTCTCGGTCGCTCTTGGTCTTAAGCTCGCGGCACATTTTTCCAAGACAGCAATGGCGATGCCATCTCGCAGTCCTTTCTCGGATTCTACCTAAATGACTGAATGCCCTATCGATTCGTGGAATTACATTCGAGGTAGCAAACTACGGGCGCAACGCTTGGATACAGTGGTGTAACCAACGTTACTTAGGAGAGAAGAAGAGGAAGAGGAGAAAGCAGCCTGCGTCGCGGACAGCCCTTGCGTTTGTTAGGGTGCGGCGACGAGCGATTCGCGGCGGCGATGACGGCGACGTTGCTCGCAAGTCTGAGCAAACGAAAGCAAACGGATCTAAAACAGCTCGACATCCATCCTACAAGCCTCAAAGCAAGCGGAGACGGGGTTGAAATGAATGAGATTTTCCGTTCATGCTGAGCGTGTCGAAGCATTCCGAAATTTTTTTCAGAAACCTGCTCAAGATTCAAAGAAGAAAAAGTCTTCAGTTCAACCCCTGGAACGCATCAAGCCAAGAAACTATGGAGCAAACAGAATCACATAAGCCGCGTGTAAGCCGGCTCGATCTATTCCTCACTTTTTCACGTATTAGCCTGTCCAGTTTTGGCGGCGCGATTTTCTGGGCACGGCGCCAGCTGATCGATCGACAGCGCTGGCTCACGGAGCGGGAGTTTGTCGACGTGTTAACGCTCGGTCAACTCCTGCCCGGGCCAAACGTGCTCAATCTGACGGTGATGGTCGGCTATCGATTCGCCGGATGGACGGGCGCCGCGGCCGCCGTCGCCGGATTCTTGGGATGGCCATGTCTCGTGGTCATCGGCATGGGCGTGCTGTACCAGCAATATGGCGCGCTGCCGCAGGTGCAGCAAGCGCTCGCCGGCATGTCCATCGTGGCGGCTGGCCTGCTGCTCGCTACTGTGATCAAGTTAGCAATGGTACTGCCGCGGCGCTGGCGGCCGTGGCTGTTCGGCATATTGGCCTTCGTCGGCGTCGGCGTGATGCGCTGGCCGCTCCTGTGGGTCATGGGCGGCCTCGCGCCCTGGGCCGTCTTCGCGGCCTGGAAAGAGCAGGCGTGATGGATCGCATTGACCTCAGCGCGCTGTTTCTGCATTTCTTGGCCCTATGGTTCGTGGCTGTCGGCGGTCCGTCGACAATCCTGCCGGACATTCACCGCTATGTGGTGGAAGTGCACCACCTGTTGACCAGCGCGCAGTTTGCCGAGATCTACACCTTGGCGCAGGTGGCGCCCGGCCCCAACGTCATGTACGTCACACTTATCGGATGGCACCTGGCGGGATGGAAGGGTGCAGCCGCGACCACAATCCCGCTGCTGGTGCCGGCTAGCACTCTCACTCTCCTTGTCGGGCATTTCAACGAGCGCCATCCCAATGCCCCGATCGGGCGCGCCATCCGCCGCGGCCTGACGCCGATTACCATTGGACTGATGCTTGCTAGTGCGACGATCCTGATGCGCGCCGTGAACCACGACTGGAGCGGCTATTTGATCACTCTAATCACTGTCGCGGTGGTTTTGCGCACGTCATGGAATCCGCTGTGGCTGCTCGCAGCCGGTGCGCTGGCGGGCATGTTAGGCCTCGTCTGAGCAGTGATGCTCGCTTTGAATTATTTAACGGTGCTTAGGATTTGCTTAATGCACTGAGAAAATTCTGTACCTGATTGCAAGACCTTGCCCGATTGACTCGGCCTGTTTTCGCATCCAAGAACCGAGGGGCCGAAAAATTTCGGCTCTGGAAACTCCCGTGGTCAGATAGCAGTCCGCCGATTGTTTTTTCGACTTCAATCCAATAGCCTGCTGTTCATGGATGCGCGGCGTTGTGGCAAGCACCGTGATCGTGACCGTCATGATCTGCTTCGTCAATTTAAAACCATACGGTTAATCTTTAGCTCGACAATTTTCCTTAGCTCACTTCTTACCTTTAGCCCTTCTGCTCATTCCGCTTGCCGGGACCCGGACGTGGCCCACGGATTTGGATCGCTTGCCTATGCGGCGAACGTCGACGCTACGATTCAATACTTCGGCCACAATTTTTTTCTCATCACGACCAGCAAGGGAACCCGCATCGTCACCGATCCCTTGGGGCCGGGATGGTATCCGAACCCAAACGTGGTCGGCGACGTCGTCACCGTTGGCAAAGAAATGTTCAATCACAATGCCGTCCAGATCGTGCTGGGCAACCCCGTCATCCTGCGCGGCCTGACGAATTATGGCGCGGACTGGAACAAAGTCAGCACGAGCATCAAAGATACGCTGATCTATAACGTGCCGATTCATCAAAACGCCGAAGTCGTCGAAGGCATCAAAGGCTCTGCATTCGTCTTCGACTTGGGCACCCTGTGCATCGCGCATTTGGGGGACTTGAGCCAAAAACTAAACGAGCAACAGATCAAAGCGTTCGGCAAGGTGGACGTGGCACTCACGCCAATCGGCGGCGGGCGCACGATGGGACCGGAGCTCGCCAAGGAGGTCCTTGCTCAACTTAAACCAAAGATCGCCATTCCGATGCATCACCGTGATAGTCCCTATCTGATTCAACAATTTAGCGCGGGCATGAAAACGCGGACTCTTAATACGGACACGCTTACGGTCAGCAAGGATGCCCTGCCTATTCCCACAGAGATTGACGTTCTGCAGCCGCGCGGCGCGATGAATTATAACTATCGATGAGCGTGTGGCGGGCTTGTTCGTGATCACGTGAAGAAGACCCGTGGTCACTATCTACGGATTGAGCTTTTTTCGTTTCGCCGACTTTCCTACCGCGACCAGAAACATCACGCTCCTGCCCGCGGCATGGGGCGAGAAAAACTCCGTCACATCGTCATCGAAGAACGTTAGTCCGGAAGCACCGAGGCGTTGCGCGTAAGCGGCGAGATAGAGTTTTCCGCCCATGATCGCGGCATCGAGCTGGGCGGCGCGATACCCTCGATTGCCGAAACGTGCCAGAATTTCATTCAGATCGGCTAAAAAGTAAATATTGACGCTGCAATCGGCCGGAATCTCCTGACCCAAACCGAGGTGGCCCGCCTCGCGGCGAAAGTCGCCTTCTTTCAGTAATTCGAGCGCACGCTCATGGCAACGAAAGACATAAGCGCCGGACGGCAGACCTTCCACGGCGTGGACGATCAGATAAAGGTCGTTAAGCGACTCCTCTATTGCCGTGAGAAAGTCCGCGTTGATGCCGCCCGTCGCCCGATCGAGCATCGTTGAGAGCTGCGCGAAGGTAATCGTTTCGCGAACAAACTCACGCGTCGAGCCGCGCCGGACGACCACCCCCTCGATCGTGTCTTGAGGCAATTCCTCATCACGCGACAATTGAAGCGGAAAAAGCCGCGCGTTTCCTCCTTCATCCTTTATCCTTTTGCCTTCCGCCTTTCCTTTTCCTTCCCTCCACGCCACGACTTCCTCTTCGTTTTCCAGCGAAGATGCCTCGTGCATCGTCCTCATCGGCGGGTAGTCAAGCTCGGTTTTCGATAGCGGCGTGGTTTCGAATACTAGCGGCTCCATCGGCCGAGACAGACCAATTCGCCCCGGCGATGCCTCACCCATCGCGACGAGAGAGAGCGGCCCCTCGCGCTGACTATCCAGGCCCAAAAGCTGGTTCACTGTCGCATCGACGAAGCCGAGAACCACCTTGGCAGCGATATTCCGCGCGGCGGCTGCGGCCAAAAGATTGGCGAGAATGGTGCCGTTGTCCCAATAGCAGTGGCGATAAGCGCGCGCCTCGTACTTCCACGCGTTGCGCCAGAATGTTGACGCGCTGACGATCACGCATGGAGCATTCGCGATCGAAGTCTCTTCGCCGCTGGCAACGACCAGGAATGAACGATAGTCACCCGCGCGTAGTTTGCGCAGGCTGAAATCCTGCGGGCTGAAGTGATAAACCCCCGCCTCGAGATCCTCAAGCTCGCCACACACGAGATAGAGATCGATGTGATAGAGCGCGCCCGTGCACGCGGCCGCGCGGAACAGCATCTCCCCGCCCGGATAGCTTCTCCGCCTGGTGACGCCGGCGGAGAGAAATAAGATTTCCGCCAAGGTCTGTCGCGTCGGTAGGACGGCATCATGCCGCGCCGCGGTGCGGCTCGATATAGCCGAAATTGCCGGCATACCCGAAGACGATAAATGTTCGGGTAGCGAAATAGGCTCCAGCTCGGAATAGATCTTGAAAGGGATGGGCTGGTTGTCCCAGTCGAGATAATGCCGACTCGTCCGAACGCTCTCGTACGAATGCTTCGTGCCGTTATGATAAGACCAGGCAGCGTCGATCTCGCGATTCTTCATGGCGATCCATTACCGCAATCCAACTCTTATCACCCTTGGGCATGCACCTCTACAAGTGTCCGTCAGCCTAGTACCGCATTTGGTATTTTGAATTTCCGCGCTCTCTCGTTATAATCAACTACCTCACGAATCAGTTTTGCGATGAAGAAACTGCTCGTTCTCCAACATGTGCCGCATGAGCTTCTCGGGACTTTAAACCCTTTGTTGAAGCGCTCGGGCTTCCGTATCCGATATGTAAATTTCGCGCGCCATCCGGACGCCCAGCCGAGTCTAGATGGCTACAACGGGTTGGTGGTCTTGGGTGGACCGATGAGTGTCAACGACGCGGACCGGCTGCCCCATCTGACCACCGAGATGCGATTGATCGAAGAAGCCCTGCGGCGAAATATTCCGGTGTTGGGAATTTGCCTTGGGGCTCAGTTGATCGCGAAAACGCTCGGCGCCGACGTCTACCCGAATAAGGAAAAGGAAATCGGTTGGTATGACGTCTCGCCGACGGACGAGGCGGAAAGCGATCCTTTATTGCTCGGGTTTCAAAAGACGGAGACGATTTTTCAGTGGCACGGGGAAACCTTCGATATCCCCAAAAGCACCCGCCATCTTGCCTTTTCTTCCCTATGCGTCAATCAGGCCTTTCGCTACGGCAACAACGTCTACGGCTTTCAGTTTCATCTGGAAGTCGACGAGCCGATGATTCATCGCTGGCTGCGCGTCGCGGAGAACCGTGAGGAAATCGCCGCCCTCGGGGGGACCATTGATCCCGAGCGCATTCACAGGGACACGCCGGAGCACATGGCGCGACTGCACCAGCTGAGCACCCGCGTTTTCGGCGAGTTCATCAACCTATTCGGCATCGAAAAAAAATATCGCCACCATCCGTCGCGATAACTCAAGCGTGTTAGTATCCGAAGGTTGAAATACCGGCGGACCTCGGCTAGGTTCAGCGGGCACAACAGCGACAATACTTTATGGACTGGTGGATCTGGATCTTGCTCGGTCTCCTGCTTTGCGTCGCGGAGCTTACGACTCCCGGCGGCTTCTATATCCTTTTCTTCGGCATCGGCGCGGTGATCGTGGGAATCCTGGTCGGATTCCAAGCCGCCGGCCCCCCCTGGTTTCAATTTATCCTATTCTCCGCCGTCTCGGTGCTTTGTCTTTGGCTCTTCCGTGAAAAATTGCTGCAGTTGACGCGCGGACGCCCTTCGGAAAGCGTCGACAGCCTTGTCGGTGAAGTCGCCGTGCCTCTTGAAGATATCTCGGTGAACAGCGTCGGTAAAGCAGAGATGCGCGGCACATCATGGAACACGCGCAACGTCGGCGATAAGCCTCTTGCCCGCGGCCAGCGCTGCAGGGTCGAGCGCGTGGAAGGTTTGACGATTTTCGTGCGCCCCGAAACAAACTGAAACGGAGACAAGCATGGGCGGATTTATCGTTGTCATCGTGTTGGCGTTTCTCGTCATCATCATCGTCGCCAAGACCGCCGTCGTAGTGCCACAGCAGAGCGCCTTCGTCGTCGAACGTTTAGGTAAGTATAGCGGCACTCTGGGCGCCGGTTTTCATATCCTCTTCCCTTTTCTTGACGTGATTCGTTACAAGCATTCGCTAAAGGAACAGGCTATCGACATCCCGCCACAGGTTTGCATCACCCGCGATAATGTCCAGGTCTCGGTCGACGGCGTACTCTACCAAAAAGTTTTGAATCCTGAGCGGGCGTCCTATGGCATCGGAGATTACATCTTCGGCATCACGCAGCTCGCGCAAACCACCTTACGCAGCGAGCTTGGCAAGATCGAGCTCGACCGTACTTTTGAGGAACGCACCAACATCAATACTCAGGTAGTCAGCGAATTGGACAAGGCGTCGGAACCCTGGGGCATCAAAGTCATGCGCTATGAAATCAAAAACATCACACCGCCACAGGACATCCTCGCCGCCATGGAAAAGCAGATGCGCGCCGAGCGCGAGAAGCGGGCCTTGATCCTGACGTCCGAAGGCCAACGGGACGCTGCGATCAACAGCGCCGAAGGTGAAAAGCAGCAAGCGATCAAAGCCTCGGAAGGGAAAAAGCAGCAGCAAATCAACGAAGCCGAAGGTCAAGCCGCGGCGATCCTCGCCATCGCCGATGCGACGGCGAGCGGGATCAGGAAAGTCGCCGACGCAATCCAGCAACCGGGCGGCTTCGAAGCGGTCCAATTGCGCGTCGCAGAGAACTATCTTATCGAGTTCGGCAAGCTCGCCCAGACCGGCAACACGTTAATATTGCCGGCGACGTTGAGCGACGTCGGCTCGATGATTTCCCTGGCGATGAACGTAATCAAGCAGCAAGGGAACGACTCGGACGAGGCGCGTAAAGCATAAAACAAATTTTTCGCTGACTCCTTGTTACTCTTCTAGCCTCGCCATAACCCTGCGTAACTCGCAACCAGCCTACGCGCGTTGCGGCGCGATCCGATAATCCCGCACATGTGGAAAACGCACGAGCAGAACTCCGACGATCAAAAGAATGACGAGGGCTCCGGTCGAAGCGGCGAATTCCGCGCCGAACGCAGCCGCGAGGGCGCCGAGCTGGAACTGGCCCAACTGCGGGCCGCTGTTGGTGAAGATGCTGTTGATCGAAGACATGCGGCCACGCAGTTCGTCCGGTGTGCTCAATTGATTGATCGTGGCGCGCAGGATCGCGCTGATCGTGTCGCCGATGCCGGCGCCGACGAGAAGAAAGATCGACAGCCAAAAGAAATGTGACTGAGCGAAGAGCAGTAGGCACACTCCATAGGTCGTCACGCCGAAAAGTATCCACCGTCCGGCTTGTCGCACCGGTCCCCACATACTGAAGCCGAAGGCGCCAATCAATGCACCGGCGGCGCTGGCCGCGTAGAGTATCCCTAATCCCTCCGGTCCGACGGCAAGAATATCGCGCGCATAAATCGGAAAGAGCGAGCGCACCGCGCCGAAAAGGTTCGCCCCAAAGTCCATCATCAGGAACGGAAAGATGACGGCATGACCCCAGACGAAGCGAAAGCCCGCGCGCAGCGAATCAAGCGTGATCGTGCGCCAGCCGCCGCGCTCTGGCAACTGAGCGCGAATGAGCGCCAGCGATACCAGCATCACGAGCCAGGAGATCGCATCGACCGCGTAGCAAACGCTCGGACCGGCGATGGCCAGTACCACGCCGGCGATCGACGGGCCGGCAATCGTGGCGATCTGCCGCTGCGTGCTGAAGATCGCCAGGGCGCGCGACAAATCTTCCGCGGGCACGAGGTTGGTGACGATTGCTTGACGCGACGGCACCTCTAAGGAGCTGAATAACGCCAGGAACACCGTGACGCCGTAAAGTTTCAGTGGCGTCACGTGGCCGCCCAGCGTCATCAGCGCGAGCGATCCGGAGACAAAAAATAAACTCCCCTGCGTCACCATCATCAGCTTGCGCCGGTTCATCGCGTCGGCGAGCAACCCGCCGAATAAGAGAATGAACATCTGCGGCACCGCGCGCACCAGGCCGATCATGCCGATCTGCAGCGGCGAATTCGTGAGCTCGTAGATCTGCCACGCCATCGCCACTTGAGTGAATTGGCTGCCGACGCTGGAAAGCAGCAGTCCCGTCCAAAAAAGACGAAAATCCCGATGGCGCAGCGGCGACAAAAGCTTACCCCGATGTAAATCTTGAGAAGTCATGACAAATCTTCACTTACGGAACTCATCATCATCCGTCTCTTCAACGATTGAAACGGCTGGAACGTTTTGAACGATTGGAACGAAATCTTCTATTTCTGACACACCGGACAATAAAACGCGCTGCGGTTGCCGATGGCGACGCGCTTGATCGAGCTCGGACAAATCCGGCAGCGCTCACCGTCGCGGTCATAGACTCTAAGATGTTTTTGAAACTCGCCCGCTTTATCGTCGGCATCGCGATAGTCGGAAAACGACGTGCCGCACCAGCGAATCGCGTCACGCATCAACTTGGGGATCGCTGCCGCGATCGTCTGCACCTGCTTGCGCGTCAGGCGATGCGCGCGCGTGGTCGGTTTAATGCCGGCCAAAGCGAGGATCTCGTTCGCGTAAATATTGCCCAGCCCCGCGATAATTTGCTGATCGAGCAGCAGATCCCGAATGTGCCGCTCCGAAGCGCGCGTAAAGCCGAACAGAAAAGCTCCCGTGAGGCGCTGATCGAACGGATCTATGCCGACATGACGCAACTGTGGCAATTGCGGCAGCTCTTCGCGCCGCGCTACCAAGGATAAACCGAAGCGGCGCGGGTCGTGGTAACGCAGCTCCGTGCCGTCGTCAAAATCGACGACGATATGATCATGTTTGCGTGGCGGGGTGTGCGGCGCGACGCAAATCAGCTTTCCCGACATGCCGAGATGAAACAACCAGACTGCGCCGCCGGACAAGTTCAGGAGAATATATTTTGCCAGGCGGCTGATCCCTTCGATCCGCTGGCCGGCCAAGGCGGCGAGCGCGCGCTCATCCACGGGCACGCGCAGACGCGGCTCGAAAACCTGGACGCGCCGGATCGTCCGGCCTAATAGATGCGGCCGTAAGCTGCGGCAAACCGTCTCGACTTCGGGTAATTCCGGCATGGGCGTTAATGATCAGCAGCCAGAGCGGATTGGCTATGCGCGGCGCGGGCGAGTTTGATGAATTCGTCGATGCTGAGCGTTTCGCCTCGCCGTCGGGGATCGATGCCTTGCGATTGCAGCAGAGTTTCGATTTCGCTTCCGTCACTCTTCAACCAGGCGGTCAGCGCATTGCCGAGAGTCTTGCGCCGCTGGCCGAACGCCGCGCGCACCAGTCCGCGCAAGATAGGTATCTCTGACGCGGTCACCAGCGGCTCGGGAAAGAGTTCGATCTTCAGCACCGTCGAACGCACCTTGGGGCGCGGGAAAAACGCTTCCGGCGACACCGATACTCGATCGATAATCCGGCCATGAATCTGACACCACACCGAGAGTGTCCCGAAAGTTTTTGTCCCCGGCTGCGCCGCGATCCGGTCGGCGACTTCTTTTTGCACCATCAAGACCAGCGAAGAGAAGTGCTCGCGTAAAGCGAAAATACGAAACAGCACCGGCGTCGAGATGCTGTACGGCAGATTGCCAACGAGTTTGAGTTTTTTATCCGGCAGCATGTCCCCTAACGGCACCTCCAGGATATCGCCGTGAATCAACCGCAGCTTCGGATCGGCGGCGAACACGCTCGCGCCCAAGCGCTCGACGAGAGCCGCGTCGACTTCCACTGCCCAGACGCGGGCCGCGCGCTCGAGCAAACGGCGAGTGAGAAATCCGAGTCCAGGGCCGATCTCGACGACCTCGTCGGCCGGCGAGAGATCGAGCAGGCGGATAATCGAATCGATCACGCGCTCGTGAATCAAGAAATTTTGTCCGCGGCTTTTTCGCGGCCTGAAATTCGTTTCGCGCAGCGCTGCGCGAACTTCCTCGTAAAGGGTCACAACGATCCCTTGAGCTCTTGAACCTTGAACATTTGAACTATTTTTTTAGAGCGTCAGATCGGCGTCGGCATTGAGGCGATAGTCATCGCGACGGCCGCGCTTGAGCCAGTGATAGCCGGTCAAAGCGATCATCGCGCCGTTGTCCGTGCAGAACTTAGGCGCTGGAGAAAAGACCTGCACCCCTTCATCATCCGCCCTTTCCGTCATGCTTGCGCGCAGCCGGCTGTTCGCCGCCACGCCACCGGAAAGAACGATCCGCTTAACGTCGCTAGCCACCGCCGCCTTGATCGTCGGATTCACCAACATATCCACCACCGCCTCCTGAAAGCTCGCGGCGATATCGGCCTGACTCGTTTTGCCCTCCTCTGCGCCTTGAGCTTTGAGGTAATGCCACACGGCGGTCTTGATGCCGCTGAAACTAAACTCGTACGCGCTTTTTTTTAATCTGGCGCGCGGGAAACGAATACCTTTGGGATCGCCGGCTTTCGCGAGGTTGTCGATGATCCGTCCCCCGGGATATCCAAGCGCCATCATCTTGGCAACTTTGTCGAAGGCTTCGCCGGCGGCGTCGTCGCGCGTGCCGCCGAGATGGACGTAGTGGCCAACTCCTTTCACGCAATACAACAGCGTATGGCCGCCTGACGCGAGCAGCGCGATATACGGAAACGGCACGTCGTGCTCGAGATGGATCGCCAGAAGATGCGCTTCGAGATGATTGACACCGACGTAAGGAATCCCCGAGCGAAACGACATGCCCTTGACCAGTGAAAGGCCGACGAGCAAGGAGCCGACCAGCCCGGGGCCGTAGGTAACGGCGATGCCGTCTAAATCTCGCAACCTTACGCCGGCCTTCTGCAAAGCACTGTCGACGATCGGCAGAACGTTTTTGATGTGTTGCCGCGAGGCCAGTTCCGGAACCACGCCGCCGTAGGGCCCATGCACCTGGTCCTGCGACGATACGACGTTTGCGAGTATCGTCCGTCCGTCTTGTAGAACTGCGGCGGCGGTGTCATCGCAGGAGGTTTCAACACCGAGAACTAGCATGGAAAGAGATTACTTGTTAACGGGTTGGGTTTCGGCTTGCAAACGGATAAGCGCATCGGCGGCCGTGTGGTTGCCGGAATTTAAGCGTAACGCTTGCAAGTAACTCGATTCCGCCTTCTGCCCTTGTCCCAGCGCCCGATAGTTCTCCCCGCGCAGCGCATGGACCTCGGCTAACCAAAATGGCTCGCCACTGAGACGCGATTCGGCGACATCGAGAAAATTGAGCGATTGTTGGTAACGCCCCAAACGATATTGCGCCTTGGCCAGATAAAAGTAGCCATAGGCATTCGAAGAATCGATAACGATGGTTTTTTCCAACCGCGTCAGCGCCTTGCCGGGCTCTCCGGCATCGAGAAGTTTGCTACCCTCGTCGGTCAAGCGTAGCGAAGCGGCGCGCTGGGGCGAGATTCCCGGAGTGATCTTGGCGAGAAGCGAGCTATCGTCTGGAAGTGGTGGTGGTGGTGCTGGCGCGGGAGCTACGGTGGATTCGGGGGTGGCACGGTTTTCATTGATGCTGGATTGCCGGGTGGGTTCTTTCGTCTCCCGCACAGGAGAGTTGGCTGATGGCGCCCTGGATTTTAAATCCTGCTCGCGAATTTTTGTTTCCTGCGGCAGCGGCTTGCGCGCAACCTCCGCTGGCGGAGACGGAGGTATCGGCGCCGGCGTTTGCGGAACACGAGGCCCCAAGATTGTGTTACTGCTTGGCGGAACAGGCATCCGGTAAACTCGCGGCGGCTCACACGCGCCCAATGCCACAGATAACACGATCGTGGTTGCTAGAACGTAGTTCAGACGCCGTCCAGGAACCATGGCGGGGGCGACACTCTTACAGCGCATCGGAAGTCGAACGAGTTTGCACCGCCGCCGGTGGGCAGGGATTAGTCCCCGCTCCGCCATCCGGCAATGTCGGTCCGCACTTACTCGGTACACCATCATCGGTGTCAGGTA
>WNFR01002688.1_pt1 | contig 18451 bp, 13 predicted proteins | sample 5400221 | NCBI WGS metagenome assembly WNFR01 (sample SAMN13153357, study PRJNA577476) | soil metagenome | isolation source: 40 cm soil under Madrone tree | place: USA:California | collected 2016-06-14
AGAGAGGGCAGGTGATCTCGAAGCCGGGGAGCATCACGCCGCACACGAAGTTCAAGGCGGAGGTGTATGTGCTGACGAAGGAGGAAGGTGGGAGACACACGCCGTTCTTCAGCGGATACCGGCCGCAGTTTTACTTTCGTACAACGGACGTAACGGGAGTGGCGACGTTGAACGAAGGAGTAGAGATGGTGATGCCTGGAGACAATTCAGGGCTGGTAATCGAGTTGATAGCGCCGATAGCGATGGAGAAGGGATTGAGGTTTGCGATCCGGGAAGGTGGCCGAACGGTAGGCGCGGGAACGGTCGCCGAGATTATCGAGTAGTTCGACAAACTTCAGTTTGTCGTGAGGTTCGGATTGCAACGACTGACAGGAAAAGCGACAAACTGAAGTTTGTCGGACGCGGTTTGAGGAGTTATGCCAAGAGACAACATTACGCTTCAATGCACCGAGTGCAAGAACCGGAATTACGTAACGACCAAGAACAAGAAGAAGACTCCGGATCGCCTCGAGTTCAAAAAGTTTTGCAATAAGTGCAGGAGTCACACTCCTCACAAAGAGACGAAATGATTGCGGATTTGTGATTGGCGATTGCCGATTTCGACCGTCGGCTGGAAATCGGCAATCGGAAATCGTCAATCGGCAATCGAGACAGGGGTATAGTGTTAGCGGCTAGCACGGCGGTCTCCAAAACCGTAAGGCCGGGTTCGAATCCTGGTACCCCTGCCACGAAATCGAAAATGGCATGCGGGTGGCAGGTGCGAGGTAGAGCATGAGTCGAGTAACAGAGTTTCCAGATGAAGAAGGGCCGCTTCGAGAAGAGCCGAGTCGAGCGGACGAAGGCGGTGAGCGAGGGATCAAGCTCCCGAAACTCTCATATATGGGGCGTCTCAGCGACTTCTACCAGGCCGTCAAGCAGGAGATGCGAAAGACCACCTGGCCGACGCGCAGTGAGGTCTGGAGCACTACGGTTGTGGTGCTGCTTGCGATCGTGTTCTTTGGGTTTTATCTATGGGGAGTGGATCGGCTCGTGACGCTCGGGTTTCAAGCGCTTGAGAGGGCGATAAGATAGGCTAAGGACTTATGCCGAGAAACTGGTACATCATTCACACATACTCGGGTTACGAGAAGAAGGTGAAGGAGTCTCTGCAGTCGCGCATCCAGGCCTACGATATGGCCGATCAGATCACGCAGGTCCTTGTTCCTACGGAAACAGTAGTCGAGATGCGCGGATCGAAACGAGTTGAGACTTCTCGAATGTTCTTTCCCGGCTACGTGCTCGTCGAGATCGAAACCGATGAAAAGGGTGAGGTGGGTGAGAAGGTCTGGCACATAATCAAGTCGACTCCGAAGGTGACCGGTTTCGTGGGCGGACAAAAACCAACACCGCTGACCGGCGAAGAAGTCGACCAGATTGTGCACCACGTTACAGAAGCCGCCGAAAAGCCGAAACCGAAACACACCTTCCAGCACGGCGAACACGTGCGGATCCTGTCAGGGCCATTTAGTGGATTCACCGGCCAGGTCGAAGAGATCAATCCAGACAAGGGCGTGTTGAAAGTCATGGTTACGATATTCGGCCGGTCGACACCTGTTGAGTTGAATTTCCTGGACGTCGAGAAGTTGACGTTCTCGGAAGAAGAATAAGGTTCCGGGTTCGGAGTTCAGGGTTCTGAGTTGAAACGCTGAACCCCGAACCCGAAACTCTGAACAGTTAAGAAGGGGGAGAGTTTCAGCAATCGCCCTGATGTTACGGTGATGCTGGCTCGCAAAGGACCCAACTATGGCGAAGAAAATAACTGCGTATATCAAGCTTCAAGTCCCGGCCGGGAAAGCGAATCCCGCGCCTCCAATCGGTCCCGCGCTCGGTCAACACGGCGTAAACATCATGGAGTTCTGCAAGGCGTTTAACGCCAAGACTGCGAACATCGTCGATATGAATATCCCGGTGGTGATCACGGTCTACGCGGATCGCTCGTTTACGTTCATCACCAAGACGCCACCTGCTGCCGATCTTCTGAAGAAGGCCGCGGGCATCGACAAGGGCTCTCCTCGCCCGAACCGTGAGAAGATGGGCAAGGTGACCCGAAAGCAAGTCGAAGAGATCGCGCGAACCAAGCTACCCGATCTAAACACGACTTCGGTCGAAGCAGCGATGCGAACCATTGAGGGCACGGCCCGAAATATGGGCCTCGACGTCGTTGATTAGCGATTCAAATTCATGTAGGGGCGTCCCTCCGTGGGCGCCCCTCTTCGGAATGATCTCAGCGACCGATGAAGGAAGGGGCGCCCACGGAGTAACCATGCCCCTACATGAATTTGAAGCACTCAAACATAGGGAGTGATCAGGCTCGCAGCCTGTCACGTTAACTACCTGGGAGATGAATTATGGCTGGCAAGAAATATCGAGAAGCTGCTGAGCAGGTTGACCGCAGTCGTGTCTACTCAATCGACGAAGCGGTGGAACTCGCTAAGAAAGTGGCTTTCGCGAAATTTGATGAGACGGTTGAGCTGGGAATGACTCTGGGAGTCGATCCACGCAAGGCCGATCAGTTGGTTCGCGGCACCGTTGTGTTGCCGCACGGACTCGGGAAGTCGAAGCGCGTCGTGGTAATCGCGTCCGCTGAAAAGGCACAAGAAGCCCAGGAAGCCGGGGCCGACGAAGTGGGCGGCGACGATATTGTGAATAAGATAAAAGGCGGCTGGCTTGACTTCGATGCGCTCATCGCGACGCCGGACATGATGAGATCGGTCGGGCAACTTGGGAAAATCCTTGGCCCGCGCGGGTTGATGCCCAATCCTAAGACCGGAACAGTCACGGTTGAAGTTGGACGCGCCGTTCGCGAGACCAAAGCGGGCAAGATTGAGTTCCGCGTCGACAAAACCGGGGTGATCCATGCGCCGGTCGGGAAGGTGAGCTTCGATAAGGAACGACTCGCGGAGAACGCCAAGACGCTGATCGATGCGGTTATGCGCGCGAAGCCTTCGGCGGCGAAAGGCAAGTACGTCAAGAACGCGACAATCTCATCGACGATGGGGCCGGGCATCAGGCTGAACACCGCGGAGTTTTAGTTCAGAGTTCTAGCTTTAGCTTGCGATGCCGACGCAGCCCGAAGGCTTAACTCTAAACTTGGAGAGCAATCGTGAAAACAAGACTGCAAAAAGAGAAAGAGATCGAAGTGCTTCATCGGGAATTCGAGGAATCGCCTAATGCGCTTCTGGTCGGGTTCCAGGGAATCAAGGTTGGCGCCGACGAGCGTTTGCGCCGCGAGCTGCGGCAGGCGAACGTTTCTTATCGAGTAGTCAAGAACACTCTCGCGATTCGAGCTGCGGACGGTACGCCGATGGAACAAGTGAAGGACCGGTTCACGGGCGCGACGGCAGTGGCTCTTTCGAAGACGGATCCCGTCACGCTAGCGAAGCTGCTTTCGAAATGGGCGAAGGAAACACCGGTGTTCAGCTTTAAGGCCGCGGTTGTCGAAGGCCGCGCCATCGACGTCAAGGATATCGAATCGCTTTCGAACCTGCCGTCGAAGGAAGAGCTGATCTCCAAGGTGATGTTCGTGATCAACAGCGGCGCTCAGCGACTTGCCGTGGTGACGGCCGGAGTCGCGCGGAACCTCGCAATTGTGGTTGATCAAGTCCGCGCTCAAAAAGAGGCACAGGGATAGGAATTGCGGATTGCGAATTGCGGAATGCGGATTCAAATCCGCACGCCGAAATCCGCGATCCGAAATCGAGTGCGGGCTTGTGGAGGCTCATACTCGATTGCGCAATCGTAGCGCCGCTCGCCAACTGTCAGTGCAGCGGCTCGGATGACTCGCCGAAGCCGGGGATGCGCCGGTCAAGCAGTCGACGCTGTAGAGCAGAATCAACAGGAGACGAATAGTCATGTCAGAGAAGCTTCAGGGAATAGTTGATCAGATCAAGGACCTCACGGTATTGGAGGCCTCGCAGTTGGTCAAAATGATGGAAGAGACATTCGGAGTTTCGGCTGCGGCTGCTGCGGTTGCCGCTGCGCCGAGCGGTGCCGGCGCTGCCGCGGCTCCAGCCGTCGAAGAGAAGGACGAGTTCGACGTTATGCTCACCGGGATGGCTGATCCCGCTAAGAAGATTGGGATAATCAAGGTCGTTCGCGAGATCACCGCGCTCGGTCTGAAGGAAGCCAAGGATCTGGTCGAGGCCGCGCCCAAGGCGGTAAAGGAAGCCGTTCCGAAGGACGAGGCCGAAGCGCTGAAGAAGAAACTGACCGACGCCGGCGCGACTGTCGAACTAAAGTAATCCCTGGTCCCTGGTCAGCCGCCGATGTCGACCCTCGGACGAGGGACGAATGACTGCGAATGACTAGTGACTAATGACCAATGACGAACCGCGCTTGACCGACCGTGGTACCGTTGTGTAATATCGGGTCATAGCAACGAATAGGGGCAGCGACGACAATAAAGTTTATTTGGCGTTCAAAAACACGCGAAGATCGCGGTGGGAGAAAGTGTCTCCAGCCGTTCTTCGCGATTTTGCGCTCAAAATGTTCCAAGCTTGCAGCGGGTCTAAGCTAACTGGCTTTGAGAGATTTCCTCGCGTGACTTACCCCGTTTTGCGTGGACAAACTTCTCCTTTGAAAGCCGGTATTTGTGCGGCCGGCTGCAAGCTTCTTCCCTTCTAATCGAGGAGCGACATGTCAGCACTTGCTAATACTGGTAACGGCGTAGGCCGCGAGCGGTACGATTTTTCTCGGATCAAAACGGCGATCAGAATACCGAACCTCATCGAGGTTCAACGCCAGTCTTACAATCGATTTCTTCAAATGGACCTTCTTCCGGCTGAACGCGAGAACACGGGTCTTCAAGCCGTGTTCAGATCGGTATTCCCGATTACAGATTTCCGCGAAACCTCACAGCTTGAATTCGTCGAGTACGCAATCGGGAACTGGCAGTGCAAGTGCGGACAGCTCGAGGGGCTGTATCACCTGCGCACCAACTGCCGGTCATGCGGGGCAATCCTGCGAGTCAACCCGTACGCGGCCGAAGAACAGACCTGCCCTCAGTGCGGAACGATGAACACTGTGTCGCCCGTCCTTTGCGACAATTGCGGCGAGCCGGTCACGCTTCAGCACAAGCACTCGGAAAAGGAGTGCCAGGAAAAGTCGATGACCTACGCGGTGCCGCTGAAGGTCAAGATCCGCCTGACCGTCTGGGACACTGACGAGGACACCGGACAGAAGTCGATCCGCGACATCAAAGAGGAAGAGGTGTTCTTTGGTGAGATTCCGCTGATGACCGACAACGGCACCTTCATCATCAACGGAACCGAGCGGGTGATCGTGAGTCAGCTGCATCGCTCACCGGGTGTGTTTTTCGAGAAGGAAAACAACAATACATATTTTCTTGCGAAGGTTATCCCGTATCGAGGTTCGTGGGTCGAGTTCGAGTATGACGCCAAGAACCTGCTGTACGTTCGGATCGACCGCAAGCGCAAATTCCTGGGAACGGTTTTTCTCAGGGCGCTGGGGCTCATGGAGAAGATCGACGTCGATCGCATGGGCACCGACTCGCACCTGGAGGACGAAATCAAGCGGGCGAGTTTCACCGATGCCGAAGTGCTGCGGATGTTCTACACCGCGCACAAGGCCTCGATCAAGAACGGCCAGCTGAACTTCGAACCGTCCGAAGGACTCGTCGGCCTGCATCTTGCCGAGACCGTCGAAGACAAATCCGGCGAAGTAATAGTGCGCGGCGGTGGCCATGCCAAAAAGCTCACGAAGCGCGACATCGAATCGCTGCGTAAAGCGAAGATCAAGTCGGTGACAGTTGACCCGCAGGAACTCGAAGGAGCTTTCCTGATCGACGATGTGGTTAACACCGACACCGGCGAAGTAATAGCCGAAGCCAACACCGAGCTGACGCAACGTGAGTGGCAGCAAATCGTCGAGTCGGGCGTGTCCACTGCTGAGTTGTGCTTTCCGGAACGCGACGATGTCGGCGTTGTAGTCAGCCAAACGCTCAAGAAAGATTCGGTAAAGACTCCGCGCGATGCGATTCTCGAGATCTATCGCAAGATGAGGCCAGGCGATCCGCCGACCATCCTTACTGCGTGGAACCTATTCCGCGGGATGTTCTTCGACGAACGCAAGTTCGATTTTTCCCGCGTCGGCCGGCTGAAGGCAAACATCAAACTAGGCAAACCCGAGCGTGACCGCCTGGATCAGCAAACTCTTTCGACCACGGACTTCGTCGACGTGATCGACTACGTGCTCAAGATGCGCAAAGGAATCGGCGAGGCCGACGACATCGATCACCTCGGCAATCGTCGAGTGCGAGCGGTCGGCGAGCTTCTCGAAAACCAGTTTCGCATCGGGCTCGTGCGCATGGAACGCGCGATCAAAGAGAAGATGTCGATCCATCAGGAGATGCAGACGGCGATGCCTCGCGATTTGATCAACGCGAAGCCGGTGACCGCGGCGGTTCGGGAGTTCTTCGGTTCATCGCAGTTGTCGCAGTTCATGGATCAGACAAATCCGCTTTCGGAGATCACCCACAAACGCCGCCTCTCGGCGCTTGGGCCTGGCGGCCTGTCACGTGAACGCGCGGGGTTCGAAGTTCGTGACGTTCACCCGACACACTACGGCCGGATATGTCCTATCGAGACGCCTGAAGGTCCGAACATCGGGTTGATCTCGTCTCTATCCTGCTTTGCGCGGATCAATGAGTTTGGCTTTATCGAATCACCTTATCGGAAGGTGGAAAACGGGCGTGTGATCGATTACGTTCGAATCACATCGGCCGGAGACAGCGAGTACAACGTTGGGGACCACCTGCCGAAGGAACAGGTCGACAAGACCAGCAAGAAGCTCGCGGTCGCCGAACAAACAGCAGTCGAGTACGAGCCGTACCCGTTCTACTTGTCGGCGTGGGAAGAGGACAAATATACGATCGGCCAGGCTACGGTAGAAGTCGATAAGCAGGGCCGCATTCTTCAGGAACGACTGGCCGCTCGAAAGGCAGGCGAGACCAGGAATCTTTGCCTGCGCGAAGAACTGGACCTAGTGGACGTAAGCCCGAAGCAACTCGTGTCGGTAGCCGCGTCGTTGATTCCGTTCCTCGAAAACGACGACGCAAACCGCGCGTTGATGGGTTCGAACATGCAGCGCCAGTCAGTTCCGCTTCTGAGAGCCGAGGCTCCGCTTGTCGGTACCGGGATGGAGAGAGTCACCGCTCAGGACTCGGGCGCGGTCGTGATTGCTCGCCGGGATGGAGTGGTTGATTCGGTCGACTCGGAGCGCATCATCATCCGCGCCGAGCACGGCATTGCGGGAGGCACGACCTCGCGAGAGATCAACGCGGATATCTACCAGCTTACGAAGTTCAAGCGGTCGAACCAGAACACTTGCATCAATCAGAAGCCGACCGTTCGCGAAGGTCAGCCGGTAAAGAAGGGCGAGGTGATTGCAGATGGTCCGTGCACGAACCGCGGCGAGTTAGCCCTGGGCCGCAACGTGCTGGTCGCGTTCATGCCGTGGCGCGGATACAACTTTGAAGACGCGATTCTCGTGTCGGAGAAGTTAGTCAAGGAAGACTCTTTCACTTCGATTCACATCGAGGAGCTCGAGGTCGAGGCCCGCGACACAAAGCTCGGGCCTGAGGAAATCACTCGCGACATCCCGAACGTGTCCGAATCCGCCCTGCGTGATCTGGACGACTCCGGAATCATCCGCATCGGCGCGCAAGTCAAGCCCGGTTCAATTCTGGTAGGCAAGGTCACACCGAAAGGCGAGACCCAGCTTACCGCCGAAGAGAAGCTGCTTCGCGCGATCTTCGGTGAGAAGGCCGGCGACGTGCGCGACGCAAGCCTTACGTGTCCGCCGGGCATCGACGGCACGGTCGTCGACGTGAAGGTATTTACTCGAAAGGGCGCCGAGAAGGACGAACGCTCGCTCGCCATCGAACGGGCCGAAGAAGAGAAGCTCGAAAAGAATCTCCGCGATGAGGTTCGAATTCTCGAGGACGAACGCAACAAGAGAATCTTCGAGTTGCTCGAAGGTCAGCGGCTTTCGGATGATCTCGTCTACAAAAACAAGAAGCTGTTGACGAAGGGTGCGAAGCTCACTCGCGAAGATCTAGAACAGCTCGAGATCGGCGCATTGCGCAAGATCGAGATCACCAGCACTCGCGTCGACGTGCAAGGTGAGATCGCGGACATCGAACGGCGCACGGAAAGACAAGTCAAGGTTCAGCAGCAGCTTCATCACGAGAACATCGACAAGCTGAAGAAGGGCGACGAGCTTCCGCCGGGCGTGATCAAGATGGTGAAGGTGTTCATCGCCATGAAACGCAAGCTCTCGGTGGGCGACAAGATGGCCGGCCGTCACGGTAACAAGGGCGTCATCGCAAGGATTCTTCCTGAAGAGGAAATGCCCTATCTGCCTGACGGCACTCCGGTCGAGATCGTGTTGAACCCGCTCGGCGTTCCGTCGCGCATGAACGTAGGTCAGATTCTTGAGACTCACCTTGGCTGGGCGTCGAAAGTAATCGGGCAGACCATCAGCGACTTGCTTGCTGACGGCACGAAGGTTGACCAGATCCGGAAGGTCTACCGCGATGTGTTCGCCAGTTCCGAATGGCAGGAGCGGCTTACTGAGATGCCCGACACCGAGTTGATCGAGCACGCTCGCACTATGGTTGACGGCATTCCGTACGCGTCACCGGTCTTCGACGGCGCGCGAGAATCGGATATCAAGAAGCTGCTTGAATACGCTCACCTTCCGACCTCAGGCAAGACCGTGCTTTATGACGGAATGAGCGGCGATCCGTTCGAGCAGCAAGTGACGGTCGGCTACATCTATATGATGAAACTGTCACACCTGGTCGACGACAAGATTCACGCGCGGTCTATTGGGCCGTATTCGCTGATTACGCAACAGCCCCTGGGCGGCAAGGCTCAATTCGGCGGCCAGCGATTCGGAGAAATGGAAGTCTGGGCGCTCGAGGCTTACGGAGCGGCGCACATTCTCCAGGAGTTGCTAACCGCGAAGTCTGATGACGTAGCCGGCCGCTCGAAGATTTACGAGGCGATCGTGAAGGGTGAGGCCGACTTCGATCCGGGCGTGCCCGAGTCGTTCAACGTTCTGATTCGCGAGCTACAATCGCTGTGTCTGGATGTTGAACTGATGCGCCGAAGCGAAGAAGTGGTGGAAGAAGAAGTCGTAACTGAATGATGAACGATGAATGATGAACGATGAACACTTCGAAAATGGTTCATCATTCATCGTTCAGCGTTCATCGTTGGAGGGTACATGTTTAGGACACATCAAGAAAAAACAAGCCTGGCGCCTGACTTTGAAGCGATAAGAATAAGTCTTGCCTCACCGGAGAAGATCCTCGGATGGTCGCACGGTGAGGTGACCAAGCCCGAAACGATCAACTACCGAACCTTCAAGCCGGAGCGTGACGGGTTGTTCTGCGCGAAAATATTTGGACCGGTCACCGACTGGGAATGTCTCTGCGGAAAGTACAAACGCATGAAGCACCGCGGCGTCGTATGCGACAAATGCGGCGTCGAGGTCACTCAGTCCAAAGTTCGGCGGGAACGGCTTGGCCACATCAAGCTAGCGAGCCCGTGCTCGCACGTCTGGTTCTTCAAGGGGCTTCCCTCACGTATCGGTCACTTGCTCGACATACCATTGCGAGAGCTTGAAAAGGTCCTTTATTTCGAATCCTATATTGTGATCGATCCGGGAGACGTTCCAGAGCTTAAAGAAAAAGAGCTGCTGCCTGATGATCGTTACCGCCAGCTGATGCAGGAATTCCCGGGCCGTTTCATCGCCAAGATGGGAGCCGAAGCGATCAAAGAGTTGCTGCAAAAAGTTGAAGTCGAAGATCTGTCCATCGAGATGCGGCAGAAGATGAAGGACGAGACTTCACAGCAGAAGAAGCTCAAGTTCTCGAAGCGGCTCAAGGTCGTCGATGCATTCCGGCGTTCGGGCAATCACCCGGACTGGATGATCCTCGACGTGATACCGGTGATTCCGCCCGAGCTTCGCCCGCTGGTTCCACTGGACGGCGGCCGCTTTGCGACAAGCGATTTGAATGACCTGTATCGACGAGTGATCAATCGCAACAATCGTCTGTCCAAGCTCATCGAGCTGAAGGCGCCTGAAGTCATCGTCCGCAACGAGAAGCGCATGCTTCAGGAAGCGGTCGATGCGCTGTTCGATAACGGGCGCCGCGGGCGCGTCCTGCGCGGTGCGAACAATCGCCCGCTCAAGTCGCTTTCGGATACGCTCAAGGGCAAGCAGGGCCGCTTCCGTCAGAACCTTCTTGGGAAGCGCGTCGACTATTCGGGACGTTCGGTCATCGTAGTCGGTCCCGAACTCAAGCTTCATCAGTGCGGCTTGCCTAAAAAGATGGCGCTCGAGCTGTTCAAACCATTCATCTACAACCTGCTCGAGAAGAAGCAATACGCCGCGACGATCAAGCAGGCGAAGGAAATGGTCGAGCGCCAGGAGCCCGTCGTTTGGGACATCCTCGAAGAAGTAATCCGCGAGCATCCGGTTCTCTTGAATCGCGCGCCTACGCTTCATCGCCTCGGCATTCAGGCTTTCGAGCCGGTGCTTGTTGAAGGAAAAGCGATCAAGATTCATCCGCTGGTTTGCACAGCATTCAACGCAGACTTCGACGGCGATCAAATGGCGGTGCATATTCCGCTTTCGCCCGAAGCCCAGGTTGAAGCAAGCGTGTTGATGCTCGCTTCCAACAATATTCTTTCGCCGGCGAATGGCCAGCCGATCGCGGTGCCGACACAGGACATCGTTCTCGGGTGCTACTACCTGACGAAGGACAAGAAGGACGATAAATTCGCGGGACGCAAGTTCGCATCCGGCGATGAAGTATTGCTGGCCCTCGATGCCGGCGAGGTCCATACCCAATCGCCGATCAAGCTGTTGTTCTCGGGCGACATCATCGATCTCGAGCACGAGCGCGACGATCAGGATGTGATTCGCGCCGCGGTTCGCACGTTGAAGAATCGAGTTATCGATACGACGGTCGGCAGGGTGATCTTCAACGAACAGATGTCGGAAGGCATGCCGTATGTGAACGGCACGTTGAAGAAGAAGGGGCTTCAGTCGCTGGTAAATCACTGCCACTTGCGGCTCGGTCACGCCGAGACAGTGAAGATGCTCGACAAGGTGAAGGAGCTTGGGTTCCTGTACGCCACGAAGGCGGGCATCTCGATCGGCGTAGACGATCTGGTAACACCTCCCGCCAAAGCCGAGTTGGTTCAACAGGCGCAGGCCGGAGTGGTCGAAGTCGAAAACCAGTACAAAGAAGGCATCATCACCAACGGCGAACGCTACAACAAAGTGATCGCGATCTGGTCGGACGTCACCGAGCGCGTTGCCGAAGCGATGTTCACCGAGATGAACCGCCGCGAGCAGGAATCGGGCGAAATGAATCCGATTCTGATCATGGCGGACTCCGGAGCCAGAGGCTCGAAGCAGCAGATTCGTCAACTCGCCGGTATGCGAGGCTTGATGGCCAAACCTTCGGGCGAAATCATCGAGACCCCGATTCGCGCGAACTTCCGCGAAGGACTAAACGTGCTCCAGTACTTCATCTCGACTCACGGAGCGCGCAAGGGACTGGCCGACACGGCGCTCAAGACCGCGGACTCCGGTTATCTCACCCGGCGTCTGGTCGACGTAGCTCAGGACGTGATCGTAAGCGAGCCCGATTGCGGGACGATCAAGGGTATCTGGGCGACGGCGATCATCGAAGGTGGTGAGGAAATCGAATCGCTTCGCGACAGAATCATCGGCCGGGTTGTGCTTGATGATGTGAGCGATCCGATCACCGGCGAGATCATCGTGGAATCCAACGAAGAGATCACCGAAGATCTGGCGGGGATGATCCAGGCTGCGGGCGGAATTGAACGCGTCCGAATTCGTTCGGTGTTGACTTGCGAGTCGCGCCGGGGCGTCTGCGTGAAATGCTACGGCCGCAATCTGGCGACTGGCCGGATGGTCGAATTGGGTGAGGCGGTAGGCGTAATCGCCGCGCAATCGATCGGCGAGCCGGGCACTCAGCTTACGATGAGGACCTTCCACATTGGCGGCGTCGCCGGCGGTGTGAGTGAAATCACGAAGCACGAGGCGATCGCGGCGGGCAATGCGAAGTTCGATGACCTCAAGACGGTGCGGAATCGCGATGGCGATCTGGTCGCAATGAACCGCAACGGTACGGTGGTGCTGGTCGACGAGCGGGGACGTGACCTTAAGCGGTATCAAATCAACTACGGCGCAACGCTCAAGGTTTCAGACGGGCAGCGGGTCGAGGAAGGGCAGGAGCTTGCGGAGTGGGATCCTTACACATTCGCAATCCTGACCGAAGAAGCGGGCACGATTACCTTTAAGGACTTGATCGAAGGCGTGACGGTTCACGAGGAGGTAGACGAGGTGACCGGTCTATCGCACCTCGTCGTCATCGACTCGCCGGATGAGAAGCGTCAGCCCAGAATCGAAATCCGCGACGAGAAAAACAAGGCGGTGCGAACTTATCAAATGCCCGTTCGCGCGAACCTGCTTGTTGCGGACTTCGATGAATGGAAGAAGAAGCGTGGGGCCGGGGCTTCAACCAAGGTCCAGGAAGAGAAGGAACACGTTCGCGTGGCGCCCGGCGACATCATCGCCAAGATTCCGCGCGAGACTACAAAGACCAAGGACATCACGGGCGGGTTGCCGCGCGTTGTCGAGCTGTTCGAAGCTCGCCGGCCAAAGGAAACCGCGGTGATGACCGAGATCGACGGTGTGGTCAAGTTCGGTCCGATAGTTAAGGGACTGCGCCGGGTGATAGTCGAAGCGACCGACGGTGAGAAACGCGAATACTCGATTCCTCGTGGCGTGCATATAAACGTGCAGGAGGAAGACTGGGTGAGAGCGGGCGAGCCGCTTATGGACGGACCGTTGAACCCGCACGATATTCTCGCAGTGCGCGGTATCGAGGAACTGCAGCGCTACCTTGTGAACGAAATTCAAGAGGTCTACCGTCTGCAGGGCGTCAACATCAATGACAAGCACATCGAAGTGATTGTTCGTCAGATGCTGCGATGGGTTCGCGTCAAGGATGTCGGCGACACTGAGTTCCTTCTCGAGGACATGGTCGACCGCTTCCGCTTCCAGGACGAGAATGATCGGGTCCTGGCCGAAGACGGCACGCCGGCTTCGATGGAGCCGCTGCTGCTTGGAATCACTAAGGCGTCGCTCTCGACCGAGTCCTTCATCTCAGCCGCTTCGTTCCAGGAGACAACGCGAGTGCTGACCGAGGCCGCAATAAGCGGTAAGGTCGATTACCTGCGTGGGCTTAAGGAGAACGTGATAATGGGCCGCTTGATTCCTGCGGGAACGGGCATGGACTACTATCGCAACATCAAGCTCGAGCCGGATCGAACTGTGGATGAAGCAGAGGAATATGAGGCGGCAGAGATTCCGGCTGCTGAGGACTTGAAGGCGGAGGTCAAAGAAGTGGGGGATTAGCACTTCGGCGAGTCTTAGGAACAAGACGAGACTGCGAGGGGTGGAGACTTGATGGTTTCTCCATCCCTCGCCTTGTTTTGGCTGTGTGGCTAGGCCGCTGGAAGAAGGAAGTGCCTGGGGCGGAGAGGTTACGCGCTTAAAAGTCGCGTGATCTACGTTGCATGGGCCTATGCATACCTCGGCGATAAAGATGATGCTCTCGACTGGCTGGAGAGAGGCTACCGGAGCGGTATCAGATGCTGGTTGATCTGAAGGTTGATCCGGCTTTTGTTGATCTGCGGTCTGATGCTGGATTCACGGACCTGATGTGGCGCATGCGGCTTTCTGAATAAGCTACGCAAGGATGGAAGTGCTGGCAAGCTCCCTTAGTTCAGTGAACAGCAGACAACCGCTAACTCAACAACGGAGGCAAGGACATTTCAGAACTCACTCCTTACGGTGGATGGACGCTGCCAGAGGCGTCTGCGGCGTGAAGGTATTGGTAGAAAGATCCGCAAGCCATTCGGCGCGTTGCTCGGTATTCCCTACTTCGCGATAGGAAAAAACGAGAAGCACTCGCGTCTTGGTTCCTTTGATGGGATGAACAGTCCATCCTTGATAGCCAACAAGGTTTCCGACTCGGCGTGACTTCTCAACCTCTGCCGCCATGCGAGCGTCGATAGTGAGATCCGAGTCATCGGATGATATATGCTGCAGCCTCTCGAGCGCCGACAATGCAGTCCGGGGCTCGACTCCCTGGGAATGGACGAGCGGAACAACAAAAATGTAGATGCCGACGCTTAAGACCGCCGCCAAAGCAGCGCTGCTCAGAACCATCACCCTCCGTTTACGTCCCCTGACGTGCGGTTGGTAGGGGCGACGATCCTTGGGCCTCCGGCTCTTTCTTGAGACCGTTTGAGTTGCCGGCTTTGGGGGTGCGCTGACGGCGAACCCGGCCTTCGGTTTCGGCAGGTTGCAATACGGGCAGTACAGAGCTTCCGCAGTCACATCGGTTGCGCAGCGTGGACACACCATTGGCATGGTTTTCCTCTCTCTGAGTTCTTGAGCTATGCTCGTTAGCATTTGAGAGACCAATCCCACAAAGTACGAATAAAGCACGGTTGTATTGGGAATTTACTTTCCTGCTCGATCGACGAATCGAACTACCGTTACGTTTTCCGTCAGCATGGCGAAAAAATGTTAGCAGGAGGCCGCAACGGCACGGACTCGAACTACCTTAGAGGGAGACCTCAAGCTCCCGGCAATAGCAATAATGTTGAAATGAAGGTTACTAATTGGGAAGAGTGGATCTAGGCACCAGCTCCGGGGTTGACAATAAGGTATCCCGCCATTATAGTTTCCCGTTTGGAACGATGGCGCTTTTTTGGTTCTGAGCATGCGGAGGCGCCTCGTTGATTGAACCGGACGCGGAATAAACGTTATTGTGGCGTAAAAGGAAACGGGTCAACCCGGTTCCCGAATTCACAACGAAGTTTCCTTGAGATCACGCCACAGAGAAGTTTGGCCTGGGGAGGCCGAATCCGCAGCTACTTTTTCAGAACATCCCCACAAAACTAGACTAGTCGGGTTCGGTGGCGCACGACGAAAAGAGCCACTTGGGCCTTCTGCGCTTTTTGAAGCGCCGAGATGTTGAGGGAAAGTGACCTCGCGCGGGAGCTGAAAACGGAGCGCCTTCGCCGGGCACTTATGAGAGGAGCTACAGGTGCCGACACTTAGTCAGTTAGTTCGAAAAGGGCGACAGGACGTCAAATACAAGACATCGAGCCCGGCTTTGAATTCAAGCCCGCAGAAGCGGGGTGTGTGCACTCGTGTTTATACGCAGACACCCAAAAAGCCGAACTCAGCGCTGCGAAAGGTCGCCCGCGTTCGCCTGACCAACGGAATAGAGGTCACGACCTATATCCCCGGTATCGGCCACAATCTGCAGGAGCACTCGATCGTGTTGATACGCGGAGGTCGCGTCAAAGACTTGCCGGGTGTCCGTTACCACGTGGTGCGCGGCACGCTTGACGCGGTTGGTGTCCAGGGACGCAAACAAGGCCGCTCGAAGTATGGAGCGAAACGCCCGAAGGAAGCATCTCCGGCTAAGAAGAAATAGAGCCGTACGGAAAGATTATGCCAAGAAGAAGAGTCGCTGCTAAACGCGAGGTTTTGCCGGACCCACTATACAACTCGACGATGGTGACCAGGTTCATCAATTCGCTGATGTGGGACGGTGAGAAGTCGGTGGCGGAGAGTATTTTCTACAACGCCATGAAGCAGGTTCAGGAGAAGATGCAGGAGGACCCGCTAAAGACTTTCAAAAAGGCCATCGATAACGTGAAGCCCAGAGTCGAGGTCAAATCACGTCGCGTCGGCGGCTCAACGTATCAAGTGCCTATCGAAGTGGATCAGAAATCGCGCGGCAACAGCCTTGCGATCAGATGGTTGATCAGTTACGCGCGGGGACGCGGCGAGAAGACGATGACTGACCGCCTCGCGAATGAGATTCTGGATGCCGCGAACAACCGCGGCAACGCGGTGAAGAAGAAAGATGATACTCATCGAATGGCTGACGCGAACAAAGCTTTCGCGCACTATCGGTGGTGATCGGACGCATAGGGCGAATCCGTCCTATTGATTGAAACAAGCATGTCAAGGCAAGACCCACTACAACTGTTCCGAAACATCGGGATCATGGCGCATATCGATGCCGGCAAGACCACGACGACCGAGCGCGTTCTCTATTACACGGGCGTCTCGTACAAGATCGGCGAGGTTCACGAAGGCACTGCGATCATGGATTGGATGGAGCAGGAACAAGAGCGCGGCATCACCATCACGTCGGCGGCTACGACGTGCTTCTGGCCGCGGAATGGCGACGACTATCGCATCAACATCATAGACACTCCGGGTCACGTCGATTTCACCATCGAAGTTGAACGCTCACTGCGCGTGCTCGATGGCGCTGTTGCTGTGTTTGATGCCGTAGCCGGGGTGCAGCCGCAATCCGAGACCGTGTGGCGTCAAGCCGATAAGTACAATGTTCCCCGCCTGGCGTTCATGAATAAGATGGACCGCCCTGGCGCTGACTTCGACCACGCTATTCAGACGATGCGTGACCGCTTGAGCGCGAATCCGGTTGCGATTCAGATGCCGATCGGGAGTGAAGATCGGTTTCGAGGAGTGATTGATCTGATCACGATGCGCGCGGATCTCTATAACGTCGAAGACAAGGGAGCGGAACCCGACGTGGTCGAGATACCCGACGAGCTTCGCGCTGACGCGGAGGCGGCGCGGGACAAAATGATCGAAGCGCTCGCGGACGCCGATGATCAGATCGCGGAAAAATATCTTGCGGGAGAGAAACTTTCAGACGATGAGATTCGAGCGGCACTGCGACGAGAAACGATAGCCTTGAAAATAGTTCCCGTCGTTGCGGGCTCTGCGTTCAAGAACAAAGGCGTTCAGCCGCTTCTCGATGCGGTTGTAGACTACCTCCCCAGCCCACTCGATGTGACGGCCGTTACGGGAGTGAATCCAAAGAGTGGCGAAGAGGAAGAGCGGCCACCCGATCCGAAGGCTCCTTTTTCCGGCCTTGTGTTCAAGATCATGGCGGACAAGCACGTAGGCCAGCTCTCATTTGTAAGGATCTATTCGGGCACTCTCAAATCCGGATCTTATACCTTGAACTCGACTCGCGGTTCGAAAGAACGCGTGGGTCGCATAATGCGAATGCACGCCAATAAGCGTGAAGATATTGACTTCGCGACCGCTGGAGAGATTGTAGCGGTCGCCGGCCTCAAGCAGGTCACTACCGGCGATACGATTTGCGAAGAATCCCGACCGGTTATCCTCGAAGCTCTCGAGTTTCCAGCGCCAGTGATATCCCAGGCTATCGAACCGAAGACGCGGCCCGATCAGGAGAAGCTGGGTGTTGGTCTACAGCGCCTGGCGGCCGAGGACCCGAGCTTCAAAGTCGCCACTGATCAGGAGACAGGCCAGACTATCATCAGCGGAATGGGAGAGCTTCATCTTGAAATCATTGTAGACCGGCTCAAGCGAGAGTTCGGCGTCGATGCAAACGTTGGCCGCCCGCAGGTCGCCTATCGCGAGACCATTCGCAAAGAAGCCGAGGGTGTGGGCAAGTTTGTCCGCCAGACCGGTGGGCGCGGTCAATACGGGCACGCGGAAGTCAAGGTAGAGCCGGCCGAAGCCGGCACCGGCTTCGAATTCGTGAATGCGATCGTCGGCGGAGTTATTCCTCGCGAGTACATCAAGCCCATTGAAGCCGGGATAAAGGAAGCGATGGAAGGTGGTGTTCTGGCGGGCTACGAAATGGTCGACGTCAAGGCAACACTGCATTACGGCAGCTTCCACGAAGTCGACTCGTCAGAAATGGCCTTCAAGATTGCAGGCTCGATGGCGTTCAAGGACGCCGCCAGGAAAGCTAATCCGGTGCTGATGGAGCCGATCATGAAGGTCGAGGTTGTAGCGCCTGAAGAGTACGCAGGCTCGATTACCGGTGACATCAATTCGCGTCGCGGGCGTATCGAGAGCATGGCCGCGAGGCCGGGCACACAGGTCATCACGGCGCTTGTGCCGCTTTCGGAGATGTTTGGGTATTCGACTGACATGCGTTCGATGACGCAGGGCCGCGCTACTTACACGATGCACTTCCATCGTTACGAGGAAGCGCCGCGCAGCGTGCGCGAGGAGATCATAGCGAAGGTGCAAGGCACCGCAAGATAATTATTTTTCCAACTCTGGCGAGCGCCAAACCGCTCGTGGAAAAAGGAGCTAGACAAGTATGGCAAAGGAAAAATTCGACCGGTCAAAGCCGCACGTAAACGTAGGGACGATCGGGCACATCGACCACGGGAAGACGACGTTGACGGCAGCGATCACAAAGGTATTGCAGAAGCACAATCCAAAGAATACGTTTCGG
>WNFR01002690.1_pt1 | contig 18447 bp, 14 predicted proteins | sample 5400221 | NCBI WGS metagenome assembly WNFR01 (sample SAMN13153357, study PRJNA577476) | soil metagenome | isolation source: 40 cm soil under Madrone tree | place: USA:California | collected 2016-06-14
GGCGCGTTGACCCGCCGGCAGCTTATCACGGTCGGAGTACGAGTCCCTCCTGGGCCACGATCGTGCCGGGCCGGGCTAGCGCCGCATCCGCAGCAACCTGGTCCATGAAGTCATCATCGTGACCCGGATCGTGGTGGAAGATGACCAGAGTTTTGACCCCAGCCGCGTCGGCGAGGCGTATGCCCTCCTGCCAGGTCGAATGGCCCCAATCCTTGTGGGCCGGGTATTCAGCATCGGTATAGGACGCGTCGTAGATCATCACATCGGCGCCGTTGATCAGCGTCAGGACGTGGGGGTCGCGTTCGCCCGGCCGATGCTCCGTATCGGTGATGTAGGCCACCACCTTCCCGCCATATTCGATACGATAGCCGGTGGCGCCATTCGGATGATTGAGCTGCCCCGTGCTGAGGCGGATCCCGGGATGCGGAGCCAGTGCATCGCCCGCGGCAAAATCGGTGAACTCCATCTTGGCGGTGAAAATCCCCATCGGGATCGGGAACAGCGGCGCGATCATCATATTGTTGAGCACCGTTTCGATGCCCTTGCCGTTCAGATGGCCGGCCCAAATCCGCATGCTGCTGCGCGCGTCATAGCACGGAGCAAAAAACGGCAGGCCGCAGATGTGATCGAAATGGGTGTGGCTATAGAAGAGGTCCAATTTGGCCGGCTGGCCCGATGCCATCAGCTCGTTGCCCAACAGCCGGAGGCCCGTGCCCCCATCGAAGATCAACAGGTGACCCCCGCACCGGATCTCGACGCACGAGGTGTTGCCGCCATAGCGGATCGTATCGGGCCCCGGGCAGGCGATGCTGCCACGCACACCCCAAAATCGCACCGTGTAATCCGGATGGACCAAGGTCCAATCCCCGTTCTGCCACACCCCCCGGCTCGCATATATCGTCGGGAGGGAGTCCAAACGCTAGACGGGTTGCTCCGGTTCCCCGGCATTTCGACAACTTTTTTAGAGGTATTGCTCTAAACCCATCATTAACCGGTCCCGCGCTATCTCGGAATTCCCGCTCACCCAACGAGGGAGTTCCCCATGTCGGACGTCGATTACCAAGCTGCGGTTGCCGCGTACCTGAGCACCAAGGGGGTGACGCGGTGCCCCACTGTTTGCATGGTTCCGACCCAAGCGACGGTCGCCGAGGCGGACCGTGCCGCCTACCGCGACTATATCGCCGCCCAGGAAGCCGCGCGGCTCGAAAAGCAGAAAACGCTGCAGCTGAACGTTCATCTTCCGTCATTGCCCCCTATGTAGACAACACCCGGCTCGTCAGTCGGGTGGAGCAGGAGAGATGAGCTCGCGAGGAGAAGATCTGATGGATGCGAGCGAAGTTTCGGTCCGTTGCTGCATCGCCGGGGGCGGCCCCGCCGGCATGATGCTGGGATTCCTCTTGGCCCGAGCCGGAATTTCCGTACTCGTTCTCGAGAAGCACCCAGATTTTCTGCGTGATTTTCGCGGGGACACCATTCATCCTTCGACGCTGGAAGTCATGCACGAGCTCGGCCTCCTACAGGAATTTCTGCAGCGCCCCCATCAAGAAGTTTCAACGCTCGGCGCGCAGATCGGAGATGCTTTTGTTGAAGTCGCGGATTTCACCCATCTGCCGACTCATTGCCGCTTCATTGCGTTTATGCCGCAATGGGATTTCCTCGACTTCATCTCCGACCATGCAAGGTCGTATCCGGCGTTCCAGCTGAGAATGGAGGCCGAGGTCCAAGACCTGATCTTCGACGGCGGTCGGGTCACTGGGCTGCGGGCGGCGACGCCCGATGGAGAGCTCAGGGTCAGAGCCGATCTGGTCGTAGGTGCCGATGGGCGGCACTCGACGGTCCGTGACAAGGCCGGTCTCGACGTTACCGATCTGGGCGCCCCCATGGACGTCTTGTGGATGCGGCTGTCGCGGCATCCCGACGATCCGGGACAAACTCTCGGCCGGGTCGACAATGGCCGGATTTTCGTCATGCTCAACCGCGGGGACTATTGGCAAACCGCCTTCGTCATTCCGAAAGGCGGGTTTGATGACATGCACCGCCGAGGCTTGCCCGCCTTGCGTGACGAAATCGCAGGGCTCGCTCCCTACCTGCACGATCGGGTCGAGGAACTGAGGGATTGGTCCGACATCAAGCTTTTGAGCGTTTCGGTCGATCGCCTGCGAGTGTGGCACCGGCCGGGGCTCTTATGCATCGGTGATGCCGCCCATGCCATGTCCCCGATCGGTGGTGTTGGAATCAATCTCGCCGTGCAGGACGCCGTTGCGGCCGCCAATATCCTGGCTCCGCGCTTTCTCGAGGGCGCGGTGTCCGAACAAGATCTCGATGCGGTGCAGCGGCACCGGGAGTTTCCGACCCGGGCGACGCAACGGCTGCAGGTAATTTTGCAGAACCGCGTTATCGGCCGCGTTCTGAAAAGTAGCGGAAAGCTGCCGCCGCCACTGGTTCTGCGGCTTCTCGGGTCGATGCCGTTCCTGCGCCGGATCCCCGCCCGCTTGATTGGGCTCGGCTTCCGCCCCGAACACGTAAAGGTGCCCGCCGCAGCTTGATGACGGGTGCGGAATGGCACTCTAAACCATCTAATTCTGCTCCCTCCAATGGATCCCCAGGGGATCCATTGAACGCCGCGCAAGCGCCGGACCCGAAGCTTGACGACCTGTCGAACCGTCGCTGCGGGTAAGCCACGCCCCAATGTACGGAAACCGTTTGATTAAAACAGAAAAGACATTTGTGCAGATCTGCCCTACCATCAGCGCAAGGCTCCAACATAGGGGCCGCCGAACGGAGGAGGAAGATGGGCTCATTTGCCAAACGTCACGGGAAACGTGAGTCCGACTGGAGCGGGTCTGGCATCACACGCCGCGAGGCTCTCGCTCTCGCCGCGCTTGGGCTGATCGCCGGCGCCCCCGGCGCGCCCAAGGCCGCGGGCGCGCAAGAGCAGCTGACCTGGGGCGTGCACATCTCGCTGGCCCCGACCTGGTTCGACCCGGCGGAGACGCCGGGGATTATCACGCCCTTCATGGTGATGTACGCGCTGCACGACGCGATGGTGAAGCCAATGCCGGGCAACCCGCTCGCACCGAGCCTTGCCAAATCGTTTGCGGCGACGGAGGACAGCCTTACCTATGAGTTCGTCATTCGCCAGGGCGCCAAGTTCCACAATGGCGACCCGGTGACCGCCGAGGACGTCAAGTTCTCGTTCGAGCGCTATCGGGGCACGTCGCACGATCTGCTTAAAAACCGGGTGGTCGCGGTTGAGACCCCGGGCTCGCAACACGTCCGCTTCAAGCTCAAAGAGCCGTGGCCCGACTTCCTGACCTTCTATGCGAGCGCCACCGGGGCGGGCTGGATCGTCCCCAAAAAATATCTGGAGAAAATCGGCGACGACGGCTTCAAAAAGGCGCCGATCGGCGCCGGCCCCTACAAATTCGTCTCGTTCACGCCGGGCGTCGAGCTGGTCATGGAGGCATTCGACGGATATTGGCGCAAGACCGCGAGCGTCAAGCGCCTGGTGTTCAAGGTGATTCCCGACGAGGCGACCCGGCTGGCCGCGCTGAAGCGCGGCGAGGTCGACATCGCTTACTCGATCCGCGGCGAACTCGCCGACGAGCTGCTGCGCACGCCGGGGCTCACCCTCAAAGCGCCGGTCCCGGGCTCACAATGGCTCTACTTCGCCGACCAGTGGGACCCGAAATCGCCGTGGCACGACGAGCGGGTGCGGCGGGCCGCCAACCTGGCCATCGACCGCAAGGGAATCAACCAGGCGTTGACCCTCGGCCGCTCGCGGCTGACCAACAGCATCATCCCGGAAAGCTTCGAATTCTACTGGCAGCCGCCGGAACCGGTTTACGACCCGGCCAAGGCGAGGCAGCTGCTGGCCGAAGCGGGCTACCCCAACGGCTTCGACGCCGGCGAGTATTTTACCGACTCGTCCTATTCGAACGTCGGCGAAGCCGTGCTCAACAATTTCGGAGAAGTGGGCATCCGCGGCAAGCTGCGGCCGCTCGAACGGGCGGCCTTCTTCAAGGCATATGCCGACAAGACATTGAAGAACATGATCCAGGGAGGGAGCGGCGCCTTTGGCAATGCCGCGACGCGGCTCGAGGCCTTCATCGTCAAGGGCGGCAACTACGCCTATGGCAACTACCCCGACATCGATGCGATGTTCCAACAACAGGCGGTCGAGCTTGACCACAAGCGGCGCGCGGCGATCCTGGAGAAGATGCAGCAGCTCGTCTACGAGAGGTCGATCTATGCGCCGATCTGGCTCTTGGGCTTCCTCAACGGCGTCGGGCCGCGGGTCGGCGAATCGGGGTTTGAGCTGATCCCTGGTTTCGCCTACACCGCACCCTACGAGGACATCACCATCAAGAGCGGATAGCAGCGGCGATTGAAGCCTGCTGCGCCGCCGCCAGCCTTTGCCGTACAGGGCCATCGGGAGGGAGGCATCGTGAGTAGATTTGCGCACTGCCGGGACCGAGCCGCCCTTGCTGGCGATCGGTCGGGCCTGACCCGCCGCGACCTGCTTGCCGCGACCGCTCTCGGGCTGGTCGCCGGCGCGCCCGGGGTCGCCCGCGCGGCCGGGCCGCAAGGGCAGCTGACCTGGGGCGTGCATATCTCGCTGGCCCCGACTTGGTTCGAACCGGCGGAGACCGCGGGGATCACGCACTTTATGGTGCTGTACGCGCTCCACGACGCCCTGGTGAAGCCCATGCCGGATCAACCGCTGGCGTCGAGCCTCGCCGAGTCGTGGTCGGCCTCCGAGGATGGCCGTATGTACGAGTTCGTCCTGCGCAAGGGCGCGACGTTCCACAATGGCGACCCGGTGACGGCGGAAGATGTGAAGTTCTCCTTCGAGCGCTATCGCGGCACGTCCCAGGAGATGATGAAGGACCGGGTGGCCGCGGTGGAGATCCCCGATCCCCAGCACGTCCGCTTCAATCTCAAAGAGCCGTGGCCCGACTTCCTCACCTTTTATGGAAGCGCCACCGGAGCGGGCTGGATCGTGCCCAAGAAGTACGTCGAGAAGGTTGGCGACGAGGGGTTCAAGAAGGCGCCGGTCGGCGCCGGCCCCTACAAATTCGTCTCGTTCACGCCGGGCGTGGAGCTGGTCTTCGAGGCCTTCGACCAGTATTGGCGCAAGACCCCCAGCGTCAAGCGCCTGGTGTTCAAGGTGATCCCGGACGAGACGACGCGGCTGGCGGCGCTCAAGCGCGGCGAGATCGACATTGTCTACTCGATCCGCGGCGAGCTCGCCGAGGAGCTGCAGCGCACGCCCGGGCTCACCCTCAAGCCGGTGTATCCCCCGGGCACGTTCTGGCTCTACTTCCCTGAGCAGTGGGACCCGAAGTCGCCATGGCATGACGAGCGGGTGCGGTTGGCCGCCAGCCTGGCTATCGACCGTAAGACCATCAACGAGGCGCTGACCCTCGGCTACTCCAGGCTCACCGGCAATAGCTTCGTCGGGGATCACTTCGAATTCTACTGGCAGCCTCCGGCCCCGGTCTACGACCCGACCAAGGCCAAGCAGCTCCTGGCCGAGGCGGGCTACCCCAACGGCTTCGACGCCGGCGCGTATTACTGCGACTCCTCCTACGCAAACCTCGGTGAGGCCGTGCTGGACAATCTCCAGGCGGTCGGCATCCGCGCGAAGCTCCAGCCGATCGAGCGGGCGGCCTTCGCCAAGGGGTACGCAGAGAAGACGTTCAAGAACATCATCCAGAGCGGCAGCGGCACCCTCGGCAATGCCGCGACCCGCCTCGAGATCTTTGTCGTCAAGGGCGGCACCTATGCCTACGGCAGCTACCCCGATATTGATGATCTCTTCCAGCAGCAGGCGGCGGAGCTCGACCACAAGCGGCGCGAGGCGATCCTGCACAAGATCCAGCAGCTCGTTTACGAGCGGTCGATCGCGGCGCCGATCTGGCAGCTGGGGTTCATCAACGGCGCGGGGCCACGGGTGGGGGAATCGGGGTTCGGCCTGATCGCGGATTTCGCGTACACGGGTCCGTACGAGGACATCACGCTGAAGACCAGGTAGCCGCAGCGCCGGTGGTACGGACGCATCGCGCCTCTAACTTGTCGGAATACTGAAGACATTCGCGCATAGGTGGTCTACAGTGACCGCAAGGCTCCAGAGGGAGCCGTGAGCAGGAGGTGATATGGGTCCGTCTGTCGGCAGCCGCAGAAATCTAGGTCCCGGCGCTAACGAAACCCACCTGACGCGCCGCGACGTTCTCGCTCTCGCCGCTCTCGGCCTGGTCGCCGGCGCCCCTGGCGCGGCCGTCGCCGCCGGCCCGGAAGGTCAGCTGACCTGGGGAGTGCATACCACGCTGGCCCCGACGTGGTTCGACCCGGCGGAGACGCCAGGGATCATTACTCCCTTCATGGTGCTGTACGCCCTGCACGACGCCATAGTGAAGCCGATGCCGGGTGCGCCGCTGGCGCCGAGCCTTGCCGAGTCATTCTCGGCGTCCGAGGATGGCCTCACCTACGACTTCGTTCTGCGGAAGGGCGCGAAGTTCCACAACGGCGACCCGGTGACCGCCGAGGACGTGAAATTCTCGTTCGAGCGCTATCGCGGCAACTCTCAGGAGATGATGAAGAGCCGGGTAGCCGAGGTCGAGACGCCCGATCCTCAGCATGTCCGCTTCAAGCTCAAAGAGCCGTGGTCCGACTTTCTAACCTTCTACGCCGTCGCCAGCGGCGCCGGCTGGGTCGTGCCCAAGGAGTACGTGAAAAAGGTCGGCGACGATGGCTTCAAGAAGGCGCCGGTCGGCGCGGGTCCCTACAAATTCGTCTCGTTCACGCCGGGTGTGGAGCTGGTAGTCGAAGCCTTTGAGCAGTACTGGCGCAAAACCCCAAGCGTGAAGCGCCTTGTGTTCAAGGTCATCCCGGAAGAGGCGACGCGTTTGGCTGCGTTAAAGGCCGGCGAGGTTGACATCGTTTACTCGATCCGCGGCGAACTTGCCGAGGAACTGCAGCGCACCCCCGGGCTCACCCTCAAGCCGGTCTTCCCCCCGGCTCCGTTCTGGCTCTATTTTCCCGAGCAGTGGGACCCGAAATCGCCGTGGCACGACGAGCGGGTACGGAGAGCCGCCAGCCTCGCGCTCGACCGCAAGACCATCAACGAGGCGCTGACCCTCGGCCTCTCCAAGCTCACCGGTAACAGCATCGTGCCGGACATCTTCGATTTCTACTGGCAGCCTCCGGTCCCGGTTTATGATCCGGACAAGGCCAAGCAGCTGCTGGCCGAGGCGGGCTACCCCAAGGGCTTCGATGCCGGCGATTACACCTGCGACTCGTCTTATGCGAACCTCGGCGAGGCCGTGATCGACAACCTCCAGGCAGTGGGAATCCGTGTCAGGCTTCGGCCGCTCGAACGGGCGGCCTTCTTCGAAGGGTACGGCAACAAGAAGTTCAAGAACCTGATCTCGAGCGGCAGCGGCGCCTTTGGCAATGCGGCAACCCGTCTCGAGGCCTACGCCGTCAAGGGCGGCACCTATGCCTACGGCAATTATCCCGAAATCGATGCACTATTCCAGCAGCAAGGGACCGAGCTGGACCCGAAAAAACGCGAAGCGCTCTTGCACAAGATGCAGCAGCTCGTCTACGAGCGCACGATATACGCGCCGATCTGGCAGCTGGCCTTCATCAATGGCGTGGGGCCGCGGGTCGGTGAATCGGGGTTCGGCCTGATCGCAGGCTTCGCCTATACCGGGCCCTACGAGGACATCACGCTAAAGTCCGGCTAGTTTCGGCTGCGAACAGGGAGGAAGGCCGAGGACATCATGAGGCGCTACATCGGGAGACGGATCAGCTACTGCCTGTTGTCGCTGTTCCTGTTGTCGGTGACGATCTTTTTCTTTGTCCGGGTAACCGGCGATCCGGCGACATTACTCGTGGAGCCGGGCGCCAGCGAGGCCGACATGGCTGCTATTCGCCATCAGTTCGGCCTCGACCAGCCGCTCTGGGTGCAATACGGGATCTTCATGGCGAGCCTCGCGCATGGCGACCTCGGCCAGTCCTTCTACTACCGCACGCCGGTTCTGGAGCTCTACCTCTCGCGGCTGCCGAACTCGCTGTACCTGGCGGTGGTCGCGATGGCCTTGTCGCTGCTGATCGGCATTCCGAGCGGCGTCCTCGCCTCGGTGCGGGTCGGCCGCTTCTGGGACAACGCCGGAAAGATGTTCACCCTGCTCGGACTGTCGCTGCCGTCCTTCTGGGTCGGGCTCGTGCTGATCCTCGTCTTCTCGGTCTATCTGGGGTGGCTGCCGTCATCCGGTGCGGGCACCCCGCTGCATCTGATCATGCCGGCCTTTGCGCTCGGCTGGTATTTCGCCGCCGCCCATATGCGGCTGACTCGGTCCTCGATGCTCGAGGTACTGGGTTCGGAATACGTCAAGCTCGCCCGGCTGAAGGGCCTGCCGCAATCGCTCGTGATCGCCAAGCACGCGTTCAAGAACGCCCTGATCCCAGTACTGACCTTGGCCGGGATCAACCTCGTCATCATGGTCAATGTGGCGGTTGTCGTGGAGGTCGTGTTCGCCTGGCCCGGCATCGGACGGCTGCTCTACGAGGGCATCAGCTTCCGCGACTTTCCGGTGGTGCAGGGGGTGGTGCTGATGGGCGGCGCGATGATCGTTATCGTCAACCTGGTGGTCGACATCCTCTACGCGGTGATCGACCCGCGTATTCGACTGGAGAGCTGACGAGAGGTCTTTAGATGATTTTATTTGCCCCGATAGTTGTCACACCGGCGAAGGCCGGTGCCCATTTCTGCCATGGGTCCCGGCCTTCGCCGGGAAGACGCGGATTACACACTCGATCTTCGCCCAACCGCTTCGCCTGCACCGCCGACAGAGGACGCGGACGGCCATGACCATCCAAACCGAAATCGTCGTCCTTCCACCGAGTGCGCCACCACGCTTTGCCTCTCTGCGGCTCGGCGACTTCCCGCTGATACCGGCGCTGATCCTGGGCGGCATCGCCTTCGTGGCGATCTTCGCCAACCTGCTGGCACCCCACAATCCGGAAATCGGCAGTCTCACGGCGCGCTTTCGCCCGCCGGTGTGGCAGACCGGCGGCGACACTCGGTATCTCCTCGGCACCGACCAGCTCGGCCGCGACGTGCTCTCGCGGCTGATCTTCGGCGCTCGGGTCTCGATGGTGGTCGGCTTCACGGCGGTGATCTTCGCCGGCGCCGTCGGCACGACCCTCGGCATCATCTCGGGCTATCTCGGCGGCTGGGTCGACCAGGTGATCATGCGCATCACCGACACTTGGCTCGCGTTGCCGGGCCTGATGTTTGCGATCTTCCTTGCCGCGATCGTCGGGCCGAGCATGTGGAACATCGTGATCATCCTCGGCCTGGTCTATTGGACGCGCTATGCGCGGGTGATCCGCGGCGAGGTCCTGTCGCTCAAGGAGCGCGAGTTCGTCCGCCTGGCGATAGTGGCCGGCTGCTCCAAATGGACGATCATGTACCGGCACATCCTGCTCAACGTCATCAATTCTGCCATCGTGCTCGGCACCTTGATGCTCGGTGTCGTCATCATCACGGAGGCGTCGCTCTCCTTCCTCGGCGTCGGCGTACCGCCGCCCGAGCCCGCCTGGGGGCTGATGCTCTCCGACGGCAAGCAGAGCTTGATGGTCGGCCGCTGGTGGCTGAGCGTGCTGCCCGGCCTCTGCATCATGCTGATGGTGCTGTCGGCCAACCTTCTCGGCGACTGGCTGCGTGTCAAGCTCGACCCCCAGCTCCGCCAGCTATGAGCCGACCCGGCAGGGGCTGCCGGTGAGAACCGGCCCGCTGCTCGAGATCGAGAACCTCTCGACCCACTACGTCTCCTCCAGGGGGACCCGGGTGGTGCGCGCGGTCGATCAGGTGTCGCTGCGAATCGATGCCGGGGAGACCCTGGGCATTGTCGGGGAGTCCGGCTCGGGCAAGAGCACCTTGGCCCTGACCATCTTGCGCGTGCTGCCGCCCGCGGCCCGTATCGTCAGCGGCAAGATGCTGTTCGAAGGCGAGGATCTCGTCCAGAAATCCGACACCGAGATGCGCCATGTCCGAGGCAAGCGGATCGCCATGATCCTGCAGGACCCGATGGCCTCGCTCAACCCGTTGTTCACGATCGGCGACCAGGTGGCCGAGCCGATCCGGGTGCACGAAGGGGCGGGGCGCGCCACAGCATGGAGTCGGGCGCGCGACCTCCTGAAGGCGGTGCGCATCCCATCGCCGGAGACGCGGGTGACACAGTACCCGCACGACATGTCGGGCGGCATGCGCCAGCGCATTGTCGGCGCCATCGGTATCTCTTGCGAACCGCGTCTGCTGATTGCCGACGAGCCCACCACGAGCCTCGATCTGACGATCCAGGCCCAGTACCTCAATCTGCTTCGCGAGCTGCAGCGGGCGCACGGCCTGGCGCTGATCTTCATCACCCACAACCTCGGCATTGTCGCCAAGATGTGCGATCAGCTCGCCGTCATGTATGCCGGGCGGATCGTGGAATCCGGACCGGTGTCACGGATCTTCAATGCGCCGACCCACCCGTACACGTGTGCATTGCTCAACTCGATCCCGCGGATGAGCGACGGCCCCCAGCGGCTCACCGCCATTGAGGGCCAGCCGCCCGATTTGGCCGCGCTGCCGCCCGGATGCTCCTTCGCTCCTCGGTGTTCGCGGGCCTTCGACCGCTGCCATGAGGAGGCGCCGCAGGAATTTTTTCAGGACGGCCGGACGGCGCGCTGCTGGCTCGCTGCTCCTGATGTCATCAACACCAATCTCTTGGTTCGGAGTGGGGTAGCGTGACGGTCGTTCTCGAGGCCGTGGGGCTCAGCAAGCACTTTCAGGCCAAGCGCGGCATTTTCAGCGGCGACCGCGGCGCGGTGCGCGCGGTAGACGGAATTTCGTTTTCGATCGACAGCGGTCGGACGCTCGGGGTCGTTGGAGAATCCGGCTGCGGAAAGACCACGACCGCAAAACTCGTGCTGGGGCTCGAGGAGCCGACTGGCGGCTCCATCCGCTTCGAAGGCCGGGATCTGCAGGGGCTCGACAGCACCGGGCGCCGGCACTATCGCAAGTCGGTCCAGGCCGTTTTCCAGGACCCCTACGCTTCACTCAACCCGCGTATGCGGATCAGGGAGATTGTCGCCGAGCCGCTCGTAACCAACGAGAAACTCCCGGCCGGCGAGGCGCGCAAGCGGGTGCTGCATCTGCTCGATCTCGTCGGGTTGCCGAGCCGAGCAGCAGATCTCTTCCCGCACGAGTTCTCGGGCGGACAGCGGCAACGTATCGCGATCGCACGCGCCCTGGCGCTGTCGCCCAAACTCGTCGTGCTCGACGAGCCCGTCTCCGCCCTCGACGTATCGATCCGCGCGCAGATCCTGAACCTGTTGTGCGACCTGCAGGCCGAGCTCGGGCTGTCCTATCTCTTTATCGCCCACGACCTCGCCGCGGTTGCGCATATGAGCCACACCATCGCGGTCATGTATCTGGGCAAGATCGTCGAGAAGGGCGACGCTCGCACCCTCGCCCGCGCGCCGAAGCATCCCTACACCGAGGCGCTGTTCTCGGCGGCGCTCCCAACCCATCCCGACGAGCGCCGCGATGAGATCATCCTCCCCGGCGAGGTGCCGAGCCCGCTGCGTCCGCCCTCCGGCTGCCGCTTCCACCCGCGCTGTCCCCACTCGATGGTGCGCTGCGCGCAGCAGGAGCCGCAACTCACCGACGTCGAAGGCCGCCTCGTCGCCTGCCACCTCTACGATGGGGATGCCCGCGGCGCAAATTCTCCGCGCGCCGCCACGGTCCCGGCCGCCTAGGCACATCCTAGGCGTGTCCGCCGAGGGGCCGCACGGCCTCGCATAAAAGGGGCGGGGTGACCAAATCATGCTTCCTGTGGCGCTGCTCGGAGGGAGTGGCGCCGATTTCTTCTCGCGGCGGCGTCCTGGTGTATAGTCCGCTGCCATCGGAAAGGAGGCGCCGATGGAAATTCGGCAAGCGCTCACCTTTGACGACGTGATGCTCGTTCCGGCGGCGTCGGGGGTCATGCCCGGCGAGACGGACACCCGGACGCGGCTGACCCGCGAGATCGAGCTGGGGATCCCGCTGGTCTCGGCGGCGATGGACACGGTCACCGAGAGTGCGCTGGCGATCGCTATGGCGCAGGCCGGCGGAATCGGCGTAATCCACCGCAATATGGCGGTCGCTCAGCAGGCCGACGAAGTCCGCAAGGTCAAGAAATTCGAGGCCGGAATGGTCGTCAACCCGGTGACGATCTGCCCAGACGAGACCCTAGCCGATGCGCTTCGTCTGATGGCCGATCACCGGATCTCCGGCATTCCCGTGGTTGAGCGCGGTTCTGGCCGCCTCGTCGGTATCCTGACCAACCGCGACGTGCGATTCGCCGACGACCCGCGCCAGCCGGTCGCTGAGCTGATGACCAAGGACAAGCTCGTCACCGTGCGCGAAAACGTCGCGCGCGAGGATGCCAAGCGCCTGTTGCACCAGCACCGCATCGAGAAACTTCTGGTGGTTGACGAGGTCTACCGTTGCATCGGCCTGATCACCGTCAAGGATATTGAGAAGGCGCAGCGATATCCGACGGCGTGCAAGGACGAACAGGGCCGTCTGCGCGCCGCTGCTGCGACCGGTACCGGCATTGAAGGCATCGAGCGCGCGGAGGCGCTGTTCGCAGCCGGTCTCGATGTCTTGGTGGTCGACACCGCGCACGGTCATTCAGACCGCGTATTGCAAACCCTAGGTGAGATCCGCCTGCTATCGAACTACACGCAAGTCATCGGCGGCAACGTCGCAACAGCTGAAGGAGCCCGGGCCTTGATCGAAGCGGGCGCCGACGCGATCAAGGTCGGTATCGGTCCTGGCTCGATTTGCACGACCCGCATGGTGGCGGGAGTCGGCGTGCCGCAATTCACCGCAATCGTCGATACTGCCGCCGAATGCCGCAAGGCGGGTGTGCCGGTGATCTCGGACGGCGGTATCAAGTTTTCCGGCGACCTCGCCAAGGCGGTCGCCGCCGGGGCGGATTGCGCGATGCTCGGTTCGCTGTTCGCCGGCACCGACGAGAGCCCGGGTGAAGTCTTCCTCTATCAGGGACGGAGCTACAAATACTACCGCGGAATGGGTTCGATCGGGGCCATGGCGCGCGGCTCGGCCGACCGCTACTTCCAGCAGGAGGTGACCAGTACCTTGAAGCTCGTGCCCGAGGGTGTCGAGGGGCGGGTGCCGCACAAAGGACCGGTCGGCAATATAGTCTATCAGCTGATCGGCGGATTGCGAGCCGCGATGGGCTATACCGGAAACCGCACGATCCGCGAGATGCAAAAGAACTGCACCTTTGTCCGGATCACCCCTTCGGGGCTGCGCGAGAGCCACGTACACGATGTCGCGGTTACGCGCGAAGCGCCGAATTATCCGCAGGACCGTTGAGGCTCGATTCTTCGTCATTCCCGCGAACGCGGGAATCTAGAGGTCCAGGGCCGAAGTGGTCGCCCTGGACCCCCGCCTGCGCGGGGGTGACGAGAACACAACCCCCAGGAGCCTTTTGACACCGGGCGCGCAGGTCGCCGCCGCGATCGAGATTCTGACCGCGATCGACACGGGGGCTCGGCCAGCAGACGATGTTGCGGCCGATTACTTCCGGCGACGGCGCTACATCGGCGCGAAGGACCGGGTGCAAATCGCCGGCCATGTTTATTCCGTGCTGCGGCACCGCGCGGCACTTGACTGGTGGATCGGCAAACATGGGGTCAGTAACGAGCCTCGCCGCCGGGTGTTGTCCGGGCTCGTTCTGATCGAGGGGTGGCGGCTTGAGACGATCGTGGCGTGCTTTGACGGGGACCGCTTTCGTCCAGCCCGGCTCAACGAGGCGGAGGAACGGCTGGTGCGGGATCTGACCGCCTGCACCTTGCGCCACCCCGAGATGCCGCGGGCAGTGGCGAACGATCTGCCGGAATGGCTGGTGCCCTACCTCGACCAGGTCTTCGGCAAGGGGCTGGAAAGCGAGATGGCGGCGCTCAACGCGCCCGCGACAACCGATCTGCGTGTCAACCTGCTCAAGGCCGATCGCGAAACAGCAAACTGTGCCCTGGCCCGCGAAGGCGCGCGCGCCGAGCCGACGCCTTTGTCGCCGATCGGCTTGCGGCTGCGCGAGCGGGTACCCATCGGGAACCTATCCGCGTTCAAGGAGGGTCTTGTCGAAGTGCAGGATGAAAGCTCGCAGATCGCCGCCCTCCTCGCTGATGCACAGCCGGGGATGCGGGTCGTCGATTTCTGCGCCGGGGCGGGCGGCAAGACTCTGGCATTGGCCGCCGGGATGGCCAATCGGGGCAAGCTGGTCGCCTGCGAGGTTTCGCTCCGCCGCCTCGAACGCTCGGCGCGCCGGCTGCGCCGCGCCGGGGTCAGCAATGTCGAGCGCCGCGCGCTGACCGGCGAACGGGACAAATGGGTCAAGCGCCATGCCGGCGGCTTCCACCGGGTCTTTGTCGACGTGCCTTGTCTCGGTACCGGCACTTGGCGGCGCAATCCCGACGCCAAATGGCGCTCGGGGCCCGAGGATCTCGCCGAGCTTGTCGAACGCCAGCAGCAAATCCTGCGCAGCGCCGCCCGCTTGGTACGTCCCGGCGGACGTCTCATTTATGCGACCTGCTCGCTGTTGCGTGAGGAAGACGAAGCTCAGGCAGAAGCCTTTCTGACGGCCGAGACCGATTTCGCACTACTGCCCGTCGCGCGCGTCTGGGACGAGACGATTGGCGGCGCGTCCCCCGGGGGTCAGCATTATCTGCGGCTGACTCCGGCGCAGCACGGCACCGACGGCTTTTTTGTTGCCGTGTTCGAGCGCCGCCCAAATCCCTCTGAAAACGACGGTCCGAGCTGATGTCCGACCGCATCCTGATCCTCGATTTCGGCAGCCAGGTCACCCAGCTGATCGCCCGCCGGGTGCGCGAGAGCGGGGTCTATTGCGAGATCCATCCGTATACGATCGGCGAAGACGCAGTGCGCGACTTTGCCCCATGCGGGATCATCTTGTCCGGCGGCCCGGCCTCGCTGACCGAGGCCGCCTCACCACGCGCGCCTGAGATCGTGTTCCGGCTCGGCGTGCCGGTTCTCGGCATTTGTTACGGCATGCAGACGATGTGCGCCCAGCTCGGCGGGCGGGTGACCTTGAGCGACCATCAAGAATTCGGCCGGGCCTTTATCGACATCCTCGACGAGTGCCGCCTGTTCGACGGTTTGTGGCCCAAGGCCGGGCGCGAGCAGGTATGGATGAGCCATGGCGACAGGGTCGAGGCGCTGCCGCGCGGCTTCCGCGCGGTAGCCGCCAGCGAAGCGGCGCCCTATGCCGCGGTCGCCGACGACAAAAGGTGTTTCTACGGCGTCCTCTTCCATCCCGAGGTCGTGCACACGCCGAAGGGCGCCCAGCTGTTGCGCAACTTCACCCATCGGGTGGCGGGTTGCAGCGGTGGCTGGACGATGGCATTGTTCCGCACTCAGGCGATCGACAGGATCCGCCGCCAGGTCGGCCCAAAAGGACAAAGGGGGGGCGGGGTCGTCTGCGGCCTCTCCGGCGGCGTCGACTCGGCGGTCGTCGCGGCGCTGCTGCACGAGGCGATCGGCGACCGCTTGACCTGCATCTTTGTCGACACCGGCCTGTTGCGGGCGGGGGAAGGTGAGGAGGTGGTGAGCCTCTTCCGTAGCTACTACAACGTCCCGCTGGTTCATCGCGATGCGAGCACGCTGTTTCTCGAGAAGCTCGCCGGAATCACCGACCCCGAAGAAAAGCGCAAGACCATCGGCGCCACCTTCATCGACGTTTTCGACGAAGAGGCGTCGAAGCGCGGCAATGTCGAGTTCCTGGCGCAAGGCACGCTTTATCCAGACGTGATCGAATCTGTGAGCCCACTCGGCGGCCCCTCCGTCACGATCAAATCGCATCACAATGTCGGCGGCTTGCCGGCGCGCATGAAATTGAAACTGGTCGAGCCATTGCGCGAGTTGTTCAAGGACGAGGTGCGCGAACTCGGCCGCGAGCTCGGCCTGCCGGAGCGGCTGGTCGAGCGCCATCCCTTCCCTGGCCCGGGTTTGGCGATCCGCATCCCCGGCGAAGTGACGCGCGACAAGCTCGACATCCTGCGCAAGGCCGATGCGGTCTTTCTCGAAGAGATCCGCAACGCCGGTCTCTACGGCGCGATCTGGCAGGCCTTCGCCGTGCTTCTGCCGGTCAAGAGCGTCGGCGTGATGGGCGACAGCCGCTCCTACGATTTCGTCTGCGCGTTGCGCGCCGTGACCTCGACCGACGGGATGACCGCCGACTACTTCCCATTCCCGCACGAATTTCTCGGCCGCACCGCGACCCGCATCATCAACGAGGTCCGCGGCATCAACCGCGTCGTCTACGACGTGACCTCAAAGCCGCCCGGCACGATAGAGTGGGAGTGATCCGACATCCAACGCGGACTATCGTGGACGATCGGATAACAAGGCCATATCACTGATTTACATATAATTATCGCTCGACATCTATCGCTATCGATCGGCGGCAAGCGACGAATTATGACGGTATGGCTGACAGTATACCTGCCGGCGAGTCCGAGTCATATTCGACATACCGTCAGCCCGGGTCTGCCAAGCAGAACAAAGTAGGTGGTCGTAAGCCATAGATTCAGAAGGTTAAATCGACACTATTGACGGTATTTTCCCTGACGGTAAATATGGCCCGCAGAGGAGCCGTTCCTGCCTCCAACGGACGCTGGCCATGCTGACCGACATCGCTCTTAAAAGATGAAAACCAAAGGATAAATTGTACAAGGTTGGCGCCCGTGACGGTATGTATATTGCCGTGGCACCGTCGGGTCAGATCACGTTCCGCTACGACTACCGCCTCAATGGCCGGCGCGAGACACTCACGATAGGGAGATATGGCGCGGATGGCGTTTCGCTGTCCGAAGCTCGCGACCGATGTCTAGCGGCGAGGAAAGAGTATCGGAGGGGCGCTCACCTGCACAGGCGAAGCTGCGCGAGAAGCGCAAGCTCGCCGTTTCCCAGAACTTTGGCGCTGTCGGCAAGCGCTGGTTCAAGGACGCTCGGATGGCGGAGAGCACTCGCTCGATGCGCCGTGCGATCTTTGATCGCGATATCGTCCCGGTCTGGAAGAACCGGTTGCTCACGGAGATCACGGCCGATGATCTCCGCGCCCTCTGCCTTAAGGTGAAAGAACGCGGCGCACCTGCGACAGCGATCCACGTGCGAGATATTGTCAAACAGATTTACGGCTTCGCCATTCTGCACGGGGAGAAGCTCGCCAATCCGGCTAACGACGTAGGACCAGCCTCGATCGCAACTTTCACGCCAAAGGATCGAGCGCTGTCGCCTGCAGAGATTCGAATCATGCTCCGGGAGTTAGAGCATGTGCCGCTGCCAACCATCCGGCTCGGCCTAAAGCTCATATTGCTCACCATGGTCCGCAAGAGCGAGCTATTGGATGCCGTGTGGAAAGAGGTCGATTTTGAGAAGGCGCTCTGGAGCATTCCGAAAGAGCGCATGAAGCGAGGAAAGGCACACAATGTCTACTTGTCGCGGCAATCGCTCGACATCATGATCGCGTTCAAGACCTGCGCCGGGAATTCGCGATATCTGCTCCCGTCCCGGTACGACGCAGACGCGCCGATATCAAGGGCCACGTTCAACCGCAGCACCGTAGCGATCGTGCAGCGGGCCAAGAAGCAAGATCTGCAGCTTGAGCCGTTCACCGTGCATGATCTGCGGCGTACTGGCTCAACGCTCCTGAACGAGCTTGGCTTCAACAGCGACTAGATCGAGAAATGCCTTGCGCACGAAGAGGGGCGCAACTCGCGTGGCGTCTATAACAGGGCCGAATACGAGCCGCAGCGGCGCCATATGCTGCAGGAGTGGGCTGATACGGTCGATGCCTGGGTTGCGGGTACGAAACACGCGCCGACGCTTTACCCGCCCGCCATGCAATTACTCGCGCCAGAGATTGCTGCTTGACCGGCCGAGTCTTGCGCTGCCGCACATCAGGAGAGGGTGCTCGTCTGGATAGAGCTTCATGTGGGGAGTGGCGACGTTCCTCCAACCAAGCCTCGACTTCTGAAAGATCCCAAACCACGCAGCGGGATGTGAGATAGAAGCGCCGTGGAAAGTCGCCGCGCTGCTCCAGCTCGTAAATTGTCGTGTCGGCGAGCGGCACGATCTGACGTAGTTCCGTTCGACGGATCGCCCGTTTGAAGCGGTGAGGAATCAAAGGGACCGTGTCGAGGACGGTCTGCTCCGACTTCTCATGATCGTGTCCCAGGACGAGGTGTAAGAGCGTCGTGGTTTTCGCGCTCTCCGGCGGGTTTGGCCGGTGTCTTCAGACTGCCACGGCAGGCAGCTTGAAGATTGGAGCCTCGCTCAATGGAGCCATGGTTTCCAGG
>WNFR01005353.1_pt1 | contig 18447 bp, 15 predicted proteins | sample 5400221 | NCBI WGS metagenome assembly WNFR01 (sample SAMN13153357, study PRJNA577476) | soil metagenome | isolation source: 40 cm soil under Madrone tree | place: USA:California | collected 2016-06-14
GCATCAAATTCTACGAAGCGAAAAATCATTTCGAGGCGCAAGGCAGCAAAGACGCCGTGGTCGAGGCCAGCGGCCAACTCAAAACCATCGCGGTGAGCTTGTTCAAAATCGCCAACGACTTGCGCCTGCTCGGGAGCGGCCCGCGTTGCGGTATCGGCGAGATTCAACTTCCTGCTACCCAGCCCGGCAGCTCGATCATGCCCGGGAAAGTGAACCCGGTGATGTGCGAATCGATGATGATGGTGTGCACGCAAGTGATCGGCAACGATGCCGCTATCACGTGGTCGGGTGCCAACGGAAACTTCGAGCTCAACGTCATGATGCCGGTTATGGCCCATGATCTCCTCGAATCGATCCGGCTGCTGGCGAATGTGACCGATGTTTTCTGCGAAAAATGCGTGACTGGAATCAAAGCAAACAAGGCGCGTTGTGAAGAGTTGGTGGAATTGTCGATGGCGATGGTGACAAGTCTCGCGCCCAGGATCGGCTACGATCGCGCCGCGGAAATCGCAAAGGAGAGTGCGAGAACTGGTAAAACCGTGCGCGAAATCTGCCGTGAAAAAAAAGTATTGCCGGAAAAAGAGCTCAACCGCGTGCTCGATCCTGTATCGATGACCGAACCGGGCGGCACCGGCTCGGCTGGGGGTTAAACTTGGCCATGAAGAAAATTTTTGTCAGCGCGGCGCTGGCGCTGATTAGCATGCGTTTTGTTGTTGCGGCCGATAGCCGTATCGATGTGTCGCGTGTCATCGATAAAGCCGAAGCGGAATCGATCTTAGGCGTGCGGGTCAAGAATTCTACGCCACGCAATGGCGATGGAAAGGACGGCTACTACTCGAAGTGCAACTATTACAGCGCGATTCCGGGCAAATCTCTCGTCCTCCGCCTGCACCAGGCCGCTACCGGCGTCGCGATTGATCCGCAAAAGGAATTGGAACTAGTGGCCGCGAGCAGCGGCTCGATGAAACCGGTCGAAGGTCTGGGCGACAAAGCGCAAATGTTCAGCGGCGGCGGGGACAGTGGCGTTGTCTCGCGCGTCTTTATGCTTTACGTCGTGAAAGGGAACGCTTTCATCATGATCGGGCTCCGTGGAATCGCTGATGAATCGGTGGCGCTGGAAAAAGCCAAGGATATTGCGCAAAAAATCCTCCAGCATCTTTGAGAGCTGCGAAGCGTAAGCCTCAACGGCGCTGTGCGATAAATTCGGGGAAAGTTGTGTGAGCGCCGGAATGGAGGAAAGATAGTTTCATGAGACGAGCACTGGTTTGGATAATTTGTGTGGGTATCTATTCCGTCGCAGCTGCCGCGGATAAGATTGACGTGTCGACGATCATCACCAAATCGGAAGCGGAGACCATCTTGGGTGAACCGGTCAAAGATCCGCAGCATACCAACAAGGAAGGCGACAACGGTTTGTACGATTCGGAATGCGGCTATTACGCCCTGAATGGGGATAAGGCGCTTGTGGTCGATTTGGTCTCCGCCGCGCCCGGGATCGCCGAGAAGATATTTTCCGCGGCCACCTCGGGCGAGACCAATCCGACAAAGGTGGATGGTCTCGGAGACAAGGCCGTTTTTTATGAGCACGCAGCGACGCTTTACATCCTGAACATCGTGAAAGGAAACACCATGATTACGGTCGGCATGCATGGCCTATCGGCAACGGCCGCGCTTGAACAGGAAACGTCAGCCGCGAAAAAGATTTTGGCGCATCTTTGACAGGCGCTTTCTTTCTATCGTAACGCGCCATGGTAGCCAAACTTGACGGACCGCAATTTTCCGGCGGCGCGAACATCGCGATCAAATGTCCGACCAATACTTACGAGCAAACTGTCGCCTTTTATCGCGACACCCTCGCCTTGCCATTGATCGAAGAAGAACCCGACGGCTGCATTTTCCAATTCGGTCCGAACCGGCTCTGGATCGACAAGGTCGCGAACTTGAGTCAGCCGGACATTTGGCTCGAGCTGGAAACCAACGATACCGAAGCAGCCGCGGCGTTTCTAAAAGTGCACGGCGTCGATCGTCGCGATGAAGTGGAACAATTGCGCGAAGATTTCAACGGCTTCTTTGTGTCCGCGCCCAACGGCGTGATCCACCTCGTCATCGGCCACGAGGAAGCGTGACTGTCAATCTTAGACGTGGCGGCCCATGATCGCGAGATCGCGCTCGACGCCGTCGAGTAAAGCCACGCGCGGAAGCAAACCCCAGCGATCAAATCCAAGTTGCTCAAACAAGCGCAAGCTCGCTTCGTTGTGCGCGAAGATCAGGCCGACCATTGCCGTGATTTCGAGTTGCGGAGCGCGCGCAATCGCTTCTGTTAATAATGTGCGGGCCACGCCGCGGCGGCGGAACTTTTGATCGACATACACGCTCAACTCGGCCGTGCCGCTATAAGCACAACGCGGTAGAAAACTCTTGAGCGTAAGCCAGCCGACGATTTGTCCGTCTATCTCCATTACCCAAAACGGATGTCGGTCCGGTGAATGTTCCGTCAACCAACGACGTCGACTTTCGACCGTGACTGGATCGACCTGCGCCGTAGACATGCGCGTGGCGATGGCCGCGTTGTAAATATCGATAATAGCGGGCAGATCGGCTTCGACCGCATCGCGGATTTTCATTTCTTCTGCGACAAGCGCACTCATGCAGTTCGAAGGAACGCGGCCTCGAAGGTCGGCTGAAATGCGCCGGGCTCGGTCTCGCCGATGCGAAAGCGCGGACTGATTTCTGATTGGCTGGCACAATAGACTTCCATGTCGATTTTGCCGCATTTGTTCAGCGCTGCGCGGACGGTCCCAAGCGCGAGGTCGGGCGTATTGCAATCGCGGCTGAGATGGCCGAGCACCACGCGTTCGATTTTTCCGGGAAGCAACTCTTCTATCACAGTGGCAGCGGCGTTGTTGGAAAGATGACCGTGCCGCGATTGGATCCGCTGTTTCACCGGCCAGGGACGATGCTTATCGCTCTGCAAAAGTTTTTCGTCGTGGTTGGTCTCGATCACGAGTGTGTGAACCTTGCGTAAACGCTCGACGATCATCTTCGTCGCGTAACCCAGGTCTGTAATAAATCCCAGGCTGCTTGAGCCAGCGTAAAACGCGAACCCGATCGGATCGACCGCGTCATGCGGCACCGGGAAAGTTTGCACAAGAATGTCGCAGATCGCGAATTCGGCGCCGGTGCGAAAAATTCGCCAGTTCCGATATCGATCGAGCGCGCCGTCGCACCGGATCGCTTCAGCAGTGAGTGCGTTGCAATAAATCGGCACGTCCAATTTGCGGCAGAGAACTTCCAATCCGCAGACGTGATCGCCGTGCTCGTGCGTGAGCAAGACGCCATCGAGCTGCTCCAGGGTCACGCCGCATTGCTCGAGACGAAGCGCAATCTGACGCGCGCTCAGCCCGCCATCGATCAGAATCTTGCAATGGTCGGTGGCAACGAGCGCGCTGTTTCCCGCACTGCCGCTCCCGAGCATGGTCAAACTGAACACGCCGGTATTTAGTGACCGCGTTGCCCTTTTCGCAAATAGAATTCGCGAACCGGGGCGATTAAATTTCGCGGTCAGCAAGTGCGAGGATGCGCTGCTTTTTGGCGCCGTAATCGAGCGAGCGGAAGGCGCGAATTTCTTCCAGCCGGCGCATTCCGTTGAGAGTATCGAGGTACTGCGTGTAGCTGGAGGCGAGCTCCGTCGTTTCGAGATAGCGGCCGCGCAGATTGTCGTTGTCGAAAGCGTGTGGACAATTTCTGGCGAACAAATGAAAGCGCAGCCAGCGGCGATCGGTGCGCGAGACGCGTTGTGTTTTTCGGAAAAACGCGACGAACAAGAGGAGCACAAGGTAAGCGTCCACTTGAGCTTGCAGTTCCAGATTGCGCGCAAAATCTTCGGAACCAATCTCGCGCGCGCCGCTTTTAAATTGGAGCGCAGCATGGAGCGCGTGATTGATCTCTTCCACGAACATGATGAGCGACCGGATATTGTGATCGCTTAGACCGGCGCGGGGATCGTGGCGCTCGAGTTGTTCAATGAGCCAGCGCGAGTAATAAATGCCGACGTAAAGGCGATCATCGGCCCGGCGGAGAAAGGTGCGCGCAAGCTCACTCAATTCGCGCGCTGACTTCCCGGCCAGGATCGACAATTGCGCGCAGCGCTGCCGATCGATCAGGCAATCTTCCAGATTGATCCCGACTTGCGCGTAAGTCCGCTCGAACAAACGCTGAATTTGACTGAAGAGCGTTTCGTTCACAAAAGGAGCGGCGCGGTCGCGTCCTCATCGAGATTAAGCAACCGGTCGGAGAGTTGGTTGAGCGCGAGGCGGACATCGCGAAAACGGTCGGCCAGTTCTTTGAATACGTCGTTGAGTTCGCAGCGGCGCGCAGTGGCATGCGACGCGACGAGTTGATAATTAGTGCGCCCAACCTCTTCGTAAAATTTCAGATCGGGGCCGCCGCGCAGACTGCGGCGTTGGGTGTTTTCGTGAAAAATGCCGCTGATGAAGAGCGAATAATTGCCGACATGCGCGCGAAGCAGGAAGGCCTGCTCGGGGGTGGCGCGGGTGAGCGCGATGAGCATGTCGGAAATGTATTCGCGGCCGCGACTCCGAAAGTCTTCGCGAGCCCCGATTCTTTCGGGGTTGTCGATCTTGTCCGGGGCCTGTAACCGATTGGCCCGCGAAAAAGTTTCCAAAAGCGACCCGACGTAATCGCAAAGTTTCCGATCAGCAACACCAGCTTGCTGCAAGACATGCCGGGCGAGCACGTAAAAATAAAACTGCGACGAAATCCGAAGCTGGCCGGCATTGGACAAAATTGCATCGACCAACTGGGGATGATCTAGAATCGAATCGCGCGTTTCGGTATTGGTAAGAAGATCGACCAGGGAAACGTGATCGATTGCCGATCTGGCCAGCGTGCGCACGACAAAATCGAAATCCGCGGCGGTAAAACGCGCCCGACAATTCGCTCTGATCATCGGGAACTCAGTATGAGCAACGGATATGCCAGTGGCAAGCCGATTTCGTTTTTGCCGCAAATCATGATGGCGATCTTGGCGACGAAAAATGGAGTGGCGGAAGGGGTGGGATTCGAACCCACGGTGGGTTGCCCCACGCTCGATTTCGAGTCGAGTGCCTTAAACCGGACTCAGCCACCCTTCCTTCTCATAAGATCGACAATCACTTCCGGGGCGATGCGGGTCAATTATGAGATGCGCCGGGGCGTTTGCAAATGGGCGAATCAATTCGGTTTCAACACGTCGTTGCAAGCCCGATTGAAGGGAGAATTTCGTGATGTTTTGCGAGGTCCTTCGGTGGTCGGCACGATCTCGGGATGAGCATGAAAATGTTACAATTTTCAGCTTGATTTGGGTGCGATTTGCCCCGCATATTGTGTGTCCGCGGAGCGGCCTGCGCTATTACTTGTTGTTGACCAGAATTCACAGGTAATTACCGCGCAAATCATCCGATCGTCGAAGTGATCGGAAAGCGAAAAAGAAGAGCGGCGGCTTGCATTTCCAGCGCGTATTCAGCGACGCCTCGGTGGCGCCGTTCGATCAAGCGGAGTGGGAACGCCGGACCGCAGAAATCACGGACGACAGCGGCCAGGTGATTTTCAAACAGGAAAATGTGGAAGTGCCGAAAAGCTGGAGCGCGCTGGCGACGAAGATCGCTGTTTCGAAATACTTTTATGGCGACATCGCGCACGGTCTTGATCCGAGCAAAGGCGGCCGGGAAAGCTCGGTGCGCCAACTGATTCATCGCGTCACGCGTACCATCACGGATTGGGGCATCGCGGACGGCTATTTTGCCGACGCGGCGACCGCGGAAATTTTTTACGACGATCTGACCTGGCTTTGTTTGAATCAGCACGGCGCGTTCAATTCACCGGTGTGGTTCAACGTCGGTTTGTATCACCAGTACGGGATCGGGAAGAACGCCGGCGCGGGCAATTATTTTTACAATCGCGAGACTGGGAAAGCCGAGCGCGCAGTGACGCAGTACGAATATCCGCAAGGCAGCGCCTGTTTCATTCAGAGCGTGGGCGACACGATGGAAGACATCATGCGGCTGGCCACGAGCGAGGCGATGCTTTTCAAATACGGCAGCGGCACGGGGACCGATCTGACTACGCTAAGATCGACAAGGGAAAAATTGAGCGGCGGCGGTAAGCCGAGCGGGCCGCTCTCGTTCCTGAAAGTGTACGACCAGGTGGCGAACGTGGTGAAAAGTGGCGGCAAAACACGGCGCGCGGCGAAGATGAACACGTTGAAAGACTGGCATCCGGACATCGAAGAATTCATCGACGCGAAGCAGAAGGAAGAGAAAAAGGCGTGGGCGCTGATCGAACGAGGTTATGACGGCAGCTACAACGGCGACGCTTACGGCTCGGTCATGTATCAGAATGAAAACTTGAGCGTCCGGGTGAGCGACGAATTTATGGAAGCGGCGCTGGAAGGCCGTGAGTGGTGGACGCGCCGTGTAACCGATGGCCAGCCGTGCGAACGCAAAGAGGCGCGCGCGCTTTTGCGAAAAACTGCCGAGGGCACACACGTTTGTGGCGATCCCGGGATGCAGTTCGATACCACGATTCACAAGTGGCACACGTGCAAAGGCACTGATCGGCAAAATTCCACCAACCCGTGCAGCGAATACCTTTTTCTCGACAACACCGCGTGCAATCTGGCGTCGCTGAATTTGCTCAAGTTCAAAACGCCAGATGGGTCGTTCGACGTTGAACGATTCAAATCAGCCGTGCGGATTTTCATTACCGCGCAAGAGATTGTGGTCGACAACGCGAGTTACCCGATCAAAGAGATCGCAGAGAACTCACACATCTTCCGGACGCTCGGACTTGGTTACGCGAACTTAGGATCGCTGATTATGAGTTACGGATACGGGTACGACAGCGTGGAAGGCCGGGCATTGTGCGGCGCCATTACCGCGATCATGACGGGTGAAGCTTACGAACAGAGCGCCCGCATGGCGCAAGCGATGGAACCGTTTCCGGGTTACAAGGACGCGCGTTGTAGTGGTGTGTCCAAGCCGGCGGCCAAGAACAACGTCGCCTCGATGCTGGAGGTAATCGATCTGCACCGCTGCGCCGTTAGCGAGATCGCCGACGTGAAGGAATTCGCTTACCTCAAAAAGGACGCTGCCAAAACGTGGAACCGAGCAGCTGAGCTTGGCAAACGGCACGGTTATCGCAACGCGCAGGTGACGGTGCTCGCGCCAACTGGGACGATCAGTTTTCTGATGGATTGCGACACGACCGGGATCGAACCGGACATCGCGCTGGTGAAATACAAGCTGCTCGCCGGCGGCGGCATGTTGAAAATTGTCAATCAAACCGTGAAACCGGCACTGGAAAAACTCGGTTACAATTCCGAGGAGATCGAGCGAATCATCGCGCACGTCGACGCGTTCGACACGATCGAAGATATACCGGACACGGACGGATCGACAATTTCCTCCGGATTAAGGCCGGAACACTTGTCGATCTTCGATTGCGCGTTCAAGCCGTTTAAAGGCGAGCGCTCACTCAACTACATGGCGCATCTGCGAATGATGGCAGCGGCGCAACCGTTTCTGAGCGGCGCAATTTCCAAAACCGTTAATCTGCCGGAAACGGCCACGGTCGACGACATCATGAGCAGCTACATCGAAGGCTGGCGGCTGGGATTAAAGTCGATCGCGATTTATCGGGAAGGCTCGAAACGGTCGGCGCCACTCAACACGCGCAAGACGCGCGACATGGGCGCGGGCGGAGATGTCGATGTTGCGTTCGATATCACAATGGAGCGAGATGAATTTCAGAGACGCATTCTCGAACTGGAAGAAGAACTCGGGATGTTGCGTGGCAAAGTGGACAAGCCGTTGCGGCATCGCATGCCGGACACGCGCATGTCGTTAACGCACCGGTTCGAGATCGCCGGACACGAAGGCTACATCACGGTCGGTTTGTATGAAGACAATCAGCCGGGCGAGCTTTTCATTACGATGTCGAAGGAGGGAAGCACGATTGGCGGACTGATGGACACGGTCGGCACGCTTACATCGATCGCACTTCAGTACGGCGTGCCGCTGGAGAGTTTGGTGAAGAAATTCGCCTATCAGCGCTTCGAGCCGAGCGGGTTCACGAAAAATCCTGATATTCGAAACGCGACCAGCATCACCGATTACGTTTTTCGCTGGCTCGCCTGCCAATTCATCAAAGGTTACAAGGAAGCGACGTCGCCAAGTCGCGGGCAAACGGAATTGCCGATGAAAGAAATCCCTGAGATGGAAAAGAAGGCGCTCAACCGGCCGGTCTCGGACCTGGCGCGGACCGGAGAGAAGGAATTGATCGACGTGATCACGAGTAATTCGCCTAACGAAGGCAATCCGCAGCTTGCGCCCTTCGGCGGCAGCCATGCGGATCGTGTGCAAGAAGCGCTCGGCAGCATGTTCATGGACATCGTCTGTTCGCATTGCGGGAGCGATAAAGTGATTCGGGCAGGCGCCTGCGGTGTTTGCACGGAGTGCGGAACGAGCCAGGGCTGCAGCTGATAGTGGTCGGCCGAGCAAGTCTCTTCGCCGATTAGTTACGCGCTGCTCATTGGACAGGCGCAGGCGAATAGCTAGACTTCGTGACTCGCCATTGGCCGGGCGAACTCACATTGTTTTGCGATGACTGAAACCGAAGCTCAACGTCAAAAAGAGATTCAACAGGCGGAGGAACTCCTTTTCGCCGGACCGCAGGCGCTCGGTTTTGCCAAAGGCCTTTTCCAGGGTCATTTCGTTTCGGATTGGGTGATGCCGTATCCGCGAATTCCGGCGGCGCAACAGACCGAGCTGGACAAATCGCTGGCAGAACTGCGCCAATTCCTCGACAAAGATCTCGATCCAGTGGCGATCGATCGTGAAGCAGACATTCCACGGAAAGTGATCGATGGTCTCGGACGCATCGGCGTTTTGGGGATGACTACGCCAGTCGAATACGGCGGACCTGGCCTCACGCAGATGGCGAATTGCAAAATTCTCGAGGAGATTGGGAGCCGCTGCGCATCAACGTCAGTTTTTGTTAACGCGCATCACTCCATCGGCATTCGGGCGTTGTTGCTCTTTGGAACGCACCAGCAAAAACAAAAGTGGCTGCCGAAATTGGTGACGGGTGAGCATCTGGGCGCGTTCGCGCTGACCGAAAAAGAGGCGGGCTCGGACGCGGCCAATGTACAGATGCAGGCGCGTCCCAGCGAAGACGGTTCGCATTTTATTTTAAACGGAGAAAAGCGCTACATCACCAACGCATCTATTGCGCAGGTCTTGACCGTGATGGCGCGCACGCCGGTGCCGGGATCGAACAAAACTGCGATTACCGCATTTTTGGTGACACCTGACATGCCGGGTTTTGAAATGCTCGAGGAGCGCATGCCGAAAATGGGCATTCGCGGTACGGCCACGGGACGATTCGCGCTCCGCGATGTGAAAGTGCCGAAGGAAAATATTCTCGGAGCACCAGGGAAAGGGCTCAAAGTTGCGCTGACAGTGCTCGATTTTGGCCGCACCACTTTCGGCGCGTGTTGCACTGGCGCAGCGAAGACCTGTTTGCGCTTGGCGACGGAACACGCCAACACGCGCAAACAATTCAATAAGACACTCGGCAATTTTCATCTTGTGAAAAAGAAAATCGCCCGCATCGCGGCGGACGCCTACGCGATGGAAGCAATGACGACAGTCACGGCGTCACTGATCGATCGCGGACTTGAGGATTACATGGTCGAGACGGCCATGCTCAAAGTGTTTACGACGGAGCTACTTTGGGAATGTATCAACGACGCGTTCCAGATTTACGGTGGGTCAGCCTACTTTGTCGATCTTCCGCTGGAGCGGATGCTTCGTGACGCCCGGATCAACCAGATTGGTGAAGGCAGCAACGAAGTGCTCACCTCATTCATTGCGCTGGTCGGGATGCGCGGACCCGGCATGGAGTTTAAGGAAATTTACGACACGATGTTAAAGCCGTCCCGCGCCGGAATCGGACGAGCCTGGAATGCGGGGATGAATCGGCTCGGCGCGACGGTGCGGATTCCAGATGTCCCGGTGCGAAGCAGCGAGGTGCGTTCGTTTGCGAACCAGCTCGGTCGCTTAATCTGGCGTTTTAATCTGGCGGTGAATCGCGCGCTGATAGTTTACCGCGAGCCGATTCTCGATATGCAACTTGTCCAGGAACGGATCGCTGGCGCGGCCATGGATCTTTTTGCATCGACCTGTGTGCTCAGCCGCTTGGATTCTGAGCTCCAGTTTGCGCGCCGAAATGGTGAATCGGGCGCGCCGAAAAATCGTGCGGCCGAGCTTTTCCTGCGCCAATCTTTCCGGCGCATTCGCGGTTTTCTCGGCGGACTAAACGATAACGACGACAAAGCGATTCTAACAGCGGCGGACTCGGCTCTCGGCGATCGTTAACAGTGTCTGGGACAGCCGGAATTCGGTTCGCGTTCAAGTCTATGCTGGCGCAATTCTAGCTGCCGAGAGGGGAATGCACCTCACAAAGATACTTCGCAGCTGCTCTAACCGTGTCGCTGTTTCCGAGGGGAAATCTGGATTCCCTACTGCGCAAACATTTGCGGTGGATGCTTGTGCCGCCGGGCGGTACGTCCTGCAATTTGGCGCCGGTCACGCCGATGTAACTGCCCAGTTGAAACGGAAACTTTGTCATGTCACAGCGATCGGTCTCGACGGCAGCGCTCGCCGCAGAAGGTCGAAATCGTTCATATCTGCACCGCGTCTCCCTGAGAATGTGGCTTGGTTCGATCAAATTTTGCTCATGGACTTGATCGAGCATCTGCGGGATCCGGAGCGCTTCATGGCGTATCTGCGACGAAAAATGGCGCGACGCGGTTCGGAAGTAATCATTGCCGCATCGAATGTTCGTTCGCTTGCGACGCGGCTGCTGTTTCGAATCGGAAATTTCAGATACAGCAAACCTAACATTGCGCAGCCGCACCCGATCACATTCAAATCATTGCGAGAGTTACTGGAGCAGACGGGTTACGAAGTGGTGGAGACGCGGGGTCTACCGGCGCCATTTCAATTGGCCATCGGGGATAATCGCTGGAGCCGCGCGCTGGTAAAAGCGAATCAGCTGTTGCTGACAATCTCGAAGCATTTCTTTTCCCATCAGATTTGCATTCGCGCTCGTCCGCTGAGAGAGGTTCGTCCCCTGGCTGAGCAACCAATCTCCGAAAGCGTGCCGTTGCACGCGCAGGTGCTTAGTCGCGTTGCCTGATTGGCCTAATGCGATTTCAAGATGTGGAGCGCGCGAAGCAAGCCTTCGCTGATCAGTTCGTAAAGCGGGAATTGAACAGCGAGAATGATATACTGGCGCAGCTCGCTGGCGCAGATTAGCGCAACAGCAATCCCAAGCAGGACGTTTCGATAGCGCCGGATCGGCTCGACGAGCGATACCAGCAAACTAAAAGCGAGAAACCGCAGCGGCATGTCCCACATATTCCCGTAACGCAGGTTCATTCCGTATTTGATGTTGCACATTACGAGATAGCTCGCCCCGATAAAGATCGACATGTAAAGCTCGGGCTTTTTCGTGCGATCGAGGCGAAAGACTGATCCGAGAGCGAGAATTAAAATCACCGGACTAACGAGCAAAAGATCGACAAGATACCGGTGCCACGGCCCATCGCCGGTTAGGACCGCGTAACGAAGCTCAAAATTTTTGCCGACCGAAAGTTGGTAGGTGTGTAGAAGCAAGGGGATGCCCCCGGCCAGGAAAACAAGAACAACAACGCCAAGAAACGGGCCGACAATCGTCGCTACGATTAGCTCGCGCGTCACCGTTCCAAATTCGAGCCAGCGATTAGTGACGATTAGAACAATGAGCGCGATCCAGACGAAGAAAGAATTTTCTTTAGTCAAAACGAGTAAGCTCAACGTTATGGTGTAAGCAATCAGCCAGCGCCAGTCGCGCGATTTACTCAGATTTTCCCAGAGCAACCAGAGGGCGAGCAGCGCCCAGAAAGTAAAAAAACCGTCAACCAGCACGTGCTGCGACATGTGAATTTGGGTTGGCGCCACTGCCATCAGGGCGGCGACACCGAGCCCCCATATTGATCCGCGCAATCGCCAGGCGAAGATTGTAGCAAGGCCAAACGCGAGCACGCTAAAGAAGGCCGCGACCTGATGCAAAGCGGCAAGTGCTTCGCAGCCAAAAAGGGAATGCCAGATGTAAGCAGTGAAAATGAACAGAAAGCGAACCGGCGGCAGAATTGAGCCAGGCAAATCTTGCTGGGCACCGATGTAGCCTTCAACGATGTCGGGATAAGATGTGATTCCATCCCTGATGAGAGCGTTGACGTACTCGCGGTAGAGGCCCTCGTCGAAACCGATTTTTTCGAAAGCCGGCTGCGGATGGAGCGCCGCGATGGAATGCAACGGCGCACCGGGCAAGAATGTCTGCGGCGGCAGGCGCAAAAAAATGCCGAGCGCGAAAATCAACGCCAGAATGACGATGTCGATATTGCGACGGCTCGATTCTTGGGCGGGCATCGGTTGAGGAGACTAAGCGATTTCGGGCAACTCGACTAGACGCTCTGCAGGGTGGGAGCAAATTTCAAACCCCGGCCTCCTTGCGCGGCTCACGATTTTTCAGCAAAGGAAAAGCGGGGCTGAGAACCTGCTTACTCAAATCAGGATAAAGATGTCCCCACCGTTCTGCACGCCGGAGCAGGAATTGGAAACTTTGGCGGCCACTTCTTGGCCGACCGAAGATCACGTTCAGCGATCCGAACTATGCCAGGAGCAAGAAGCATCCGTTTCCAGTCGAGCGAGGCGTAAGTTACCGAGAATGTCGCTGGTTGCAGCGTTGCTGGGACTTTGCGCGCTGATTTTTTTCTTGCGGCTCCACACTTACGAAGAGCCCCTGGAACGTGACCTGACCACATACGCGGTGATTGCCCATGAGATGCTCAACGGAAAAAACCTCTACAGCGATCTCTGGGACCACAAGCCGCCCGCCATCCATGTGACTTATGCGACCGCGGAGTTGATTGCCGGATACGGGCGCGATTCAATCTTCTTGATGAACGTTGTGGCAGCGTTTGCGACACTTTTCGCCTGTTATCTTGCCGGTTCAGCAAACGGCCGTGGGCCAGCTAGCGGCCTTGTCGCAGCGGCGCTCTGGACACTCGCCTCCGGCGATCTGGCAATTGAAGGCAATCAGCCGAACACAGAGATTTTCCTGAATGCGCTGCTCGCGACGGCATTTGCTTTTTTTGCGCGATCGGAAAAAACTAATCTTGGCAAGGGCGGAGCGCTGTTGGTCGGTTTGTTCTTCGCGGCGGCGTCGTTGTACAAGCAAATTGTGGTTGTACAAGCGGCGCTGCTTGCCATCGCGTACTTGGCAACATCGCCCGCTGAGGCTCGCAAAAAAGCGATCGCCGACGTTTGTCTAATCTTGTTGGTCGGTGCGATAACGTGGGCGCTCGTGTTTGGTTATTTCTTTGCGCAAGGACGTGGCCAGGCTTTCATCGACGCGGTGTTTATCTACAACCGCTTTTATCCGGGCCTTATTCGGCACACCCTGAACCATGCTCCGGTTTCGTGGACAATATCGATGGGTGCGCTTGCAGTTCTACTTTCGTTCGGAATCCTGTCCGGAGTGGGCATCGTGCTGGGCCTGATCTTTGGTCCGCGCCGCGGTTGGATTCTGCTTCTGGCATTTGTGATCGCGACGCACATTGCCGTGCGACTTCCTGGCTGGTGCTTTCCACATTATTATCAACTTTGGCTTCCGCCTCTGGCCATCGGCGCAGGTTGGGCGGTGGCGTTGCTTAGGCGGACTCTGCCTTTGCGTTTCTCGTGGCTTTCCTATTCGGTGGCCGGAATCTCCGTTGCCATTCTAATCACGCTGGAGGCGCCGTACTACCGCCTTCCTGCCAAGGCTTGGTCGGTGGCAAAGTACGGCGACATTTTCGTGGAGACCGAACAATTGGCCACAAGGATCGACAAGCTTCTTCCGCTTGGAGCGACTTTTTATGAATGGGGCAACGAAACCGGACTTTATTTTACGACCGGGCGTCGTCCCCCTTCCGGAATTATTTTTGCCTATCCCCTGCAAGCCGGGCCGATTGCGGCCCAGCTATCGCATCGGTTGCTCGGTGATCTGCAGCGAAATAAACCGGACCTGGTTATAGCCGCTAACGAGACACTGCGGATAACGCCCCAACACCCGGTCCTTAGATGGCTCGAACAAAATTACCAGCCGTTTTCCAGGACGCGCAACTTTGTATTGCTGGCCCGAAAAGGCGGCGAACTGGATCGTCGCAAGACCATTGCGACAACTCATTGACGCGTAACAAATCGAGGTGAAAAAGGTGGAACAATTGTGCCTTGCTTCGCCTAAGGAAGGTGAGGCTGCCTTATCCGCCGACCCTGGAGTACGCTCAGGGGAACGTCTTCCAGGTCGTCAGTCCGAGTAGATTCCGGCAATGGCAAGGGCACCCAATCTACTTTGCTCGCGTGCAGAATTGCAAAGATACTGAGTTGTTGCCACCAGGCGGCCGTGTAGGCTCGGTTATCCCATTTGAACCGCGAGGCAGGAGCTGGTGGCAAGACCATGGGTCCTTCATTCGGAGGCGGCAGATTAAGTCCGCCAACAAACCAAACGCGGTTTCCCGAACCCAAAGTTGTGCGAACGGCTGCCACAAGATCATCGATCGGATGTGTGGAAATCATTTTGGCTTTCATAAGATCATAGCGATGAACCTGATGATCGGCGATACTTGGAATGGTGATCCAAGGCGCCGTGCCGTGGTAGTAACGCTGAAAAGGAACCCCAAATTGCCAGGGAACGACAACAATCAAATCACTGGATGCGGCACGCGCAGTAACGGTTTGCGCGACGACGTCGATAGTCGTTTGGCGCTCAGTGATGGCTGACCAATCGGCGAAAGGCGCCGCAATCAATGCCGCCAACCCGAATCCTAACCGAACGAACCGTAGCCACGTGGCGGTGCAGAGATGCGATGCGATTAAATCAAACGCGGCAGCCACGACGCAGATCAAAGCAAGATAATACCATTCACTCGTTGCATAGCTGAGGACTCGAAGAAATATGTAGTAACCAGCGATACTCGACACACAGGCGGCAACGGCAAAACAAATAAGGTCTCGTTGCGGAATCGATCCACTCTTTTGAGCTTTATACGTCCGAAAAATGAGTAACCCGGCTAAACTAACTGCGATGGTATACCAAAGTGTGGGGATACCGTAAGCCGGACTACCAAGCGCCACTTCGAAATGCCTCCACAACGTGTAAAGTGTCGGCCTCCCGCGCACTAAGATATTCCAATCTCGCGCGCGTGAGTAGGCTAGGACATAAGACAGAAGCGAAAATACGGCGACCCCACAGATTGCCGAAATCACGAGCACACATTTGAAACGACGTTGAAAGAGAAATACGATCGCTGCTGAAGCACCGATAGTCAGTAGCAGAATGCTGTTGTACAGGAGAATTTGAACACCGAATAAACAAACCAACATTGCAGCGACGGTACGTCCTGGACTCCGCGTGAGAAGTAGACTACCGAAATAGCCGAACGTGAGCACAATCAGCGCACTTCCTAAGCCGTAACCTCGGATTGTAGTTCCCCACACCAAGAAAGTTGTATTTAAACTCAGAAGTCCAAGGCCAACCAGCGGAACACCACTGCGAAGTAAACGCGAGTTGATCCAAAATGCACCAACGAGCAAGCAGCCGACGCAAAAACCAAAAATGCGCAATACGGTGTCGCTCGAGCCGAACAAGGTGGTGTAGCCGCGGACGAGGAGCGGGAATAGTGGTGGAAAAGCTTCGTGCTGGAAGTTCCGAAGAATATCGGAGACCGACGGCATCCGTGCCAGTTGTACGACAGCGCATTCATCTCGCCAGAGACCACCGGCATGAAATGCCCTGACCAAAAGCAAAGAGACGATAATCGCCGTCAACAAAATGCCGAGAAGCCATTCTGCTGTAGTAACCAAATCTGATTTCTTTGTTGAAGCTTCGCTCTGACGCGTTGTTTGCCCTACTCGATTTGGCAAATCCGCATAATCCGGTGCAAAGGAAACGTGACCGGCCCGTAGCAACGCATGCCACTGTTTATTTCGCTCTCGCGAAGAAGTCGCGGCGATCGATGTCATCGCTTCTGACGCTTGGAGACAAGAGTAAAAAGTCGCTTCGACGGATCAGCGATCAAAAGGCCATGGATTGTGCGGTTGACACGTTGGAATTGCACCACGCGTAACGTTAGCAGCTTCAGTACCGGCGAGGCTGACGGTCTAAGGAGAACCGGCTTTCATCTGCTCGCTCAATGCCTTGAATTCCGGTTGGTCAGGTTTAAGCCGGAGAGCCACGTCGATTTCCGTTTCGGCAGCTCGGCGATCGTTTTTGGCGAGTAATGTTTTGGCGAGAAGAAAATGCGTCTTGGCGTTGCTGGGATCGACAACGGCAGCACGACGAAACCAGGTTTCCGCTTCGCTATAGCGGTTCGCGTCGAGAGCGAGGACGCCGAGATTATTGAGTGCGCCCCTGTGTCGCGAGTCAATTTCGAGCAGGGCGTGGTAAAATGATTTGGCTGCCTCGGCATTGCCCTGCGCCAACCGCAAATTGCCGAGCGCGAAGAGCGTTTCAGAATTATCCGGGACGTACGCGTAAGCGGTCGCTAGCTTCTTTTCGGCGAGCGGTAAGTTGTTCGATTCGAGCGCTTGCCAGCCGGAGTTATAGGCGTCCAGCGCCCAAAGAGATGGATTACTCTGCGGCCAGGCGGCGAAGGTGGTCGATCCAAAAAGCAGCGCCAGATAAATCGCGGCAAACTGAATCTGGTTAGTCGCGCACGCTTGCCACAAGATCGACAATTCGAACGCAGCGAAAACAAGCAGGCCGGGTACGGCAACAAGGCGGTAACGCTCGGTGACGAAGACGGCGAGCAAAGCAAACATCGACAATAAGATCGCGGCGGTGATCCAGCGCGATTGGGGCGCAAGCCACCAGGCGAGCAACATTCCTGGGATTGCCAGCGCTGCGACAATCCCGAAATAGATCCCCGGCAAAATGACGCCTTGCTCACGCAAAGCTGTGATGATGCTCAGGTCGTCATACTGAAATGCGTTCCAGAAATTGCGCAGTTTGCGGGCGAGCAGTTTCAGCCAATCGCCAAAGTGCGAGGCGACATAATCTTTCGCTTTGGCCGACCAATACGCAGAAACTTCCGCGCGCTTAAGTCCATGACCAGCGGCCGCTTCTGCCTGAGTGATCGAATCTTGCAACATGGCAGCCTGCCCGGCGCGCAATCCGGGAGGGAAACGGGGATAACCGTTCGCTGTTGGATTGTTGCCGATCCAGAAATTGATTCCGCTATGGGCGGAGAGAAAAACGGGGTCGCGCGCGACGAAATAATTGTGGATCCAGCAAGGTGACGTCCCCAGGCCGATTCCGGCGAACAAAAGCGCGGTGCCGATCGCCAGAGTTTGCGACCGCCGGCGATCGCCGATCTCGGATTTGAAAAGCAGAGCTGCGAGAATCAGCGGGACGAGGGCAAAAATTGTGGCGACACCCATCGCGGTGACACCCATGAGCGAGCCGAGCAGGAAACATTCTTTTCCGGTTGGCGCGGGGTTGTTTCGCACAATTCGCCAAACGACCAACCAAAAGACGAAGACATACCAGACTGTCGGCATGAGAATGACGGCGTAAGCTTGGGCGGGTACAAAGAAGGCCCAGCCGAGCGCCGCAACCGCTCCAGCGATCCGCGCTTGGTTCTGCGTCGCCAATCTCCAGCACCCACTTGTCGATGTAAGCGTGACGGTCCCGATCGTCGACAAAGTTTGTAGCGCCAGTCGATAGATCAAGGCGGCAATTCCGCCATCCAAGCCCGCCTGCAACAAACCGGGCACAAATGGGTTGTAGCCGAAAATTCGGTAGAGCAGGGCGATCAAGTAGGCGTAAAGCGGGAGTCCGTAAAAGGCGAAATGGTCAGTGACTTCGCCATGCAGAATTCGTTGCGCCCAATCGTTATAAAAATGCATGTCGCCTCGGGTGGGGAGCAAAAGCGGCGAGCGGCTTAGGTGGGCGAGGACGAACAGCCGCAACAGAAAAACGAATGCGAAAATGAGGTGGCTCAGCCCAAGGGAGAAGCGCCCGATTCGAAGCCTAAATTTCACCCGGTTTGGCATTAACACTGCTTCATAAAGCTCATCCGCGATCGTATCGCGGAGCGCAGTCAAACAAACAAGAGAGATAAAGAAAGCAATAGCATGTTAAAAGCCATCAATAAACGCCGCGGGGGCTTCACCCTCGTGGAAATCATGATCGTGGTTGCGATCATCGCGTTGCTCGCGGCGATTGCCGTGCCTGGATTCCTCCGGGCCCGCAAACGCTCGCAAGCCAGCCGCATTCTGAACGATCTGCGCATGATCGACTCAG
>WNFR01002691.1_pt1 | contig 18442 bp, 9 predicted proteins | sample 5400221 | NCBI WGS metagenome assembly WNFR01 (sample SAMN13153357, study PRJNA577476) | soil metagenome | isolation source: 40 cm soil under Madrone tree | place: USA:California | collected 2016-06-14
TGGATACCTTTGTGCGTGACTACCTCATTGAGCGCATCGAGAGCATGCTCGAGCATCGCATCATTACCGGTTACTACCCGCGGCTTACGCTCGCGCCAGGGCAACGCTTTGCTTCCAAGGGCGGTTACATGGTGCACTTTGCTGAGCCGACCGGCGCGAAGCTCATGGCCGACGGCGATTGGATTGTGCCCTGACCGGCGGCCGGCTTGTCAGGACTCTCGCCGCCGGCGACTTGGCATCAGCAGCCCAATATACGTGAAGCCCGACTGGCACCCGTGGTGGCGGCGCATGTGGCCTACCAGGTCGCTGGCGCCGTACCGTCCGCGGCGACATCGGCGGCGCCGCTGTGCACGTCACGGACGCCCGGACTGCGCTTGCCCGGCTAACGCGCGGGCTCGGCTGCTCGCTCGGTAAAGCCCTCGCGCGCCGCGAAGCGTGTCAGGTCCGCGGTGCTGTTGAGATGCAGCGCGCGCCGCAGGCGCTCGCGCAGCCTGTGCACGGCCCTGACGCTCACGCCCAGCATCTGCGCGATCTCGCGCGTGCGATAGCCGAGCGCCACCGAGCGCAGGACCTGCCGTTGGCGCTCGGTGAGGTACGCCGCCCGGTTGTTGAGATGCCGGTCCTCGCGCGCCGCGGCCCGCGCGCCCGCCTCCGGAGCGAGCGAGCGATACCAGCGGCCCGCGGTGACGTCGCGCAACGCCCGCAGCAGCTCCTCGCGGCCGTGCTCCTTCAACAGGTAGCCGAGCGCCCCCGCCTTCCTCACCGCGGCCGCGACGTCGCTCGCCCGCGCGCTCGTGAGCACGAGAATCGCAACCTTCGGGAAACGCGCATGGATCTGCTCGATGAGTGGCACGGCGGAGCCGTCCGCCAAATGCAGCTCGGTCACTACCACGTCGGGCTGCAGGTTGCCGATGAGTTCCACGGCTTCGGCCGCGTGTCCGGCCTCCCCCACCACGGCGAACTCCCGCTCCGTGGCAAACAGGATTCGCAGTGCCTGGCGGAAAATTCGCTGGCCATCGATCAGCACAATGCGATATGCGCGACTGGCTTGCACCGCCGGTGTCGCGGTTTCGGGAGAATCGACGTGGGTCATGTCGCAGCCATCGCGCTGTGCGCTGTTGTTGCGGCCCAGCTTAAGTGCGCGACGCTCGGGGAAAATCAGGGGACCGCCGTACGGGGCGCCTCGGAGTGCACACGTCACACTCAGTCAGCCGCGGGATTCATGCGAATCAGATCCGCGAGCGAACGACACTCGAGTTTTTCCATAATGCGTGCCTTGTGGACCTCCACGGTCCGCCACGGCCGTGTTTCCCACAACTAACAACCGCAACCCAACAGCTTCTTCTCTGCGCTTCAACGGCGGCACGCCCAACTACGACGGCTTCGGACGATCGGCGAGCCAGAACAACTCGCTGTTCCTGTTCTCATGGATCGCGTTCTGAGAATGACAGGCGGGGAAGAAACTCCATGACTTACCTTCCACGCGTGGCGCAGGCGGGAAAATAACGTGATACCGGGGCGCGGGCAGGAACTGCCCGCGTCGTCGTGCCGCACGTGCGCACTCCCCATGTGCGGCGGCTGCAACTTCGGCGATACTTTGGATTCCTGCTCTGCCCTGGGAGTACCCGATGCCGGTTCGAAGCCCTCAGCTCACCTCCATGATCGCGCTCGGCGCCTGCCTTCTAATCCTGATCAGCACCGCCCTGCGCGCGGCCGAACCCCCGGCCGCGCCGGCCCCGGCAGCCGGTCCAGAGACCAGCGCAGTTGAGCTACCCCGTTTTCAGCCCGGCCTGTGGGAATATCGGCGCACGCTTGTGAATGGGAAGTCTGCGAAGCCGCAGGTCTCAACGGTCCGCAAATGCGCGGATCCCGGCGCCGACATCCGTGAGAAAATCGCGGACCTCAGGAAAAAGAACTGCCAGTTCACGCCGCTCAGACGCAACCAGGACCACTATCTGTCCAGCTGGCTCTGCCCGACCCCGAGCGGTCCGATGAGGTTCCGCGATGTGCTGATCGCCAGCGACCTGACCAGCTATCAGGACATGAGCGAGACGCATTCCGCGCAGCACGTGACCCAACAGACAATCGAGGCCCGGCGTCTGGGTGAGTGTCCGGGACTCGGTGCGGGTACGCCGCTCCCCCGCACCCCGAAGCCGAAGCCACGGCGGCCGTGACGGCCGGCCCGCTTGTCCACGAACGGCAGGCAGCAGTTAGAATGCGGTCACTGCCGGGCGCGCTGAGCTCGACGCTCTGTCGGCAGCGGGCACCGGCTCTGGCGGGGATCCTAAGGGGGAGCAAGCAGCTTGCGGTAGTCGTCCACCAGCTCGTCCGGGGTCACAAAGCCTTCGATCCGCAGCCAGGGTTCCCCCGGGGCTGATCGCAGGAGTGTCACCGGAGTATGACTCATCTTCTCGCCCCGGTAGACGTCGAAGGCGCGCTGTGCCGCGAGACTCGCGGCGACCGTGCCGGTGTAGTACTGCCACTCCGGACCGGCGTGAAATTTGCGCGCGTACGCCCTCAGGCGCGCCGGAGTGTCCTCCTCGGGATCGATCGAGATCGACATCAGGTGCAGCTTGGCCGCCTGCGGCCCCAGCTTGCGCTGGAATTCCTCCAGCGTCCGGCTGGCAAGCGGACAGATCGATGAGCAGGTCGTGAAAATGAAATTCAGCAGCACCGGCCGGCCGTCGTCGAGCTCGCGCGGGAGCGACACGCGCTTGCCATCTGCGCGTACTAGGCTGACATCAGGGGTCTCGTAAGTTACGCTCGAGCGCGAGACGGTCGCCGCCGCCGCGGCCGTGAGCAGCAGCGCGCCGACGTACATGAGCGCTGCGGTAGCTGAGCCCCAGGTGCGCGCCGTCATCGTCTGCTCGCTACTTCTTGACCGGCGCCGGCTTGGCCGGCGCCGCGGGCGGCTTCGATGCCGCAACCAGCACCTGTGGTTTCGTGAAGCGCGCATCGTCCAGGGTGCCATTCACGGCGACCGACTCGATCATCATCTTGTGGGTGTGCGGGTCGCCGTCGATCGCGGTGTCGTACACATAAGGCACCATCAACCCCTGCACGGACCTGAAGTCGCGCTGGTAGATCCAGACGTTGCGCATCTTGCCGTCCAGGCGCCGCCGGGCTCCCTCGACCTTCACATCGAGAAAACTCTGCGCGTCGATCCAGATGTGCTGCACCTCACCGCTCTTCATCGTGAGTTTGAGCTTGTAGGCGTTATGACCGTCGACCGGGTCCATCCCCTCGAGAGCGACCTGGGTCCCCTTCGCGGCATACTCAAGCAGCGGACCCTCCAGGTCCGCCTTGGCCGCCTCCGCCTTCGCTTCGTCGGTGGTGAACGGCTCGACGTCGTCGCGATTGAGGAAGGGTCGGAGCTTCCAGCCGTTTTGACCGTCGTAGACCTGCACGGCGGTCTTGCCGGCGAAATCAATCTCCAGACGTGACTTGCGTGGCCGCTTCATCTCGAGCCTGAACGGCAGCAGCACTTGCTGCGTCCCCGCCGTCTTGTCCGAGTCCGCGGCCCTCGGGGCGGCACTGGCGCCCCGCCTGCCGCTCGCACCCAGGCCTTCCCGGGCGAGCTTGGCGCTGCGTGCCGGGGAGTCTCCGCTGCCGGCCTCGAGCTTGCCGGCGACCGCGAGCGTCTGCACCGCGCGCCAGGCCTGCAGGCCCCCCCGTGCGGCCACGTGCTTATCCACGATCTGCGCGGCGCTGAGCCCGCCGGGCGTCGCGGATTTGCTCTCGGCCGCTGCCAGTGCCGGCACCAAGCCTGCGCCCAGCAGGATGCTGAGAAAGAGAGGGGCTTTGATGCGCATAGACAGATCCATTCTATTTGATATATGGGAGAGGAAGGATTTTGACATGATTGCTCTCTGATTCTGTGCGGCCGTCTTGCGATCGCTGCGCTGCCAGGCCTTAGTCGACGACCAGCCCGTCCGCGTGAAATGCCCCGATCACCACGCTCACGTGGTCGCCCCGCTTCACCAGCCGGCCCTTGTTGGAAAAGACCATCCAGTAAGACTTGCCATTCTCGGGCGGGGCGCTCTGCCGCAACTGTCCGACGTTTTCCATGGAGGGCACCACCAGCTTGACCCCGGCCTGCGGATCGATGAGTGAGGGCTCGAACTTCTTGTCGTTGAGAACTTTGGCCTTGTCCGCATCCAGCACCCGGTAGGTGAAGCGAATGACCTCTCCGGACTCGCCCCACTTCACCGCCAGGGAGTCGACACCCCAGACCATCTTGTAGTAGGTACCCGCACGCCCGGCAAAACGATCGGGCCGATAGCGGCTTGCCTTCGCGCTGTGTTTCGGCTGCGCGGCCGCTGTCGGCGACGCCACCGGGGCGGGCGGTGCGCTCGTCTGCGCCGAGGCCCCTCCTGTGGCCAGCAGGCTCGCCAGCGATACCACTACCACGCCGGCCACTGCGCCCCTAGCGTGCGGCGCAGAACCGCTTGACGTTGTGCTCGTCGATCTTGGCGACGAAATCGACCACCGAGTCATAGGCCTTGCGGTACTCATCGCTGTTGCGCACCTCGGCCAGCTGCTGCGCGCTGGCTCCTTGCACGAGCCGTTCGATCTTCTGCCGCAGCCTCGCGGCGGCGGCCGGGTCGCGTGCCCCACAATAGCTCAGCGTGCCCTCGTTCACACCGAGCACTCGCGCGTTCGGCAGCGCCCCGTCTGCGTGCGCAATCGGCCCCAAGGCCCACCCGGCCCACACCAGCCAGACCCAGCACCCCTGGGGCCCGTATCGGCGCACCTAGCGTCGTCCGTGTGGCAACGCTGCCGCGAGGCAGGTGCCGAGCAACGTGTGGATCTTGCGTCCGCTATGGGTCATGTGTTCTCCGACCGGCTCTTACCGGCTCTTATTATTTGCTTCGACCTGCGCGCACAAGTCGAGTTCCCTGAAACGCGATGCCGCTCGCAGATTTCTCTGCGAGCGGCGTCGCTCCTTAGCTCACCCGTCGCGCCCTAGCAGTGGGTCACCGTGCCACCGGCACCAATCCCGAAACGCCCGCGACCGTTCCGGTGCCGTTGTTGCTGACCGTTATCGCTCCGATGTCGGGCAATGGCGGCTGAGTGACCGGTGTCGCATAACGGACGCTCATCGTACACGTGCCTGCCGGTGCCAGCGCCGTCGTGAACGAGCAGGTCGTGCCGGTGATGCTGTAGAGGCCTCCAATGTTAAGCGCCAGGGTCTCGGCGGTGATCGACAGCAGCCCGGCTCCCGTGTTGGTCACTGTCACGACGCTGGTGACTGGAGCACGCGGCGCCGGGATTGTGAACGTCAGGGTACGGACACCGAGCACGGTCGTCAGCGTTCCATTGGTCGCACTGCTAAAGCTCAGTGTGCCTCCCGTTATCCCCGTGCCGGTCAGCGTGACCGGCGAACCGGTCACCACGGCGCCAGTGTAGGCCACCGTCAGCGTCCGGCTGAACGCCGTTCCGTTAGTCGTCCCGGTCGCCGGCGTGAACACGACGTTGAACGTGCACGACGCGCCCACGGCCAGCGTCGCGCCGCACGTCCCAGGGCCGCCCTGAAGCAGGGTCGCCCGCGAGAACGGCTGCGGCGTGCCGCCACCGAAGGTGAAGGTGCCGCCGGCCAGAGCGCCCGTGCCGGTATTGGTTACCGTCAAACTCCGCGGCCCGCTCGCCGTACCGATCGCCTGATTGCCGAACGCCAGCGGATTCGGTGCCACGCTGGCAGTCAGCGTTGCCCCGCCGCCGCCGCCCGCGAACTCGACCGCGCCCGCGTCGACCGCGCCGTTCTTACGCGAAGCGCCGTAGAAGTCGAGGCTCGGCGCCGCACTGTAGTTGGCCGTGGCGCTGGACGGGATGTAGTTGATCACCGACGAACCCGCAGCCGGCCCGTAGTTGCCGAGCGGCGTGGCGACGGTGCCGGGCGCCGCGACGGTCGCCGGACTCGACAGCGACAACGGACCCCAGCCGATGTTGACCCAATTGTTGCCCTCATCCACCGTCGCCGCCGGCGTCAGATTGAAGATCGGGTTCGGCACGGTGGCGTCCGCAATGCCCGGCGGCACGTTGTAGCCCAGACCGCCGTTCTCAGGCGGAACCCGTGCGCCGTCGCAGTACTGCCTCAGCACGGTCGGATTGGCGGCCGTGTTGTTCCCCGAGTAACCCGTGATGTCCGTCAACACCGAGTACGACGGCGCCAAGGTGACACCCGACGCATGATTAGTCGGTCCGGTGTCGCCGCGCGCGCCGATATCCCAGTAGCTCGCACCCGAGACGCAGGCGCCCGTGCCCCCGGTGACGATCACGCCGCCGCCGTTAGCCGTCGTGGCGGGAGTGGTCGGCTGGTTCAGCGTTGGCAGCAGCGCCACCACGTTCTGCTGGTTCAGCGGTCCCGTGCCGAGGCCGCCCACGCTGAGGTTGAACACGCGGTTCTGCCAGATGACGTTGTTGTACAGCTCCGGGTACGAAACGCTGCGGCAGTTCGCGTTGGTCGCGTTCGTGCCCTGGAAGTGATTCGCCGGGCACACGACCGTCGCCGGCAGACTGGTCGTCAGCTGCACGCTGTTCTGAATCGCCACGACGCCGGCGGGCTGATGCGTCGATGTCGTCACGGCGTTCGGACAGGTGCCGTCCGGGTTGCGGGGTACGCTGCAGGGCCCCTGACTGCTGGCCTTCGGAGCTTGCAGCGTATTGAACAACATGCCAGAGGAGGCGGTGGTGTCGTTGGACGCGATCGTGTTGTTGATGATGTTCACCTTCAACGAGTCGTGGAGCGAGATTCCCGCGCCATCCCAGCCGGCGACGTTGTTGCTGATGATGTTGTTGGTGACGGTCACCGCGTACCAGTTGGCCGGGGTGGTAGGGAAGGTCAGCACATCCGTGCCGTTGGCCCCATTGAAGGCCAGGCCGCCGCCGCTGCCGCTTTCCGCGGCATTGCCCTGGATCAGGTTGGCGTTAATGACCAGCCCAGGACCCGCGCCGTCGCCCGGCCCGACCGGTGGGATGGTCAGGCAATCCGCGTCAGGCGCCGGGCACTCCGGATCGGCGTCCGGGGCGCCCATGACGAGGATGCCGCCGCCGTTGGTCGCGATGGTCGGATTGGCGCTCTGGTTGAACAGGATGCTGTTGTGCTCGATGGCGCCGTTGTAGCTGAACCCGATGTGACCGATGCCGCCGCCGTCACCGGTGCTCAGGTTGCCGCACACCCAGTTGTAGTTGAACTTGTAGAGATCCGAGCCGTTGCAGAAGCTGGCGCCGCCCGACCCCGCCGGTGTCGCCGAGAACAGCTCATCGCCCGTGGAGGAGTTCTTCGTGACCGCGTTGTGGTGCATGTTCACATTCACGTCGAAGCAGAACGGCAGCTGGGCGCCGGCCGCGTCCACATAGGCAATGCTCCGGCACGAACCCGGATCCGTGATGGTGCCCCCTCCCTGAGTGTACGCGGGCGGGAACTCACCCTGACCGACGTTGATGCCGCCCGACATCGTTCCGGCGTTGTTCGTGACCCGGTTGTTGGCGATCTGCAGGTTATGCCCCCAGCCGTGCACGAAGATGCCACCGCCGCCCTGCGAGCTGTTCTCGATGGTCAGTCCATCGATGCTCGAGGGGTTGCAGTAGAAGTTGCTCGGGAACGGATTCGTGCCCGGACTGTTGCAGCCGGCTCCGCCTGCAGCGCCAGGGGCGCCGCTCAGCAGGATGGTGCCCGGCGGGAACACGCCGGCGGTCGCCGCCGAACCGCCGAAGATATCGGTGGCGCCGGGCGGAATTCGCACGCCCTTCGCCAACACGGTGATGGCGGCCCCTTCCAGAGCGCCCATGAGGCTCGGCTCCTGCAACAGCTCCGCCAGATTGCCGTTCAGCCCGGCATTCCAGCCGATGACCGACTCCAGGGGAAGTCGATCGACCTGCGGATTCGGATTCGCGGCGGTCCGTGCCACGTAGTCACGCAGAGTGGTAGGCCCGGCCCCGAAGTTGGCCGACGTCCCGCACGAGTACGTCCCGGTCGGATCATAAGGATTGCTGCCACCGCTGCCGGTTGACTCTCCTCCATTGACGGCCACGCCGAACAGGCAGTTGACCTGGCGGCGCCAGACATCGATCTTGCCCGCCGGATGGGTATTGGCGTTGATGACGCTGGCTGCCGCCGCGACACCCTGCAGCCGCACCGGCTTCCACATCAGCAACAATGCCTCGTGGATCGCCGGCACCGCGGGAAGCGCGGCGGTCGCACGGGTCGCCGGGTCGATCATCAGCATGTCGCCGGGCCTGGCCGCGTCAATCGCAGCCTGGATGCTGGCAGTGGCCGCCACGTGAGTCGGCGCCTTGCCGCCGATCGTGATGGTCACCGTGTCGACCGACTGCTTGCCGTTCGCCGCAGTTATGACCAGTTGCAGGCACTGCGCGGGCGCGTTCGCCGCGGGGCCTCCATACTGGGTCTGTTGCTGGACGGGGCAGGTGACCGCAGCCGAGGGAGGCAACCCGGGCACCGCGGCCGTGATCACGAGGTCACCCCAGCTGCTCGTCAGCGGATGCGCCACGCCGTTGGCGTCCACCAGAGCCACCGTCCCTGCGGTGCTCCCGAATGAGTACTTCCGGGTCACGGTCTTCGCGTTGAAGGGCGCGGTCGTGGCCGCAGGCCCGGAATAGCCGTAGTTGTTCACCGGCACGGTACCCAGGGCATAGATGTGCAACGTGTGCGCGCTGCCGGGCGAACTGGCCCACGGCCCGATATTGCTGTCGACATCCACTTCGCTGATGGCGGGCGTGGCGTCCGGGTAATCGCAGTCCGGATTGTTGTATCCGGCGCCGGCGAAGGCCGAGGTCGGCACCACTGGGGTGTCCATGTACTGCGTCTGGCCCGGCATGAAGGGGATCTCGTAGCAGAACTGGCTGTAGGACGGGTTGTACAGCGGATCCGGGGTGGCGCCCGTACCCGGGTCGTTCATGCACGTGACCATCATCTGCGGCGCGTAGCCGGTGGGATTGGGCGGGTTGACCTCCCAGGTCGAGTAGGTCAGGCCGGTGTAGCTTCCCCACTGATCCGAATACACGCGCGAGATTTCGTTTCCGGCCCAGTCCTTGATCGCCACCGGCAGGTTCGCCGGGGAGAACTTCTCGCCGAAGGTGGGCGAGAACGGATCGAACTCGGAGGTGAAGTCATCGGTAATGATGCCGGTGAAGTGGGCCGCGGCGTGCGTCGAGGTGTAGATGTAGAACTTCGCCAGCACCGAGCCCTCGTCATCGAGCGTCACCAGCTTGCGGTCGCAGAGGTTGCGCTTGGCACCGGCGAACGGCGCCACTTCCGCCGACCCCGGGAACAGGCTGATGTAGTCGGGGACGATGCGCGAGGCGCCCACGCAGGGCCAGAAGACCTCCACGCTGCCGGTGTCACCTTCGTGGCGCGGCACCGCACCCAGATCCACGGTGGCATTCTGGGCGTTGGTCGGATTGCTGGTCGCACCCAGGGCCGCCTGGTCGGGCAGGATATAGATACTTCCCAGGGCTCCGAACTGCGTGGTCACCGGCGCGATATAGGTGTCACCGATGAGGATGTTCTTGTCCTCTTCCTTCACCAGTTCGTAGCCCGGGGGTACGACCACTTCGACCACGTACTGGCCGCGCGGCAGCATCGGCTCCGCGCTGTTGGTCGGGTTGTGTAGGCAGATCGTGCAGTTCGTACCCGCAAACGCTCCGCCGCTCGCCCTGACGCCGGTGCCGGTGCCGGTCGGCACCCCGGTGGTCGAATTTCGGCCGACGATGCTGGGGAACTGGTAGGCGCCGTCGTAGGGGACGGGCTGGACCTGATTCCAGTTGTGCATGCCGTCATAGCACTTGAACTGCGAGTTGTTCGGGATGGTGTGCGCCGGCGTGCCGCCGTTGTTGTACACGTCGAGGTACATCGGCTGATTGAACAGCGTGAAGAAGAACAGGTCGCCGGAGGCCGCCGTGGTCGGCGCCGGCAGCTGGCCGGGACAGCTCATGTAGGGCTTGCTCGTGCCCGGGTAGAAACCCTGGGCCCAGTCGTCCCAGCTGCTGGTCGTGGTCGTGTCGACCAGGGTCAGCGACTGGCTGCCATCGGCCGCGGTGCCAACCTGATACAGGTTGATGCTGACGCCCGGTACCTGCGGTGCCCAGCTGGTCTGCAGCAGCAGCTGCGGGTCATCGAACGGACGCGTCGAGGCGTAGATCACATGCCCGCTGATGCCGCCGTTCTCGGCAGGAACGGTGCCCTGTGCCGGCGCGAAGGGCGCCTTGCCGAACTCGATGAACGAGTTCTGCCCGGAGAAGCCCTGCCAGCCCTCGCTCCTGACCCACGGCGGGTCGATGCGGCCGGTCGACAGGACCGTCGAGCACGTCGTGGTGCCGTCCGTGTGGAACGTACAGACGCTGGGCGGATCACTGCTGCCCGGCATCGTTTTGCCGGTGCAATCCGCGCCGGCGCAATACACCGCGCCGGGAACGCGCAAGGCCGTCGGCACCGAGACCCTCTCGGCGGTGTTCGCCATGTTCGCGGCGATCGCGGAGTTGCCGCAGGGGATCGTCGTGGAGTCGCAGGTGCCGTCGGCCGGGCCGCCCGCGTCGTACACCACGTGAGTGCCGGTGTTCTTGTAGCGGGTCGAGGTGGTCTCGATCACGTACCAGCTGAACAGCGGAAATATCTCGTTGAAGCCGGCGTTGCCGGTCAGGTCCGTATTGTTGAAGTTCGAGAAGCTGCCGTCGCGGAAGCGGATGTTGGTCGGCACCAGCGTGAGTCCGGTCTCGTTGCCGTCCCGCACGCCGTTGTGGTTCGCATCGAAGAAGGTGCTGGTGTAGATGTTCGCCTGCCACTGGTTCATCGCGAGCTCACCCATGTTGCACGAATGCTGGGTGGATCCCGAGCCGGGGCAGACGTTGCCGGCGCCGGCCGCTCCGAGTCTGACGGGCGTCGACAGGCCGTCGACCAGCATGTCGTTCCACTGGTCAAACACGGTGATTCGCCAATCGCCATCCGGCAGCCCGGACAGCGTGAAGGTGCCGTCGACGTCGCACTTGGTGAACGCGAAATCCTCGCCGTCGGCGTCGCCGATGCTCACATAGCACTGGGTGAAGGCAAAGCTGTCGTTCGTGCCGCTGCCGTACAGCCGCTCATCGGGCGTGCGGCTCATGCGCTCGGTCGTGACCAGACCCGTCACTGAATTGCCGCAGGCGCCAGCGCTGACGTTCGGGTCAGTGTGAGCGCAGACGGCCGCCAGGCGTGACCTGATGATCGCCGGATTGGCGAAGCCGATGGACACGTGATAGCCAGCGGGTCCGTACTCCTGGAAGAAGCTCGGCTCGCCGACGCGCAGGAACGAGTCGTGGGCCTTCTGGCCGTCGAGCGTATTGGTCTGCAGCCACTCCTCGCCCCGCGCGATCCGGTCGGCACCCGCCGTGGCCACCACGCCGTACCGTCCCGGCATCAGGTTGGCGACGACCGCCTGGCCCGCCAGCGGGGACAGTGTATGGCCGTCCGATTCGACTCTCGGGCAGGTCACGATCGTGCCGGTGATCCCGGTCTGTGTCGGATCGCCGGTGCCGATGCGCGAGATCTTCGAAATCGGACACGCGTCGAGGTTCGTGGCCGGATCGATCGTTCCGGCCAGGCTGTTCGACAGCGGATAGTTGAACATGTCGTAGGTCATCTGTCCGGTCGGATCCCCGGTGCCGCCGGCATCGTCGAACAGGATGATGTTGAAGCCCCCGAGGCCCGCCTCGTTGGGCGCTATCACATCGACTCCACCCCCGCCATCGTGCTCACCGTTCAACGGGAAGTCGTCCTGGAACACGAACACCGAGAGTTTCGCGGGCGGGAAGGGCGTGGGTTGTGCCAGCACCCTCACGTCGTGGAAAGCGCAGGTGGTCGCAGGAGGCACGATCGTGCACCGCAGCGGAGCCCCGCCCATGCCGTGACCGACGTCGGCGCCCTCGAACGGATTGGGCGCATCGCCCGGCAGGACCGTGAGGTAGTAGCGCTTGGCCGGATCCAGATGCACCGTACCCGGTAACCGCGCCGTAAACCCGTTTCCTGACGCGTCAGGCCGGCACACGCCATTACCGCCGTCGCACACCGCGTTGATGTGCGTCCCGGTCGCGGGATCGAATATCGTCTGGCCCCCCTCGCACGACACCGGCCCGGTACAGCCGGTCGCGATCAACGGCATGTAGCTGGTGTGGAAGTTGGTGCCAAAGGTCGGGGGGACGCCCGTGCAGGTTGTCGCAGGGGGCACCGGCGTGCAGGTCGCAGTGGTGGTCGTCTTGGTCGGATCCACGTAGAAGGTTCGGTCCTCCTCGATGATCCACCGGTAATCCGAAATCACGGTCGTCTTGTTCGTGCCGTCCACGACGGTCACGTGAAGCCCCGTGGCCGCCGGGAAGACCAGGGTCACGGTGGCGGTACCGCTGCTCACCACGCCCTGGGAGTTCTGTGCCCGGTAGTTGAAGCTGTAGGTTCCCGCGCCGCCGACGGAGGCGTGGAATCCCCCGTTCGCGTCCACGGACAGCGCCAGACCCGCTCCTGGCGCCACACTTGCAGCGTTCACCGTCAGCGGATAGCCGCCGCCGTCCCTATCGAACGCCAGGATCCCGGGAGGCTGGATGTTAAGGAACGTCCCGTTCGCGGTGTACGTGGTGCCGGTCATCACGATGCCGGTGTTCGCCTCGAGAGGCGCTGCGTTGAGGCTCACTGTCGTGCAGGCCGCACCCGCGGTGGCTCCGTTGCCGCAATAACTGAAGCTGGTCGGCGTCCCGCCGGTGTAGGTGAACGTCCCATCGGCATTCAGCGTCAGTCCTGCCGGGGCCGTACCCGATATCTGCACCCCGTAGATACCGATGTCGTTCGCGATCACGCCCCTGGCCGGATCCGACACGACGAGGGTCTGACCGGTCAGCACGGAGGGATAGGTATCCGGAGTGGCTGTAGCAGTCGCCGCAGCTACGGGGGCGCCGAGACCGTTCACGCTGATGTACGCCAGCATCCCGCCGTCGCGCCCGGTCGCATTGCTCGACAGGCTCAGCTCGCGATCGAAGATCGGCAGCGCCGTCGTGCGGGCCGGAGTGTTCGCCGCGTTGATCATCACGTCATTGGTCTTGCCCGCGGCCATGAACACTTCGCTCTGCACGCGCGGCACGCCCGGCAGCACGTTGCCGTCTTCGGCGATCAGCGCGAAGCCCGGGGCGGCGGCGCCGGTCTGCGCTCCGACAATCGCAGGCACGTGCATGCGCAGGCCCGCATTGACCAGGCGCACCAGCACCGTGCCGGTGGTCACTGTGGCCGGCGTCGTCACGAACAGCGAGTTCACCGGGGTGGTCTTGTCGAAGGCCTGGCCGTTGATCATGTAATACAGCGGCGTGTAGTCGACCGCCGGCGGATAGCAGGTCCCGTAAGTCGGATTCGCGCTTCCGTCCGCATTCACCGGATTGCCGCAGCCGCCGTACAGGCCCGACCACACGTTGGTCTCGGCAAATCCCGTCGTCAGGACCGCTAAGTTGACCGCATTGTTCTGGACCGGATCGATTTCACTGAACAGCAGCGCAATGTCGGCGTTGTACGTGACAGCCGCGGTCGTGCCGACGGCCGGATAGGCGGTTCCCGCCGTGGCGCCGGCCGGCGCGGTCGTGACCACCAGGATGCCGTACAGACCCATCGGACCCTGGATGGAGGGGTGCGTTCCGGACTCGATCAGGTAGGTGCCCGGCTTCAGCGCAGGCCGCCCAACGCCACAAACTCCCCAGCACAAACTGGCCGGCGTGCCCACCACCACTTCGGTGGAGAACGACTGCACGCGCGGCCCTTGTACGGGCGGGGTCCCGGCTCCGGTCAGCGGGTCGCCCGGCGCGTCGCCGGCGATCGGCCAGGTGAGGGGCTGGGCGGCGGTGTGATCCGGGCTCGGGGTGATCGTCGCCGTGTTGCCGAGTCCGCCACCCTGCTGGCCGACGATCACCAGCGAGGTCGGTATAGTGTTCGGCCCAAATGAAAGATTGTTCGTCAGGTTGATCTGCAGATCCTGGCCGCTGGGAACCGTGATCACGACTGGAGACCAGATTGTCGTGCTGGTTGTGTTTGGTGTAGTGGTGTTCGCCGCCGCGTTCAGCGCCGAACACGTGGGGGAGCCGGTCGTCAGGGCAGTGCCCGCCACCCCCGCGCAGCTGTAGCCCCACATGGGTACGGGCGTACCGCCTGGGGCTGCCGTAGCCGGCCCCGCGGCAAGGTTGACCTGCTGCTGGGCGAAGGTCGCGCCGCTCGCCAGCAGCAGAATGGAGGCTGCGAGTCCCGCGTGCATCAGGACCGACTTGTGATTTTTGGAGCGCATTGCGGTATTCCTCGCTTTAGTTCGATTCGTCGATGACGAATTCGCGCGAATCGACCAACATCATCATCAACATGCCGCCCGGAAAGATATTGTTTGTGGTGATCTCCCGTTCGTTATGGGAGTGCCACATGAAGGCGAAGCCCGCTTCCGATCCGGGCGGGTTCGCGATCGTGCCCGAGGGCGGCGTGGACCCGGTCGGACCCGTGGCGCGCACCGTCGCATTCGGGCCGAGATACGGGCTGCCGCCGTACCAGGGGCCGTTCGCAAACAGGTTTGCATCGGGCAGGCTCACCGGACCACCGCCCGGGACGTCGCCAAACGGCGCCGCCTGCATCGGCTTGTTGTGGTCCTGGCACCACTCGTAATAGTTGACCGCTGTCAGATTGCCGGTGTTGTAGCCGTTGAGATCCGGAGTGCAGGCGAGCCTGGCGAGCGGGTCTGACGAGCCCGGACGGTGACCGTAGGCGTCCCAGTTCAGGCCCTTGCCGGTCCAGTAGAAGATCCCGTCCATCGCCAGGCCGGGCGTGGTCGTGGTGGTGAACAGCAGCGGCCCGGCCAGTTGGGTCGCAGCGGTGCCGCTGCTGCCGGCGACGATCAGGTTCCCATCGCGCGCCAGGATGCGCACGTGATTGCCGTGCTCGTGGAAGGGATGCTGCCACCGCCCCTGGCCGATGATCCGCAGCAGCACCAGCTCGCCCGGGTGCATGTGCGGATTGCCGTTGTAGGGCTGGTGCGGGTACTGGGCCGCATAGTTGGTGTCCATGTCATCCGGCATCGAGCGGCCGTTGATCATGAAGTAAGCCGGGCGGTAAGGCTCGGTCGGCACGTTCAGGCTGCACCCGGCCGCGCCGGCCGTGCAGCCGCTCTTGGCCGTGACCTGCGCCAGTGCCTGCGTGTGGATATTCAGATCCATCTCCGAGAACTGGAACAGGTATTCGCGGTCGTAGCAGCTCTGCGTCACGTGGTAAGCGGCCCCGGTCGGTGAAAGACGGAAATTACTTTCCCCGCCGCTCACCAGCGCAGTGCCGCCGGCGTTGAGTCCGGCCGCGGTGTTGTGGGTCGGGCAGCTGCCATTGGTCGGCGCGCCGTTGGGCAGCACGATGATCGCGCCGTACAGGCCCATCTCGACCTGCAGGTCGCCTTGTGTGCCACTGTAATACGCGCGCGTGCCGGGCGAGCCGGCAATGAACGTATACGTGACGGTACCGCCGGGCGCAGCTTCCTGCGTCAGCAGGCCGGCCACGCCGCCGGAGGTCGCCACGTTGAAGCCCGGAAACAGAATCGACGTGTTGCCGGCGGAGGCCGGCAGACCGTTGGTCAGCGTCACGCTCACCGACTGCCCTTCGGTCACAACCAGTGTTGGTCCCGGAACCTGCATGGTGTGGCAGAACGGTGCGACGCTCGTGGCCGGCACGAAGCGCGAGCTGGCCGGGGGCGTGGTGCACCCGTAACCCCAGGAGTACAGGGCCTGCCCGTCCGGCTGGCTGATGGGGGCCGCTTGCGCGATCAGTGCGAACGCGGGCCCGGTGATTCCGGGGGCCGCGGCGTGCGCCGCAGCCGCCAGCACCAGGGCCGCTGCCGCCAGGGGGAGCAGTCGCTTCATCGAAGTCACCTTTTTTGTGATCAGTGCGCTCATTGCCGTTCCCCTAGTTGACGTGGACTTCGGTCATCAGGCCGCCGAAGTTCTCCGCGTCGTTCGACAGGTGATCCAGATTGGGCGTGTAGAGGTAATAGGTGCCGGTCGCCATCGGCGTCGTGCACGCGGAGGACGGGTCTGCGGGCGTAGCGCGAACCGTGCACGTATCCAGGATCACGTCCAGCGATTCCCCGCCAGCGAGGGTGATCGAGTTGGTGGTGTAGTACAGGTTGTTACCAGCCTGGTCGCGCAGCAGCTTGGCGTTGTAGCCGATCACCTGCATCGGAATCCCCAGCGAGGCCAGTGTCTGGTACTCGGACGTATCGAGGTCCGAGATCCTGAGCAGTGCTCTCTGCCCGGCCGCGACGTTGATGATCGCCGGCAGGGGCTGCGAGAAATGATTCACGCCATCGGCCGTTTGCGTCTGCAACGGTCCGGCGGACACCGTGTCCGGATAGCTGCGGCCGTTCAGCAGGAAGAACTTGTCCTTCATGTCGGCAAATCCTTCCGGGTTGAAGGTCATGCCGACGAAGTGGAAGTTGGGATCGAAGCCGTGAATCTGGATCGGATAGTCGACGTTGTAGAAGGTCGAACCGTCGCCGTCGTTGTAGGCATATCGGCCGGTCGCTGCGCGATTCACGGCATTGGCAGTAGCCGGCAGCGGATTGCTGCACAGGATGTCGTTGGCCGAAACGCAGGCCGTGCGCAAATCCAGGTCCTGCTGCTGGCGCGCGGCATACAAGCCACCGCCCGCCGGAACCCGATCCTGGCGCGGCCGCACGTACAGCTGCCCGACCATGCCCATCTGCAGGTGCTCGGGCGGGGTGATGTGGCAGTGCCAGAAGTAGGTCCCCGCATCGGGCGACAGGTAGTAGTAGGTGAAGCTCGCGCCAATGTTGATCGCGACCGAGGCGTCCGGCACGCCGTCGTAGAACGCCGAGGCGTTCGGGTAGCCGTGGAAGTGGACGGTGTGCTGCTCGAACAGGTCGGGCCGCATGATCATGCCGACGTTGGTCAGCGTCAGGAAGAACTCGTCATCCTCGTTGATCGCCATGAGCGGCGCCGGGATGTTGCCGTTCATCACGCCCACATCCATGATCTGGCGCGGATCCACGTGACCGTCGAGCGCGCGTGGAAAGGACGCGGTTACATCCGACGATTCGTTCACCGCGGCGAGCCCGCTGGCCGGTGCGGTGTAATTGAAGGCGTAATTCGGCGGGAAGAAGGGGTTGGCGACGTTGATCGCTGTCACCGCAAAGGTTCCCTGGTAGCCGGCCGGCAGGTCGGTGCCCCCCGCAATGATGACTTGCCTGCCCACCTGCAGGTTCAGATCCAGCGGCGTGTAGCCGACCACTGTCACGGTGGTCCCCGTCTCGCTGATGTTGAGAACGTTGACCGAATTGGTAACCTCGTAGTCCAGTCCCACCGCGCCGTTGTAGACACCGTTGAGCTGACTGAACTGGCTCGCAGTGAGCGGCACCGTGGCAGCGCCGATGCTGGTGGCCGGATCGCCCGGCACCAGGTAGTGGCTGGTCGACACCGGAAATGGGGCATTGAAGACGCTCGGGAATTCAGTACCGGGCAGGCCTTTCGCGATGTCCCCGAGACCGGACAACGGCCCGAACGAGAACAGGTACGTCTGCGTGCCGTCGCCCATGGTCGCGTAGCCATCGCCGCCGGAGATCTGCTGGCACTTGATCGCGCCATTTACATGCGCCGGGGTCGTGCCATATCCGTTCGTGCCGGTGTACGTCGGACCGACGTAGGCAGGGTCCGAATTGTTGTTGGCCGGCAGCGGGTGCGTGACGGTGCTGGTTGGACACTGCACGCGAAACGACTGAGGCATCGCCGGTAGCGCGAACGTGCTCAGCAAGCCCAATGCAATCCAACCGCGTGTATTAAACATAACGCCTCCAACCGAATCCGCCACCAGGCGGAGCGCGGTGAACACCCATGAGTGACTGTGAGGGGCGTGTGCCGCCCGCTTTGAATTCAATGTGCAGGTTGTACAAAGTTTCGACTCGTGCCAGCGCTGTGGTCAGCGCTTCGCTTCGGACGGCTCGCAACTGCCGGCGCCCCGCGGCGCCGCTGCGCTAGACCTGTAGCGCGTGGTTGTTGTACTTAACGTGGCGGTTGGCGGCGATGGCACAACGCCGAAGCACCACACGGGTCAATTCAGTAGCGGCAGTGGGGTTAGTGGGTAGGCCTCGGGGCGCCGCGGACTTGACTTAGGCAGGCGAAAATGTGTAGCCGGCTCCGGCAGATGTGAGCGCGCGGGGTGAAGGCGGCGGCTTAGCCGCTCGCCGCGCTTTCCTGGACAAGACCCTCGCGCACGGCAAAGCGCGTCAGCGCCGCGGTGCTGCTGAGTTGCAGCGCAATGCGCAGCCGCTCGCGCTGCTTGTGGACCGCCTTCATGCTCACGCCCAGCATCTGGGCGATCTCGCGCGTGCTGTACCCGAGCGCCACCGAGCGCAGCACCTGGCGCTGGCGTTCGGTGAGATACGTG
>WNFR01002693.1_pt1 | contig 18439 bp, 21 predicted proteins | sample 5400221 | NCBI WGS metagenome assembly WNFR01 (sample SAMN13153357, study PRJNA577476) | soil metagenome | isolation source: 40 cm soil under Madrone tree | place: USA:California | collected 2016-06-14
CGGCGCCAAAAATAAGCTGTGCAAGTGTCCCTACATTCTGGACAAAGGTGGTTAGAGTGTTCCAGCAACCGCCGATACGCGTCATTGACGTCGTTGCCGCGGGAATGAACATTAAAGACCCGCTCACGTCCCACTCTCCAGCTGGCACCGTGAAGCCCCCAGAGACAACATCGAGTGCCGTCGCCGTTGTGATTGAGGTAGGGCCAGCAGAAATTAAAATGATCTCGCCAATCGTTCCGGTGGCGCCAGCCTGCCCAGAAACGCTGCCATAGACCGCACTAGTGCGAAGTGGCCCACCGGGCGGACGGTTGTCGTCGTCGTTCGTGCTGTCATCTGCGGTCTGAAATACATAGGATGTCGAACCGCCGCTAGAACCAGCACCGGCAGGACCAGTCGGCCCGGTCACGCCAGCGGTGCCCGCGATACCGGGGACGCCCATGTCGCCGTCGGCGCCGTCAGTGCCCTCCATCAGCATGATGAACGACGCCGCATTGGAGCCAACTAACCCTTGTGGCCCGGTCTGGCCTTGTGGGCCAGGCACGTAGCTGTCCGCGCCGTCGCTGCCATCAACGCCGTCGGCGCCAGGAAAACCTTGTAAGCCAACGGCGCCGGTCGGGCCGGTGTTACCTGTCGGTCCCGTCACGCCCTGCGGGCCGGTGTTACCTGTCGGTCCCGTCACGCCCTGCGGGCCGGTGTTTCCAGTCGGGCCCGTCACGCCCTGCGAGCCGGTGTTTCCAGTCGGTCCCGTAGCTCCAGCTACACCGCCGTTCCCCTGAGATCCTGTAGGGCCGGTCACGCCCGCACCAGCAGAACCAGTTGCGCCAGTCGGACCACCAGCTGGCCCTGCTGTACCAGTCGCGCCAGTCGCGCCAGGCGGTCCTAGGATCGACAGCATGAGCTGCTGGTTGGCAGAGACAACAACGTCACCACCGTTGGTGCCGATGGTGAATTGCACATGGTCGTAGCGCACCTGGCCGCGCGACGTGTTCTGCGTAAAGATCACATTGAACTGATCGTTCAACGTGCCGTTGCTGACGTAGTAGAAAAAGGAGTGGCCGTCAGCGGCAACCAGGATGCCGTCGCAGATCGCGGTACCCGCATCGACGGTTGCAGTTACCGTGGTTAACCGCTCGTCGACATGGAGCCAGTCGCAGGGGATCTCACGACGAAGCCGATCGCCAACCTGCTGGGTTTCTCGTGACAGTAGCATCTCATTTCCTTACTGGCACCGTGATCACGCGATACTCTGGCGGCAAAACAAGGACGCGCGGCTGCGACTGCACAACGAGGACGCGCTGCTGCGGTGGCACAACGATGACGACTGTTGCTGGCTCGCTCACGCAAACACCTCAATCTTACTCAGCAGTCTGGCCTGCCCGCTGATGAGGCTGTAACCGCTAGCCACTGTGAGAGCGCTCTCGTCCGTTCCCGATACTTTGAAGTACGTAAGAAAATTGCTATCGTTAAGAATACGTATCGAACTAGCCGCCCCGCCTAAATGCCCTGCCCACATGGCATTAAGCGTCTCGTCCAATGTGTAACTAAACGGATCGGTAACAACAGAACTGTTCACACCAACAGTGAATGAACCACTGCCGCCGACAAAAACCTGAACTTGATCGCCAGAAAAGTCGGGCCCAGTACCTGATGGCTTACCGAAATACATACTGTCAACCGTGAAGCCACTTGTCGCCGCGGCCGCCTGAAGCGTAAGACGGACTGTGTTGCCACTGAGCGAAATTTGCGTAGCAGCAACCTCGCCCCGGAGATTAATCCCGGATTGTCCTGTGGCGTCAGCATTCAACGCTGCCAGCATAGACTGCTGCCAACTCCCAAGACCTTTCACCAGTAGTGCCTGTTGTGGTATCGCTACCATTAGGTGAGCCCCGTGCCCGAGATCAGCCACTCCGTCGATGTCGCTTTGTACGCTGTTGCAATACCGTCAGCAGCGAGCGTGCGGCTGCCCGTGGTGCCAGTGCCAGCCAACCGCAGTGTGTCAGTGGTGATGGCGATCGTGATCACACCGGCACCATGCTGGTTGACGAACGTAATCAACGTGCCGACGGTGGCAGGAACGTTGGCGTTGCTATCAATTGTCCAGGTGCGCGCAGTAGTATCGGCCGCTGGATGAAAAATAGATTTACCGGCATCACCGAGCACAGTGGTGTAGTTCGCGCTCTGCGAATTTTGCGACACCACACCGTTCACCGTCCCGGTCGAGCCAGTCGGGCCAGTGTTGCCCGTTGGGCCAGTCGGCCCAGTGTTGCCCGTGGGCCCGGTCGGCCCCGTATTTCCCGTCGGCCCTGTCGGCCCAGAGGCCGGTCCTGTGCTACCCGTGACACCGGTTGCGCCGGTCGGGCCCGTACCAAGCGGACCAGTCGGACCGGTCACTGACGAGCCGGGGCCCGTTGCGCCAGTCAAGCTGTTGCCAGGCGGACCCGTGTATCCGGATGGACCAGTGGGGCCTTGCACGCCGGTCGGGCCGGTCGAGCCTACGCCAGTCGCGCCGGTCGGGCCGGTGTTGCCGGTGAAAGCGCCAGCGCCCGTCGGACCAGTTAGGCCAGTTGCGCCCGTAGGGCCGCCAGACGGACCAGTCGGACCGCCGACAACGACAACAGGAAACGCAATAACCGGTGCGGGTGCTACAATTTGAACTGCCATCTTAATCCCCCGTTACGCCGTGTTCGACGTCCACCGCACCCGTCATCAGCAAGTCGCGGATGGGCGGCGACGCGCCATCGAACATCACAAAGTCATAGACGTAGAGGCCGGGCGGCAGGTTGGCGCGCACCGTGGCTTCCGGCACATTGAGATGCAGCACGCGCTGCACGACGTCATCGACCACGATCTGGCCGCCGGCGCTGGTAAGCGTGTAGAGCGGCGCCGCGTCGTTGACGTCGGCCTTCACCTCCATGATGAAGCTCTTGCCCGTGAAGCTCCACGACGTGTCGCCCACGATGCCGAACTGAAACGCATCGCGCCACGTCACGTTGTCATTGACCGTGATGTTGACTGTTGCTGCTGAAACTACGGCCGCCATCAGAATGTCCTCTCACCGTTACTGCCGAACGACGGCACGCCGCTCTGCTGGGAGTGACTGTTCCACCCACCGGGGAAACGCCACGCCTGAGTGCCGCGGGTGTTGGCGCGCTGCTTGGAGACGCGCGCTCGCGCAATCGCGTCGCGGAAGCGCTTGAGGTGGTACGCCGCCTTCTCGGTGTTGCTGTACGGCTTCGCGAGCTGGTTCATCAGCTTGCCGAGCAAGCCGTCCAGAATGCCGACGTGCCACAGCGGCAACACCCAGTCCGGACCGATCGGGGTCATGTCCTTGGTGTTCGGCAGACAGACGTTCTTGGTCACCGTCACGAAATACTGGGTCGTGGCGTTCGGCGCATGCGCCAGGATCAGCGTGCCGACGTCGGCCATCAGCGCGGGCACGCGGGACAGGTTGCCGTCGAGCACGCTCTCCAGCCGGATGATCTGCCCCTCCGTGGGGGTCAGCAGGTAGCGCGTGGTCGTTGAATTGACGTTAAGCGTGATCAGCTCAGTCCAGGACGAGCTGTCGTTGAAAAACTCGGACAGCACGTCGAACAGCTCGGTACGCAGCATCGGATCGGCCACGCCAACCAGCATGGTTTTGGCCCGGTTAAGAAGTTGCGTGACGTCGGTTGGAGCCAGCATGTTAACCTCCCGGCTGCGGTGTTGGCGGCGCCAGGCCGGTAGTGCGGACGCCGACGAGGATCTCGTTGAACACCTTCAGGAACGCGGTGGCGCGGTTGTCCTGGATGTCTTCCTGGTCGCGCTCAAGCGCGTGGCCGACGAGCCCGTGGACAATCGCCAGGCGAAACTGCTCCTCGATGTTGATCGGCTGATTGGAGTTGGCGTCAAAACTGGGCACCGAGCCGTCCGGCGTGGCGTAGATGAACAGGTCCGCGCGGAGCCGGCGGGCCTCCAGCAGCGCCACGTTCAATGCCACAAGCAACGACGGGTCGTCGTAACGATACGGCGCGATGGTGTCGACCAGCAGCGTCCGCGCGTCGTTAATGTAGGCTGTCACCGTGGCATAGGCAGTCGACATCGCGCACCTCGAAATGATGGCCAACCGTAAAAGCGATGCGTTAAGGATCGGATAACGAAAAACGGCGGCCCGTTTCGGAGCCGCCGCTTCTCTGTCCCCCCAACCCCGATTAGGAGTTCGGCGTCACTTGTGCCTGGACCAGCGCCTTGCCGTCCACAACCTGGTAGCCGTAGACCTGCAAGCCGCGCAGGATCTGGCCGAAGGTCAGTTCGGATCGGAGCGTCTCCACCTTGCTGATCTGCGAGGCGAAGGTCAGGCCGTGGGCGTGGCCGGCAAAGATCGGCCATTCACCCGCGTTGAAGTCGGTAGCGTCGGTGCTGTTGTTCGGCAGCAGGTTCGAGATGTAGATCGTGAACCGATCCACCATGCCGAGGCGGCCGTTGCGCAGCATCGAAACGCCGTCACCAGACAGGTAGGCCTGGCGCAGTTCTGACTGCTTGATCTGGCGTCCAGCCCACGCCGGCATGACGACCCAGCGGCCGACTTCCGGGATGTTCTGTTCATCGAGCACCTGGCCCATGCGCATCAGCACGTCCACGAGTTCGATGTCACCAGCGCCGGGGTTCTTGGAGACCACGCTGAGCGGGGTACCCTTGACGCCGAGGTTGATGTTGCCAGTGATGGCGCCGGCCGCGGTTCCGCGGTTGGCAGTGACCATCTGGTTGACGATACCGGTGAGAACATCGCTATCGACGGTGATTTTCAGCTGCTGCGCTGCGTCGTCCGACCACATGGACAGGACATTCAGATCGCTCTGGATCTCCATCACGTCGTCGAGGATCAGCGAGAAGTACTTGCCGTTGCCGATGAACAGCTCGATCGAGCCACCCGTCGGACGGTCAAGGTTGAGCAGACCATCGGACTTGTAGTCGCGGATGGTGATGGTCGGCTTGGTGCGGATCTTCACGCGGTCGCCCTTGTTCTTGATCTCGCCCTCGTAGTCAGTGTTCGAGATCGCGGCCAGGACGGTCGACGCGTAGAATTTCTCCACGAGCTTGCCCGACCAGATTTCCGGGATGAAACCCGTACCCTGGAGGTTGTTGCCCGAAGAACCGGTCGGGTAGATCAGTGGCGAGCCGGCACCAGATGCGCCGGGAAAGCCTGAGCTGGGAATTGGCATAGGAGTAGCCCCATCGTTAGGGGCCACTCACTGTTCAGGTGTAGATGTGCCCCCGTGTTACCCTTTGATGCGACCGGAGGCTTGCGCGGCGAAGATTTGAGCTTCGATACGGTTCTTCTCACCGAGATTGCCCTCGTATCGACGAGCGCGCACATCGTTGTAGAACTGAGCCACTTGGGATCGCGTGAAATACGGCTGGTCCGCGGGCACTGAACTATCGCCAGGTGCCGGCTTTGCCCTGCCAGGGGACGCGAGTGCTTCCAGTGGGATCGCAGCTTGCCGAGGAGCTGGTTGAGCCACTATGGGCTCGGGCTGCTCGAACTGCGGTACCGGTTGCAACTGGCCCGTGGCAACTCCCTCTCGAAGGAAGTCCCTGAAGAACTGAAGCACCTTGGGGGCATCTGCCGCCTGGTAGGCCTCGTTCAACATCTGCTGGCGTACACGACCAGTGTAAATATTTGGTAAACGCAGCCAGTGCTTGAACTCGGGCGAGCGGTTGATCGACACCCAGTTCGGGATGTCACGCGCCAGGGTAGCGGTAATATCCTTTTGCCCAGAACTAGTTACCTGCCGTTTGAGCAGGTCGTTCTGGTTCCGCAGAGCCGCGATTTCGGGGCCCAAAGCGTCCTGCGCACTGCGCCTGGCCAGGTCAATCAGCTCCTCGCCGTAGGCAGATCGGTCCTCGTCAGTGATCAACTTTTTGTGATCATTGAGCTGGGACATGGGCGTTTGGGGCGGGGGCGGCGGCCGCGTCCCGATCGAAGCCTGAGTTCGGATCAGCTCGTCGCCGATCTGGGTAATCTGCTCCTGGAGCTGCCCCACCATGTTCTGGGACGAACGCCAGCGCCCCTGCATCGAGAGGAATTTGTGCTGCCAGCTGTCGTCGTTTGGATCTACGACCGGCGGCTGCGGCTGCGGCTGCACCGGTGCGGGATCCTGTTGGTTAACAGGCGCTGGCTGCGCCTCAACCGGTTTTGGTTCAGGCGAGTGAAGCGGCGCGGGCTGGGGCGGTTGCGGCAGCGCTTCCTTGGCGGGAGCCGGCTGTTGGCCCGGATCCTTGGGGTAGAACTGCTCGTGGATAGCGTCCGCCGCGGCGGAAGCTCGTTTCACGTGGTCTGGGATGATGACGTTGGGGTCGACGGGGGGCGGGGTGGGGGATTTCTGGTCTACGACTGTTTCGATCGTGGGCATCGGCGCGTCCTCTTGGCGCGCACGGCAGAATTACGGTGCGGGCTGCCCCCGCGATAGGCCGCACTCCTTAAAGATCCGTAAAAGTGCCATTGCCTCACGGGCCCGGCCCTGGGCACAGAGGACGTCGTTCTGCTCAGCAGCTGTTACCGCCACGGTAACATCCATGGTCCGGGTCTCGAACGCCTGGACAAACTGCTCCCAAACGCCCGGATCCAGGTTGCGCAACCGCAAAGAAAGCTCTGATAGGCGCTGGGTTGTGCTGCTCACGCGATCCCGTTTCCACCCCAGGTACCCGTGCCGAGACCGTCGGGGGCGGGTGCTGGCTCTTGGGGTTCAGCCATCGGTGTAGCCTTGCCGTAAGACTGGAAGCTCGTGGGTCCGCCTCCAGATGCGGTCGCGGGTAGATCACGCTGTTGTGATCCCTTACCGGGAGCATTGTGCAGCGTGCCTTTCTTTGTGTGCGGCGCCAGCGGCGTCATGTGTCGCTTGAACATCAGCTAATCCCTCCGCTGTCGTATCCGAACGGGTTCGGGGTTGGCGCCGGCTGCTGGTCAGCCTTACCGTACATCCGGGTAGAGCTGGCCTGCGGCCGAACACCGAACCTCTGGCTTCCGCCAGGAGCCTTGAAGGCCGGCGCACGGTGGCCGATCGCCGAAGTTGCCCCAGGTGCTGGGACAGACTTCGGGGCCGCTGTGCTCGACCCTTTGACCCGGACGATGTTCATCGTCTTAGCGGGCGCTGGTCTTGCCGGCTTGAGCAGGCTCTGCGCCGGCGAAGCCGAACATCTTGCCCGATCCGCCCTTGGCGAACTTGGCGCCGGGGGCGCCGTCGGCCGCGGACTTGTCGCGGGTGGTGCCGGACGGCATGGGCTCAGCCGCCTGCTCGGGGAACATGTGGGTATTGCCCCCCTTGGCGAACTCGACGTTGTGCGAACTCTCTTTACGCGGTGCTGGTCCAGACATAGGCGTAGTCTCCTGAAGGATGATCCATCAGAAGCACTAAGCCATAGTGGTGCTAAAGAACCGTTAACGAGTGAGGAGCAGCAGCCGTTCGTCTTTGTGGGTCTGGAAGGCCTCGACCTTGGTGTCCAGCGGAAACAGCCGGATCATGTGTTCAAGATCGTTGTTCGGCAGCTTGTAGGGGCACACATCCTCGATCGCGTACACGCCGTCAGCGTGCAGATACGGCAACAGGTCGGTCAGCAGGTTTGTCTGCGGGATCGGGTCATGCACGGCATCGTCGACAATAAAATCAAAAGGCATGGTAACGTTAAGAGCGCCCAAGGCGTTGTACAGCTGCATGGTGTCATAGGCGTCACACTGCGCGGTGTGGATCCGGTCCTGGTCGTTGAAAATAAATCGGCCGTCGTTGTCGAGGCCATAGATCTCGGCGTTGGGGAAATAGTCGCGCCACGCAAACAAGCTGGCCCCTACCACGTTGTTGGGGATGTCGCGGAAGCCGCAGATCCCGATCTCCAGCACGCGCTTCACGCCGAACCGGCGCGCGGCTAAATATTTTTCGTAGGCTGGGGTGTAACCCCAAATGCCTTTGTCAGTCCCGTACTTCGTGAACAGTTGCTCTAGGGGCATGTGGTATCCTCGTTTGCGCTTTGTGGATTAGCCAGGAGCCGTCACTGCAACGATGCGTGGGCGGCCCTAATAGTTCGTCTACGGCCTGCTGCACGCCAGGACAACTCCCATAGTCGTGACCACCGATCCACCCCCACGACGGCACCAGCTCATAGGTCGCCCGTATGTCGGCCTTGACTGGCTCGTAGTCGTGGTCCCCGTCAATGTAGACCAGATCAAACATCCCCTTCATATTCTCAAGAATATCCGGGCTGTATCCCTCGACCATCTCAACGTGCGGGTAGTGACTGACGCGCGCCTGAAACCGGCGGCGCACCTGAATATCAGGCCACGGATCAACGGCAACAACGCGCGCACAGTGAAGCGCCCAGAACTCTGTAGAGACGCCCTGCCAGCAGCCGATCTCCAGCACGGAGCGCGGGCGACAGCCCTTGTAAAATATCTCCAGCAAGTCAGGGATGCGCTCGCGGCCCCACTGCTCCTGCATCAACTCAGCCATACGAAGCGCTTTGAACTCACTGAACAGCATGGGGGTTCTCGAAGTCGGTGAACATGGAGACGTTATGGTCGGCGGGGTACCAGTGGAACGGGATTTTGAATTTGCGCTTCTGCTCGACGCGGGCCCATGTGTTAACTTCCCACTCCACATTGTGCGTGCGCTGAATATGCTGGCGCGCGGTCTCGCGGCATGCGCTGTCGAACTGATCAACATATCGCTTCGGTACTGCTATCATAGAGCCAACAAACCGCCAGCACGGGAAAACACTCTCCACGGGATTGTGATTGTTCCAGCAACCCGGCGCGTAAATGCAGCGGTCGTCTAGCTTTTCCAGAAACTCGTAGATCGCCTGGTTCGTCACCCCCGGCAAGCGGAAGATCCCGTAATCAACCCACACAAAAACATCGTCGTCCGGATACTCGTCGGCTGCCTGGGCTAGCCACGATGACTTCATATGGTTGACGCAGTGATAGGCCAGCGTGTTCTTCGCCGAGTTGTCGTATTGCGACACGTTAACAGGAAACTTGAGATCGGTGATGTAGCGATGCAGCCAGGTGTCCTCGACGCGCATGTAGAACGCCTTCTTCGGCACTGGCACGCCGGACAGCTTCTCGCCCAGCTCGCCATACTCGGCGGCCGTGCGCGGGTGGCCGGGGATCGGGACGTAACCCGTGATGATCCTAGTTCTCATGGAAATTCCTGCACATCATGGCAACTTCTTCCTTTGATACCTGACCCAGCCACGCCTGCTCGTCACGGATACCGTAGGACAACACCAGGTCGATCCCGTTGGGATGCTCGGCGAGGCCAGCACAGAACTCGATCTGGCGGTCCTGGAATAAGAACGGCAGGGACAGCCGGCGCAGCGAGAGATCCTGATTGAACCACGCGAAGCGATGTTGGTAGTAGCGGCGGCACGTGCCGGGGAGGTATCGGCTCTCATGCACCACGGCGATCCAGCCATTCTTGTATCGCACCAGCTGCGATCCGCCGCTGATGTCGCCGATCTCCTGCGGGTGGTACACCTTCTCCACACGTGGGTCGCCGGGCGGGTACTTCATCGTATCCAAACGATACGCGAACGTTTTCGTTCCCACAACCGGCATCCAGTTCTTCTCGTGCTGGTCGACGCCAGACATCACCCGGTAGTCCTTGATCTTCCAGATGCCGTCGACGAAATCCAGTGACATGCTTACCTGCTGGCAGACGCCGCCGACGTTCAACTCGCGCACACAAGCGCTGGCACACAGGCCGCTATTGTAGCCATCACGGTAGAGCCGAACATCTTCCAGTCCGGTGACCAGATCAAAGGCGGGCGCCGGCCGGCTCCACACGATTTCATGAGCGTGCCCGACCATCGACAAGTCATCGCCTATCTTGATGACGAAGTTCCTGGTGTCGATCGGGTTGGTGGCGTTTGCCTCGCCATCGGTGCCGTTGATCAGATAGCGCCCCTCGTTATCCATCCGGTAGTTCACGCACCGGAGATTGCACAGCATCCCCATGCCGGGGCCGGGGTTCATCCCATCGAAGTTTGTGATCGACGGGTTCATGGGCGTGTAGCCGGCGTAGGGCGGCTGAAACTTGAGCTGCTTCTGCTGGAACGACGGGCACCACTCCGCAAGCGGCCGCAGATACCAGAAATTATTCGCTCGCGCACACTCGCGGGTGGCGGGCGGCGCCGTCTTAGACAGCGCCAGCGCATCGTTCACTTCGCGTCCCCGTTCCCGCTCGGCGTCGCTGTAGTACGCGCAGATGGCGTACTCTTCCTTAAAGCCGTGCTCGTAGATCGCGTCGTTCACAAACAGAATGTCGTCTGGCCGCTTCGGAAATATCTCGGGGATGAACAGCAGCGCGGTAGCCTGCTCACCCTTCTCACGGAAGTGCTTGGCCAAAGCGTGCAGCGCCTCGGCACGGCACGGCCGCATGTTGTACGCCTTGAGCGTCTCGGTAACGAACGAACTCTCTACCCCGAGGGCCTTCATTGCCCCGGCATAGCCCATCTGCGCAGTCCAGGTCTCTTCGTCCCAGCCGCCCAGCTCAACGCGACGCTTGTAGGCATAAGCAGCCTTTGTGTAGGCGCCGGCGTCACGATATGACTGCGCCAGATAATACCAGGTGCGCCCGTTCTTCGGATCGGTCTCCAGCGACGCCGTGAGCAGCGCAATGTCACGCGCGAACTTGTTGACGCGGTTGGCGCCGTCGGCGTGGTCAATGAAGTGGACGCCGGCAAGAGGAACAGCGGCAGTCGGCACGCTGAGATACTCGTGCGTCACACCCTCGTATTTGGCGTAACTCTGGGTGCTTAGCAGCCGCGTGTTGTGATAACTGAAGCCGCCGGACTTCTGCACGACGTTGTAGGCCAGCCCTTGCAAACCATCAAACGCGTGCGGGTCGGTTACCTCCAGCTCCATGTCGGCATCGACCAGCAGAAAATAGTCGGCATGGGGGATATGAGATTTAAGGATCATCAGCCGCGCATTACCCAGCGCTTCGTTGCGCGCCTGGCTGAAATCCACGAACGTGGTGTGGTTGATCTCACCAACTATCCCGGTGCCGCGGAAGAACGCCTCAATGAGCTGCGGCGTGCCGTCCGTCGATCCCGTATCGGTGATCGCGTAGCTGGAGATGTAAGGGAGGACGGAAGCGAGGCAGCGCGCGATGCGGTCTGCCTCGTTCTTCACAATCATGTTCAAGCACAGGCGTCTAACCTGGAAGTCGGTTTTCATCGAGGGTGTCCTGAGTTGGGGTTTCAGGTGGTCGTTTTATTGTCCGCTTGAGAGCACCAGCCGGTTGGGGCCGCTCAGCCCGGAGGGGTTCCACACCGCACCGGCGATGAACGGATCGCTGGTCGGCGCAAGGAACACGTTGTTCCGCACAGGACCGTCAGGCCCAGTCGGACCCTTGCCAGGTCGGCTCGGAAAACCGTTCCACGCCGCGCCAGTAGGACCGGTTGAGCCGGTCGCCGAGACCGCGCCGGTGTTGCCAGTCGGACCGGTCGAGGTACCGGTTACGCCAGTGACGCCAGTCGGACCCGTGACACCTACCGCGCCGGCGTTGCCCGCCGGGCCAGTTGGTCCGGTACGGCCGGTTACACCGGTCGGACCTGCGCCGAAGAACGACGGGCCGGTCGGGCTTGCGCCCGTGTTGCCGGTTGGCCCAGTAACACTCGCGCCGGTAGCCAGCGGTCCCTGCTTTCCAGTCGGACCGGTCGGACCAATGATGTTCTTGTCATTGATCAGATCGACGACGGTCTTCAGGATGACCGGGATACGGTTGTCGTCATACGTTTCCTTGGTCACCGAGTTCGGTGACAGGATGTGCTCGCTGTCGAATACGCCTACAGGCATGGTGACCCCCTATTAACCGCCGGAGACGGTAAGGACGCCGCCATTGCTCCACACCTGGTTGACCACGTGCGGGTCAGCCGTAGGTGCAACGAAAGTGGTGATGACCGTGCCGGTTGCGCCGGTCGGGCCCGTGGTGCCCGCGGTGCCGGTGTTGCCGGTTGGCCCCGTGACGCCGGTACCGGTTGCGCCGGTCGGGCCAGTGGAGCCAGGCGACGGACCCGTGTTACCAACCGGACCAGCCGGGCCAGTCGGGCTCGCGCCCGTTGGACCCGTGTTACCGGTGGCACCACCAGGACCGATCGGACCAGCTGGACCTTGAAAACCTGTTGCCGGACCGGTCGGGCCAGTTTGGCCAGTCGGACCCGTGTTACCCGTCGCGCCGGTCGCGGCGCCCGTGGGGCCAGTCAAACCAGTGGGACCAGTGGGACCGCCGACGGTGCCGGCGTTGATGACGTCGACCACCTGCTTCAGAACGTTACCGAGCGCGTTGCGGTCGTAATTGCGTGAGCTAAGAATTGCCATGATGTAGTCCCCTGCCAGATCGCTCTGGATCCTCGATCAAAATCGAACGTGAGCGATTGGTAGCGGGGAGAGGTTACTGATTAGTTAAGACGGCCCGACATATCCGGGAATTATTACGGTCTTGAACGTGCCGGTCGGCGCCGCGGCAAAGGTCGGCGCACTAACCGGGTACACGTTCTTGAACGTGCCGGTCGGCCCGGTGAAGCTGCTCAACTGCTTCCACTGGGCATACTGCCCGCTGGCGCCAGTGATGTTCGGAAAGATGCGAACACCCTCCATCGTGCCAGTCGGGCCAGTCGGGCCGGGGAGCACACGAACATTTTTTTGTGTATTGACCGGCATCAGCCCACGCCTCCGCTAACCGGCTTGGCGCCGGGACCAGGCTGTGCGCCGGTCAAATGCGTCTGCGGGCCCATGCTCTGCGACAGCGGCGACGGCTGACTGCCCTGCGACTGTTTCGCTCGCTCGGCGCTGCCGTCCTGCGGATGTTGCTGGCCTAGATCCATTGCTGGGTTATTGGTGCTCGGGGCACTGCCAGGCTGGCCTCCAGCCGGGGTACCAATGTGCACAGGCGGCCCTTCCGGCATCTGCCCCCGTGCAGCGAGCACGCCCGCGGTGAGTTCTGTGGTGATGCGCTTGACGCCGGCTTCGACACCCAGCGTCACAGCCTTGTGAACGGCGGCGTCGATCTCGCCCGCCCCGCTCGCCTTCTCTGCTTGCTGCGCCTTCTCCATCTTCTCGATCTGGTCTTCCGCAGGCACGATCTCTTCGCCAGGCATGCCGATCGTGGTCGAGACGTTGCGCAACACGACAGCGCGGCCCTTGATCCCCATGATGTGCTGATCGGTCGGGTTGTTGGTCTCGCGCAGGAACTCGATCTGGCGCTGGCGCAGTGTCTCGCGCTGGATGGCGACGTTGACACCCTGCACCGTAATGCGCTCCTGCCCGGTGAGCAGCCCGCTGGTATCGGTCAGCATCAACAGGTCGAACAGCTGTAGCAGCGACGTCTCCAGCACGTCGCGGTCAATATTGGCCGAGACGGTTTGTAAAATCTTTGAGGCATTGCCCATCAGCATGGCAAGGCCAGAGGCGGTCCTGCCAGCGCCACCACCCGCTTGACCCCCTACGTATTTCGGGATCGCTGATACGTCGTCGGCAATACTCACAAATTCCTGGAACACGCTGATCAGCGGCTGGGCGTTGCTCGCCGGCATGAAGAAGCTGATCGGTTGCTGGTTGTTGTTCGCCACCGGGTCGTTGCGCACGTGCCATCTTTTCCACGGGTACATCTCCTCGCCGCTCTCTTCGGGCGCCAAGCGGTCGTCGTTGATGACCACCTGCGGACCGGAAGCGATCGAGATGTTGTTGACGAGCGAGCGCAGCGTCGCGTTCGCAACCTCCTGAAGATCGGCCAGAAGATCGGTCAACCCGTTGCCGAGCGGCGTGCCAGGCACCTTCTCGAACGACGTAATGAAATATGGGTGGCGCTGGCGCGGGCTCGGCGACAGATGCGCCTTGATCACGTGGGAGCCGATTACCCACACCTGCACGTGGTAGTCGCGCAGCTCGTCCGGCACCGCGAGGCCGTAATCCTGCAAGATCCGGCCCTGAACGTTGCCGTTGAACTCCATCATCGAGAGCATTCCGGACCGGTTCCAGGCCGGGTTCTCGCGGCTCTCCAGCACGGCGCGCTCGGCGTCGGTGGCGTCCCAGTTGTCGTAGAGCCCGCCGCGGCCGTACTCGTCAAGAACCGCCATCACTTCTTCGTGATTATAGCCCGGCAGGTCGAGCAGATCGTTCAATTCGGCCCGCGTTACCCGTAACTTCTCGATAACATTGGCGTTTTCGATATCGGCGACGCCCGGCGTCCACCACAGATCGAACGGGTTGACCCGGTTCCAGGTCAGTTTGGGGGTCTGCTGGACGGTGGGCTGCCCACCGGCGGGCGGCCAGATCACGGTCGGCATCACCTTGACCACCGGGCCCTTGATGCACGCAAACGGGAAAATCGGCAGGTCGACCAGGAACTCGGCGAGCGCGTGGTAGTAGCCGCCCTCGCGCAGCATGTCCTCGATCTTGTCGCCACTGTCGCGCGCCTGCTTGGCGGCCTTCTTCTTGGCGGCCTCCTCGGCCTGTTCGAGCAGGTTGCGCTTGCGATCGGCAAGATCGCCAGGCGAGGCCGGCGTCCCGAGCTGCGTCTGCACCTGCTGCGCTTCAGCCTGTATCAGCTGGGCGATCTTCTGCTTGATCTCCGGCGGAATGTCCGGATGTTGCGGCGGCGCCAGCGACCACGGGATGTCCTGGCCCAGGTAAATGTCCCGCAGCAGCGACGACGCCGCCCGGCATTTCTGCGCGATCAGCCGCGCGTACACCTTGGAGCCGCCGAACCGGTCAATGTCGCGCAGCTGCTCTGGATCATACTGGCCCTGATAACTGCGAAACGCGGACAGCAAGCGGTTCGACCAGCCGGATTGGGTGTTTCGGTGGTTGCGGAAGATCTCGTATTGGCCCCGCACGTAGCCCGCAAGTTCGGGGTAGCTCGGGGGCGGCGGCTGATTTAGGGCAGCCTTATCGGTAGCCTGCTGCTGGAGCTGCTGCTCCAACTGTGCTGGGGGGACAACCTGGATGACGCCGTTCTGGCCAAGTGCGCTCATTGCATAACCGGTAAGACACGAATGGCGCACCTTACCCGCAGGGCACTAACGAGTTCTTAACGTCTTGGCGCTATCGGTGGACTATAAATCAGTGGAGCGGCACCATGGACGGCAGCGGTAGCGGGTTTAACATCAATATGTGGGTCGGCAACGGGGCCTCGCTCGGCGCGATCATCATCTCATTTGCGGGCTACATTCCAGCGCTGGCCGCTGGCGTGGCGTTGGTCTGGTACCTGATCCAGATCTTCGAGAGCCCAACGGTGCAGCGCTGGCTCCGCAGCCGGCGCACGCGCCAGATCGCCAGAATGAAGGCCCAGGCCGCCAAGCTGACAGCCCAAGCGCTGATCATGGAAGCAAAAACGCGCGGTCAGCTGCCTGGTCCGGGCGAAGACCCGGACGAAGCCTGAAGCTGCGGGGCGTAGAACGGGTCGTTCGCCCGCGGCGCCACATGGGTGATCGGCTTGTTCGGATACATCTTGGCGATCTCGTTCACGGTGTACCGTGTGCCCGGAAGGATCTCAAACGACCCCTTTTTTGCTCGCAAGAGCGCCTGCACCGCATCGGAGACGCACGCGTAGCTGCGCACCTGGTGCCCGTTGCCGTTGATCACCATCCGCTCGCCATCACGGAATTTATCCCACACGCTGTGGCCGCCGGGCCCGTACAGGTTGCAGAACCGCACAATGGCGGCGCCGTAGTACCGACAATAGGCCTCGCCAGCAATTTTGGAAATTGCGTAGGGTGACTGCGCATAATTGACCATCGACGAACTGGCGAACACCACCTTGTCGCCGTAGGCCTCCAGCACGCGCACGGTGCCCAGGACGTTGGTTTCCGCGTCCCGCACAGCATCCGCAGACTGCGCGTCGGTCTGCGCGGCGAGATGGAATACCTTGTCGTAGATGCGCGGCATGGCGCACTTCGCGATATCAAGATCCGGGTGCACGGCCCAGTCTAGGCCGTCCCACTTCGCCCCGTGTCGCGATAACACGTCCACCAGGTGCTTGCCGACAAACCCGCGATGGCCAGTGACCAGGATCCTCATGTCCATGCCCTCGCCGAGAACGGCGCCTTCTTATTTTTGCGGCGCGGCTGGAGCCGGCGCTGGATCTCCGGCACGACGCCGCCATGCACGACCAGCGAGACGTACTGCAAGTCGTCGACGACGTGGGAGAAGCCCTCCTTGTCGTTCTTCTCAGGCACCGTTCGAAGTGCTCCAGTCGTCATCTTGGTAAACCGGTAGCCGCCGGCCATCGCCCGACACAACATCGGACAACCAGACCGATTGATCATCAGGGATGGCCCCCCATTCGTCTGCCGGCCCAATAATGTCTCGACTGCCCGTAAACGAGGTTCGATATCGTTTGTCGGCGCGGGGAACGCGGGGAGCCCCAAACGTGCTAAAGCGTCGAAACAACTCTCTTCGCTCACGTTCCCTTTCGCGACACCGCTCGGATCGCCCACCAGTGCTACCTTGAAGCCCAGATACTTGTCGCTCATTAGCCGCGGCCGCAGGTTCTGGTTGACGTGCTTCTCCAGGCCCATGTTCACTGCCGGCACTTCCTCGTGCACGATCAGTCGGCCCATATGATCCATCTGACATATTAAACTCCACGGGTTACGGCCGAAATCTTGTCCCACCAGGATCGGATAACCTGGAATGAGGAGCGTCTCGGGGACAATGTGAAAGTCTGATCGGAAAGTCGCTTTGAATACCGCGGCGCCCGCTGGGTCGTCGCCGTACTCCGCTTTGACGTAGCGTCGCACCCAGTCGCTGTCTTCGCCGTACTGGAGGACGAACTTCTCATAATAGCGGCGCCCCTGCGCGATACGCGCCGGGTGATTGAGCGGGAGTTTAATCGTGTCATCGTTCTGCACCAAGTAGTTGAGGTTCTCGGCGAGCGGCGACAACCCGGACGGCTGTTTGAAGATCTGGATGCCCTTGGCGCCGTTCATCGGGTCTTCCATGAAGGTGTGCCAGGGCGTCATCTCGGTGGGGAAGTTGGTGTCGGCTATCCACCCGTGCCACGTCGGCGTGCCCCGTAGGCCCGACGGATATCGTCCCAGGCGTCCAGAGATAGGGCCCACAACGTCAAGATCCATCTCGATGCACTCGGACAACCAAGCGCCCGTGAGCTGCATAGATAGAAGTCGCGCCTGGTCCGCAGCGTCTTCAAGTGGGATAAAAATCCATTCTGATTTAACATTGTCAAACTCCACGTGGAATGTGTTCTCGCTGACCTTCCAGTAGCCAAGGCCCTTGAGCCACGACTGACAGTCTTTCAGCACGGTGTCCTTGAGCTGCTTCAGCGTCTGCCGCACGATGGCGTGGCGGGTGTAGCGATAGCCGTCACCCGCGGCTCGTTGGCCGATGGAGCGCCGCAGCAGCTCGATCACCGCGGCGGTGGTCTTGCCCGAGCCCACCGGGCCGGCAATGATGCGGCCGGACGCCTCGCTTTTCATGAACGCGGCGCAGGTCGGGGGCGCGATGTACTGGAGATCACTCATTGTGCACCAGCTGGGTCTGGTCGCGCCCCTCCCGCGGCTGTTTCGTCTGCAATATGGTATCGAGCTGGAGCCTGGAGGCGCCGAACTCGGCCGGATCCCACGATGCCGCAGCGAAAGCAGCTAGCAACCGCTCACGCGCGGCAGCGACCAGCGGATCAACCGGAAACACTCTGCGGATGGGGCGGCTCATGCGGCCACCCGCGTGTCGGCGAAGTTCTGCCAGCTAACCCACGGCTTCTCCTGCGTCAGCGGCGTCAGCTGCTTTTCGAGGTAGACTTGCCAGTGGGCGGTGAGACCGTGTTCGGGGTGAGTAAACCAAAGCGCTTGCGAAGGGCGCGAGTATGGTGCCCGCAGAACCAGATGAGCAAACTCGTCATAACCTTTAAGGCTGTTGTTGACGATGAGGCCAGGTAGGGTGATGTATTGATGCCAATGGCCAATAAGAAGCGTGTCGAAGTCACGACCAATCTGGGCCTCTGAGCGATGCGTCTTGAGCGTGCCGCGCATGATAGGGCCCAGCGCTCCAATGATGCCGTCGCCGCCTTTAGTACCCAGACTGTCGCCGTGAGTGAGTAGATAGCGATGGCCAAAGATATTAAATGCGCAATCGGCGGTTTCTGGGATGCTGAACTGGACATGCTTGCTCTTTCTGAAGTGTCGCGCCACGCCGCAATACACGTTCCACTCGTGCGAGGTGAACACGCGCTCCTTCATCTGCATCTTCTTGGTGGAGCGACCGTGATTGCCTACCACGCACGGCACGAACAACTTGCCGAAGCTGGTGGCCATCATCTCCAGGCCGCCGCTGATCAGGTCTATCAGATCCTCGATCGCCTGTTGCGTGGTGCGATCGTTGGTCTTCATCAGCTCTTCGTGAATATCACCGCCAAGCATATCGCCGCCAAGAGCGACAATGCAGCCGGGGTAT
>WNFR01007079.1_pt1 | contig 18439 bp, 9 predicted proteins | sample 5400221 | NCBI WGS metagenome assembly WNFR01 (sample SAMN13153357, study PRJNA577476) | soil metagenome | isolation source: 40 cm soil under Madrone tree | place: USA:California | collected 2016-06-14
TGTAATAAATTCCCCAGGCGATGCCGTAGGCGGCGGCCTCGAGATCCGCGTCCGCAAACACCACCTGCGGCGTCTTGCCGCCGCACTCCAGTGCCACGCGCTTGAGATTCGAGTCGGCGGCATAGCGCAACATCAGCCGACCGACCTCGGTCGAGCCGGTGAAGCTGACCAGATCGACCTCCGGGTGCAGGGCGAGCGCCTTGCCGGCTTCCTCACCAAAGCCCGGCACGACGTTGAAGGTACCCGGCGGCACGCCGGCCTCGCACGCCAGCTCACCCAGGCGGATCCCCGACAGGGGCGACTGCTCGGCCGGTTTGAGCACCACGGAGTTGCCGGTCAGCAGCGCCGGTCCCGCCTTCCAGGCGCTGATTATGAGCGGATAGTTCCACGGCACGATCGCGGCCACCACCCCGAGGGGCTCGCGGCGCACCAGCGCCAGGTCGTTCGGCCCGGTGGGCGCGACCTCGTCGTACAGCTTGTCGGCGAACTCGGCGTAGTATTCGATGCATTCGGCGCAGTTGGCGACATCCACGCTGACCGAATTGACGATCGGCTTGCCGACGTCGCGCGTCTCCAGCAGCGCGAGGCGATCCACGTCTGCGCGGATGAGTTCCGCAAAGCGCCTGAGGATCCGCTTGCGCTCCTTGGGCTCCATGCGCCGCCACGGACCGGTCTCGAAACTGCTGCGCGCCGCGGCCACGGCCGCATCGACGTCCGCCGAGCGGCAGCGGGCCACCTGACAGACGATCTTGCCGTCGATGGGACTGACGTCATCGAACACGCCCCCGTCGCGGGCCGCGACCGGGCGGCCGGCGATGAAGGCGCGGCCTTCGGGCCGCACGCTGGCGGACAGGCGCTCCCAGCCGCTGCGGTCGCGCTGGAGGGCGGGGGTGCTCATGGGCTGAAGCTTCCAGAAGTCTGGCCGGGCATAAAAGCCTAGAAATTGAATAGCCCCATCTAAAAGAGGCATTGGGCCACCGGGGCCCGGATTTAGAATGTAGCGCGCTCGAGGCTCAGCTACCTAGCCATCCTATTTCCGGAGATCCTGCATGGCCGCCAAGAAAGCCAAAGTCAAGGCAAAACCCCAGGCAAAACCCCAGGCAAAACCCAGAGCGACGTCCCGCTCCGCCAGCACCTCGCGGCCCGCCGCCAGGGGCCAAGGTAGCGAGCGGGATCTGCTGGCGCGCCTGAAGAACGGGGCGGTGATCTGCGCCGAAGGGTACGTGTTCGAGCTGGAGCGGCGGGGCTACCTGCAGGCCGGCGCGTTCGTGCCCGAGGTGCTGTTCGATCACCCCGAGGTGGTCGAGCAGCTGCACCTGGATTTCGTGCACGCGGGGTCGGACGTGACGCAGGCGCTGACCTACTACGTGCATCGCGAGAAGTTGCGGGTCATCGGGCGCGAGAAGGACCTGGTGCCCATGAACCGCGCGGCGCTCGGGATCGCCAAGTCGGTCGCGCGCCGCACCGGCACGCTGTTCGCCGGCGATTTGTGCAATACCAACATCTACGACCCGGCTGACAAGAGCGCAATCAAGGAAGTCGCGCGGATTTTTGACGAGCAGGTGGGTTGGGCAGTGGAAGCCGGAGTCGATTACTTCGTCGCCGAGACCTTGGGGTGGGCCGGCGAGGCGCTCATGGCGCTGGAAGCGATCCGCAGGCACTCGAAAGTGCCGGTGGTGGTCACCTTCGCCATGCACCAGGAGGAGCTGACGCGCGACGGTCTCACGCCGGCCGAGGCCTGCCAGCGCCTGGAAGCCGCGGGAGCGGATGTGGTCGGGCTCAACTGCCACCGCGGACCCGCGACTATGCTGCCGCTGCTCAGGCAGATCCGCGCGGCCGTCAAGTGCCATGTGGCGGGCCTGCCGGTGCCGTATCGCACCGTCCCCACCCAGCCCTCGTTCATGTCCCTCACCGATCCGTGCTGCGGCGATCGGCGCGCGTTTCCGGTGGGGCTCGATCCGTTCGTGTGCACGCGCGCGGAAATTGCCGATTTCGGGCGCGAGGCGTTCGCGCTCGGTATCAGCTATCTGGGTGTGTGCTGTGGCGCGGGTCCGCACCACATCCGCGCGCTCGCGGAGAGCCTCGGCCGGCACCCCCCGGCCAGTCGCTACAGCGCCGACATGTCCAAGCACGCGTTCTTCGGCACCGACAAGCAGATCCGCAAGATCCAGACCGACTACCGCGACAAGGCCTGACTGCGGGCGTGAAGTACTCGGCCCTGGCGCTGCTGCGCGGCGCGCTCTCCTCGCACCGTAACTGGCCGCCGGCGTGGCGCTCGCCCGAGCCCAAAGCGGCCTACGACGTGGTGATCGTAGGCGGCGGCGGTCACGGGCTGGCCACCGCCTACTACCTCGCCAGAAACCACGGAATCCGCAACGTCGCGGTCATCGAGCGCGGCTGGCTGGGCGGCGGCAACACCGGGCGCAACACCACGGTGGTGCGCTCCAACTACCTGTATCCGGAGAGCGCGCGGTTGTATGACTTCTCGCTCAGGCTCTACGAGGGCCTCTCGCGCGAGCTGAATTTCAACATCATGCTCAGCCAGCGCAGCCACCTGATGCTCGCGCACAGCCGTCACGACCTGGAGTCGCTGTCGCGCTGGGTCAACACCATGGCGATGCACGGCATCGATGCGGAGCTGGTCTCGCGCGAGCAGGTGGGCGCGCTCGTCCCGCCGCTCGATCTGTCCCGCGACGCGCGCTTTCCGGTGCTGGGCGCCATGCGGCAACGCCGTGGCGGCACGGCGCGGCATGACGCGGTGGCCTGGGGCTACGCGCGCGCCGCGGATGCGCTCGGTGTCGACATCATCCAGAACTGCGAGGTGACCGGCTTCGTGACGGGTGAGGGTGGCCGGGTCACGGCAGTGGACACCACCCGCGGACGCATCCGCGCCGGGCGCGTCGGTATCGCCGCTGCCGGCCACAGCTCGGTGCTCGCGAGGCTTGCCGGATTCAGGCTCCCGGTGACGAGCTACGCGCTGCAGGCGATGGTGACAGAGCCCCTGAAGCCAACACTCGACGTCGTGGTCATCGCCCCGGGGACCGGGGCGTACGTGAGCCAGTCCGACAAGGGCGAGATGGTGATCGGCGCGAGCCTCGATCTCTTTCCTTCCTACGCCCAGCGCGGCAGCTTCGGGGTGCTGCAGAACGTGGTGGCGGCGACGCTCGCGATGTTTCCGTCCTTCAGTCGCCTGCGCCTGCTGCGGCACTGGGCCGGGATCGTGGATGTCGTGCACGATTCGAGCCCGATCATCGGGCCGACGCCGGTGCCGGGGCTATACATCAACTGCGGTTGGGGGACCGGGGGCTTCAAGGCCATCCCGGTGGGCGGCTGGACGCTGGCGCACGTGCTTGCGACCGGCCGCAGCCATGAGCTCGCCGAGGCCTTCCAGCTCGAGCGCTTCATCACCGGACGCCTCATCGACGAAGCGGCGGCCACGGGCATCGCGCATTGAGCGGGGACGGTACGCCATGATGCAGCTGCCGTGTCCCTGGTGCGGAGTGCGCGATGAGACCGAGTTCGTGTGCGGCGGAACGACGCACCTCGCGCGGCCCGGCCTCGAGGCGAGCGATGCCGAGTGGGGTCACTATCTCTTCTTCCGCGACAACCCCAGGGGCGTACACCTCGAGCGCTGGCGGCACTCCTTCGGGTGCGGAGCCTGGTTCAACCTCGCGCGCCACACCGTGACGCACGAGGTGCTCGCGGCGTACGGCATGACCGAGGCGCCGCCGCGCCCGGGCGCAGCGTAGGCCGCCTCATGGTCAGTGCGCGTTTGGCGGCACCGGCGGGCGCGTGGATCGACCGCTCGCGCAGCGTGTCGTTCACATTCAACGGACGCAGCTTGAGCGGCTTCAAGGGCGACACGCTCGCTTCCGCCCTGCTGGCCAACGGCGTGCGACTCGTCGGCCGCAGCTTCAAGCTGCACCGGCCGCGCGGCATCTGGTCCTGTGGACTCGAGGAGCCCAGCGCACTCGTCGATGTCGGCGCCGGTGCGCGGCGCACCCCGAATGTGCGCACGACGCTGCTGCCACTCGAGGAGGGGCTCGTCGCGCAAAGCGTGAACTGCTGGCCGGGCGTGGGCTTTGACCTCGGCGCCGTGACGGGGGCGTTCGCGCCGCTGCTGCCCGCGGGCTTCTACTACAAGACCTTCAAGTGGCCGAACTGGCACTGGTTCGAGCCGGCGATCAGGCGCATGGCGGGCTTGGGTCAGGCGCCGACGGCGGCGGACGCCGATCACTACGAAGAGGTTGCTGCGCAGACGGACGTACTGGTCGTGGGTGCGGGTGTCGCGGGCCTCAGCGCCGCCGTGGCCGCGGCGCGCGCCGGGGCACGCACCATGCTGCTCGCGCGCGGCGCACAGCTTGGCGGGGTACTGGGCTGGTGCGCCGATCCCGCAGTTAGCGCACTCACGCAGCAGGCGCGCGCGCTCGGCGTCGAGGTGCACACGCGAACGCTGGCGTTCGGCGTGTACGACCACAACCTCGTGTGTGCCTGCGAGAGCCTCGCCCCCGAGGGCGCTCTCGATCTGCCGGCGTGCGTACTGCGCGAGCGGCTGTGGAAGATCCGCGCCAGGAGCGTGATCGCCGCCGCGGGCGCCTTCGAGCGCCCGCTGGTCTTTCCCGACAATGACCGGCCGGGGGTCATGTTGGCCGGCGCGGCCATGAAGTACGCCGGCGCCTTCGGCGTGGCGTGCGGGCAGCGCATGGTCATCGCCGCCAACAGCGACGGCGCTTACGCCGCCGCGCGCTCGCTGGCGGCGGCGGGGCTCGAGATCGTCGCGATCGTGGACCGGCGCGTGGGCTCACCGGCCGCGGACGGCGCGCGGTTCCGCGTCCTGACGCAGGCGACCCTGACGGCAGTCGCCGGCACCCGTGCGCTGCGCGGCTGCACCGTGGCGCATCTGGCCGCAGGCAATGTGCCCGCGGCAGGCGGCGAGCGCCTCGCCTGCGACCTGGTTCTGAACGCCGGCGGTTATGCGCCGGCCGTGCACCTGCACTCGCAGGCCGGGGGGCGCCTGCGCTGGCTCCCCGAGAGCGCCATGTTCGTGCCGGACGGGCCGGCACCGGGGGTGGTGAGCGTGGGCGCGTGCGCCGGTGTATTCGCGCGCGAGGCGGCGGTGAATCACGCCGCCGCGGTCGGTGAGGCGCTCGCGCGCGGGCACACACCGCCCGCGGCGCCGGTGGATGGAGGAGGGCGCTCGGACGCGCTCACGTATGTCGCAGGTGTGCCGGGCAAGCAGTTCGTCGACCTGCAGAACGATGTCACGGCGCAGGACGTGGAGCTCGCCGGCCGCGAGAGCTACCGCTCGGTGGAGCACCTCAAGCGCTACACCACGACCGGCATGGGAACCGACCAGGGCAAGACGAGCAACATCAACGCGCTCATTCTCATGGCCGGGTACACCGGCCAGGCGCCCGCTGAGGTCGGCACGACGCGCTTTCGACCGCCGTTTGCACCGGTGACCCTCGGCGCGATTGCCGGGCGGCGTGTCGGGGAGCTCTACCGGCCGCTCAAGCGCCTGCCGGCGCAGGCCTGGCATGCGGCCCACGGCGCGCTCTTCGAGACCTTCGGCGACTGGCGCCGTCCCGCGGCTTACCCCTTGCCGGGGGAATCCCTCGAGCAGGCCGCCCAGCGCGAGGCGGCGATGGTGCGAGCGCGCGCCGGACTGTTCGACGGCTCACCCCTGGGGAAGCTCGAGGTCTTCGGGCCCGACGCGGCGCGCTTCCTGGATCACATGTATGTCGGCACCATGTCGACGCTCGCCATCGGCCAGGCGCGCTACGGACTGCTGCTGAACGAGAACGGCACGCTGGTCGACGACGGTATCGTCGCGCGCTTGAGTGGACAGCACTACTGGGTCAACACGACCACCGCCGGAGCCGAGCGCACCGCGGCCGCCTTCGAGGAGTGGCTGCAGTGCGAGTTCGTGGATTTCAAGGTCCTGGTGACGCCCGTGACTTCGCGCTGGGCGAACGTGACGGTCGCAGGGCCGCGCGCCTGGGCTTGGCTCGCCGCCTGCGGTTTCGATGCCGTGCTCGCCCCCGTCACGATGAAGCACATGACGCTGCGCGAGAGCGCCTGGGAAGGGCTGCCCCTGCGGGTGCTGCGCGCCAGTTTCAGCGGCGAGCTGGGATACGAAGTGAATCTGCCCGCCGATCACGCCGAGGCGCTGTTCACGCGTCTGTGGAAGCGCGCGCCGGAGTTCGGCGCGGTGCTGTACGGCATCGAGGCCTTGCAGGTCATGCGCATCGAGAAGGGCTACCTGCACATCGGCACCGACACCGACGGCACGACGCTCCCGGGGGATGTGGGGTTCGCGCGGGGCATTGAGCGCAAGCCGGTGAACTTCGTGGGCCGGCGGTCGCTGTCGCGCCCGGCGGCGCGCGACGCACAACGCCCGCAGCTGGTCGGGCTCAAGTCCCTCGACGGGCGCACGCTGCTCGCCGTCGGCGCACAGATCGCCGCCCCGCCGGCCCCCACACTGGCGGAAGGGCGCGTGACCTCGAGCTGCGTAAGTCCGGAGCTCGGCTGTCCGGTGGCACTCGCGCTGCTCAATGGCGGATCTGAGCGCCTCGGCGAGCGGGTGAGGGTGCACCATCTCGGGGCAATTACCGAGGCGCAGGTGGTGAAGACACCTTTCGTTGACCCCGAGGGGAAACGAGTCCATGGCTGAGGAGGCGTCGCGGCTCGATGAGTACCTCGCCGCCATGGGCGCCGTTTCGGGCTTGAGCGTGCGGGTGGATGAGGCGCTGCAGGTCGCGACACTGCGCTACTTTGCGTCCGACGGTGAGTTCGCCGAAGCGGTGCACGAGGTCACGGGGCTTGCGCTGCCGCAAACCCAGCAGGCCCGCACCGCCTCGGACGGGCAGCTGATCCTCGCCTGGCGCAGTCCGACCGAGGCGTTGTGTCTCGCCGCCAACCCCGCCCGAATCGTGCAAATCGCGGCGCGGCTCGCGGGCCTCGCCGATGGCTGTCTCGTGAGCCTCACCGGTGGCCTTCAGGTGCTGCGGGTCACGGGCGAGCGGATCGCGGATCTGCTGTGCCGCTTGGGCGGCACCGGATCGATCCCGCGCCCCGGCGAAGCGCGGCGCAGCCGCATGGCCGACGTCCCGGTTCTGGCCGTATCGCTGACGGCCCGCGAGACCTTGCTGGTAGTGGATCGTGCCTACACCGGGCATCTCATGGGCTGGATCCGCGAGACCCTGCTGGACTTTGCGGATGCGTGAGCGTGCGGCTCACCGCATGCCTCCACCCGGAGATGAGCGCCGCGCGCCACGCCGCCGGCATCCGCGGCGCGAAGACCGCCGCGGTCGCGTAAGTGCCGGCAGCCGCCGCGAGGTCCCTCCAGACTCCGGTGGCCACTCCCGCGAGCAACGCCGCCCCGAGTGCGGTGGTCTCGAGCTGCACCGGCCGCTCGACTCTTGCCTCCAGCACGTCCGCGAGGAACTGGCAGAACCAGTCATTCGCTGCCATGCCCCCATCGACGCGGATGGCCTGCGCCCGACGCGCGCCATCGCGCTGCATGGCCTGTGTCAGATCGAGGGTCTGAAAAGCCACCGACTCGAGGGCCGCGCGCACCAGATGATCGCCCGAGGCATCCAGCGTCAGGCCACAGATCAGCCCGCGGGCGTTCGGCTCCCAGTACGGCGCTCCGAGCCCCACGAATGCCGGCACCAGGTACACACCGTGATCGTCCGGCACACGCGCCGCGGCAGCGGCGGTTTCGGCCGCATCCCGGATGACCCTGAGCCCGTCGCGCAGCCACTTGATGGCCGCACCGGCGACGAAAATGGATCCTTCCATCGCGTAGGTGATGCGTCCGCCGATACGATACGCCGGCGTCGTGAGCATGCGGTTCCCGGACGTGACCGCCGCCTCGCCGGTGTTGAGCAGCAGGAAGCAGCCGGTGCCGTAGGTCGATTTCGCCATGCCGGGCGTAAAGCAGGCCTGTCCGATGAGGGCCGCCTGCTGGTCACCGGCGATACCGGCTACCGGCAGTGCCCGCCCGAAGAGCGCCGCCTCGGTCGCGCCGTAGACCTCGCTGCTGTCGCGAACCTGTGGCAGCAGTGCGCGCGGCACGCGCAGGAGGGTGAGCAGCTCCTCGTCCCAGCTCTGGGCGTGAATGTCGTAGAGCAGCGTGCGCGAGGCGTTGGTGACGTCGGTGGCGTGCACGCGCCCGCCCGTCAGGCGCCACAGTAGAAAGCTGTCGATGGTGCCGAACGCCAGCTCCCCACGCTCGGCGCGCTCGCGCGCGCCCGCCACGTGATCGAGGAGCCACGCGATCTTGGTGCCGGAGAAGTACGGATCGAGCAGCAGGCCGGTCTTGCTTCGAACCAGGGGCTCGGCGCCCGCGGCCCTGAGCGCCGCGCACGCGTCCGCCGTGCGCCGGTCCTGCCAGACGATGGCGCGATGGATCGGCTTGCCGGTGGCGCGCTCCCAGATGAGGGCCGTCTCGCGCTGATTGGTGATGCCGAGCGCTGCGATGCCGACCACGCCACCGGTGGTGCGTTCGATGACCTCGCGAATCGCCCCGAGCGTGTCGCGCCAGATGTCCTCCGCATCGTGCTCGACCCATCCGGATGCGGGGTAGTGCTGCTTGAGCTCGCGGCGCGCGCTGGCGACGGCGCGGGCTTGCGCGTCGAATACAATGGCGCGCGTCGACGTAGTGCCCTGGTCGATGGCCAGAACATGGGGCGCGTGGCTCATGCGCACGGATCGTAGAGCATGTGCTTCGCCGCCGCAGAAGCGCCGCCGCCGGGATTGGAGCGGGTCCAGTGCCCGCCCCGGCGACCGCGGCGTTCACGCTTGCTGCTTCCGCGCAACACCAGCGCGGATCGCGCCTTTAGGCCCCGTGCGCGCTGCAAAGGGGGCGTCAATGAGCTCGAGTGCCGTCGATGAGCCGATGCTCGATCCCTTTTCAAGATGGGGGTATCCAATTTCTGTCAGCGCTGCGTAACGTGCGAGAGGCTACCATTGCGGACAGTTCCGCTTGCCCGCGTCGCGAGCTGGGGTGGGAGCGGCTGCGTAATGCGCTGATGACGTGTTTATTCAAGCGCGCTTCGGGCGAGTGGTATACAAGCGTACGGGGGCCCGCCTGGGCAGGCGGAATGCGCTCCAGTGGGGATTACACAACCAACCCTCAGGGGGCAACGATGAAGCCTAATCCGAAGATCTCTGCGGCGGTGGCGGCAATACTTTGGGCGCCGAGCACAACGCTCGTGTTTGCAGCGCCGGCCGATACCGCCGCTGCCACCGCCACCGGGGGTGAACTGGCGGAGGTGGTGGTCACCGCGGAGCGCCGGACCGAGAACCTGCAGGACGTTCCGATCACCATCCAGGCGCTCAGCGGCGATCAGCTGAAGCAACTGGGCGTCGTGTCGTTCAACGACCTCATGAAGTACACGCCCAACGTGAGCTTCAGCGGCAACGGACCCGGCACCGGCAACATCTTCATGCGCGGGCTGGGCGGTGTCGGCTCCGGCAACCAGTCGCAGTCGACCACTGCGCCCTTTCCCAACGTCGCTCTGTATCTCGATGAGCAGTCCATGCAGTTCCCGGCGCGCAACAACGACGTTTACCTCATCGATATGGAGCGCGTCGAGATACTCGAAGGTCCGCAGGGCACGCTGTTCGGCGGCGGCGCCCAGGCCGGTGCCATTCGCTATATCACCAACAAGCCGCAGCTCGGCGGCGTTTCCGGGAATGCGAATGCCGGCTACGGCATCACGACCCACGGCGACCCGAATACCATGGCCAATGCGGTGCTCAACGTGCCGCTCACCGACAACTTCGCGCTGCGCGGGGTGCTGTTCTCCGAGCGCCGCGGCGGGTACATCGACAACGTGCCGGCCACCGTCGGCTATATCGCCGGCTCGGCGCCACACGATCTGGGTGGCAACCCGACGGCTAACAACGGCCCCCTGCAGGCCACCCACACCAACCCGGTTGACTATCAGGGCGCACGACTCTCGGCGCTGTGGAAGTTCAGTGACAACTGGGACTTCCTGCTGCAGCAGAACTACCAGAACCTGCAGGCGGACGGCTATTTCTACGCCTATCCGCAAGGCCCGAATGGCACCGCGCTGAACAACTACGAGATCGCCGCCTTCGCGCCGGGCTACAGCAAGGATAAATACGAGAGCACGGCCTGGACGCTGAACGGCAAGCTGGGCGACCTGTTGAGCCTGGTGTACACCGGCAGCTACATGGTCCGGCAAATCGACGGGCAGCAGGACTACTCCAACTACATGCGCAGCTTCTCCGGCTCGTACTACGCGTGCATCGGCACCGGCGCGGGCTATTTCAACCCGGGGCACTTCCCGCAGCTCGCCGGCCATCCGCTGCAGTGCTCCACGGCCGTCGGCAACTGGCGCGATCAGGTGAGCAACCAGCACACGAGCCACGAACTGCGTCTCAGCACCAACGCGGACTACCGCGTGCGTGGGTTGTTCGGGCTCTTCTTCGAGAAGTTCGTCATCGACGATGACATGAATTTCAACTACCTCGGCATCCCGCAGTGCGACCCGGCCAACCTCGCCAAGGCGCTCGCCGGCGGGCCGGACTGCCTGTCCGCGGTCGGCCCGGTGCCCGGAGCCTTTGCGACCGATCCGTCTTTGCGCACCAATGCGAACACCGCCTTCGGTGAGGACGACCAGCGCGGCTACAAGCAGAAGGCCGCGTTCGCCTCCATCGACGTGGACCTGATTCCCAAGGTGCTCACACTGACCGCTGGCGCGCGCTTCTACAAGTATGACGAGTTCGAGCACGGCTCGGAGTACTACAGCGAGACCACAAGTAAATTGGTCCCCGGCGGCCCCGGGCTGGTGGTCAATCACCTGAATGGCGTGTGCACGGCGGCCGGGCTGTGCGGCTTCCCCATCAACCTGGACAAGAACGAGAGTGGACACCGCCTGCGCGGCAACCTGACCTGGCACATCACCCCGGACCTGATGGGCTACTACACCTACTCGGAGGGTTTCCGTCCGGGTGGCTTCAATCGCACCAGCTCGCTGCTGGGTCAGCCGCCCTCGCTGGCGGGGGTGGCGAAGTACTGCGGCAACCCGATCCCTGGTGTGGCGCAGGACAGGGTGGACCCGAGATGTGCGCCCGGCGGCAGCCTCAACCTGCTCAACACCAGCCAGTTCAACAAGCCGGCCGGTTTCGACTCGGACCAGCTGAAGAACAATGAGATCGGCCTCAAGAGCGAGTGGCTCGATCGCCACCTCATCGTGAACCTGTCTGGCTACATCATGAAGTGGACTGACATCCAGCTGCCGCTGTTTGACCCGGTGCACCTCGGCAATACGACCTTCGACATCAACGGCCCGAGCTACAAGGTGAAGGGCTTCGAGGTGCAGTTCGTCGCGCGCCTCACAGAGGGGCTCACGGTGGACGGCTCGACCTCGGTGAACAGTGCCGAGCACGCGGCCACCCTTCTCGCCGCCGTGGATGTTCAACGTGCGGGCGCGCTACGACTGGGCGGGGGGGGCCTACAAGCCCTTTGCCTGGGTCGGCGCCAGCCATATCGGCCCGCAGAGCAACGAGCCGGCGAGCTTCCCGGACGGCAATAAGCCGCCGGACAGCATCAATCCGACCACGACGCTGCTGCGCTACGAGATCCCGGGCTACACGACCTATGATGCGGCCATCGGCGTGAGCCGGGACAACTGGACGGCGCAGCTGACCGGCAGCAACCTGTCCAACGAGTACGGTCCGACCAACATCTCGTCCGGCCAGTTCATCAAGTCGGTAGTTCCGCTGCGCCCGCGGGTGCTGATGGCCCAGTTCGGCTGGAAGTTCTGAGCGGCAGCGCCAAGCGCCGATCGCCCGTGGTCGGCTGAGCTAATATGGGGCGGACCGGATGGTCCGCCCCTTCGCTTATTATGGACCCTGTCCCTGCGAGCCACGCCCCAGCCGACGCGGGCGCCGTCAGCGCCAAGCTCCATGAGCTCCTGCGCCAGCACCGCTTTGACGAGGTGCTCGCCACCGCCCAGGCGGTGCTCGAGCGCTCGCCCGGCCACCGCGAGGCGCTGCTGTGCACAGCCATCGCGCAGCGCTTCCGCGGGCAGATACCCGAGGCTTTCGCAACCCTGGCCAGCCTCGAGCAGCATCATCCGCAGTTCAGCCGTCTCTACGAGGAGCGCGGGCGCTGCTTCGTGGCGCTGCGCAAGGCGCAGCCGGCAATCGATGCATTCCTCAAGGCGGTCAACATGAACCATGCGCTGCCGGGCAGCTGGGGCATGCTCGAAGGCCTGTACCGCATGCAGGGCGAGGCGCCGAACGCCGCCCTGGCGGCGAGCCACGTCGCGACGCTGCGTGCTCTGCCGCAGGACGTGGTGCTCGGCACCAGTCTCTTCGCCGACGGTGATCTGGAGACGGCCGAGGCGCTGATCCGGGCCTACCTCCTCAAACACGGGGATCACATCGAAGCGATGCGGCTGCTGGCGCGCATCGGCATCGCGCACAAGATCTACTTCGATGCCCAGGTGCTGCTCGCCGCGGTGCTCGAGCGCGCGCCCGACTACAAGGCGGCGCGCCACGAGTACGCGTTCGTCCTCACCGAGCTGCACCGCCACCAGGAAGCACTCACCGAGATCGAGAAGCTCATGGCGGACGACCCGGGCAGCCGACCCCTGAAGGTGCTGCTCGCGAGCGCGCGGGTGGGACTGGGGGACCATGAGGGCGCGATTGCCCTCTACCGCGAGCTGCTGCGCGGTGACGGGGAGGATGCCGAGGCGCACCTGTCGATCGCGCACGCCCTCAAGACCCTCGGGCAGACGCAGCCAGCCATCGAGTCCTACCGCCGCGCCGCCTCGTGCCGGGCGGATTTCGGGGACGCGTACTGGAGCCTCGCCAACCTCAAGACCTACCGCTTCACGCAGCCGGAGCTGGCGCGCATGCGCAGTGCGATCGCGGCCCCGGCTACCGGGCTCGTCGATCGCTACCACCTGCACTTTGCGCTCGGCAAGGCGCTGGAGGATGCGGGCGAGTTCCCCGCGTCCTTCGAGCAGTACCGGCTCGGCAATGCGCTCAAGCGCCCCGAATGCCGCTACCGCGCCGAGCTCATCGAGCGCAACACCGAGCACCAGGTCAAGGTCTGCACACGCGAGTTCTTCGCCGCCCGGATCGGCTACGGGGATCCGAGCCCGGATCCGATTTTCATCATCGGGCTGCCGCGCTCGGGCTCCACGCTCCTCGAGCAGATCCTGGCCTCGCACTCGCAGGTCGAGGGCACCCAGGAGCTGCCCAACGTGCAGCAGCTCGTCAGCCGCCTGCGCGGCTTTGGGCCCGAGGCGGACGAGCCGCGCTATCCGCGCATCCTGGAGAGCCTGAGCGCCGAGGACTTGCGCCAGCTGGGAGCGAACTACCTCGGCGAGACCCGTGTCTACCGCGCCGGCAAACCGTACTTCATCGACAAGATGCCGAACAATTTCCGGCACGTCGGTCTGATACACCTCATGCTGCCGAACGCACGCATCATCGATGCGCGGCGCGAGCCGATGGCCTGCTGCTTCAGCAACTTCAAGCAGCTGTTCGCCAACGGCCAGGAGTTCACCTACAGCATCGAGGACATCGCGCGTTACTACCGCACTTACCTCGAGCTCATGCGTCACTGGGATGCGGTGCTGCCCGGGCGAGTGCTGCGGGTCCTGCACGAGGACGTGGTGGAAGACCTGGAAGGGAGCGTACGGCGGCTGCTGGCGTTCTGCGGGCTGGAATTCCAGCCGCAGTGCGTCGCCTTCCACGAGAACCGGCGCAGCGTGCGCACCGCAAGCTCCGAGCAGGTGCGCCAGGCGATCTACCGCGACGGGCTCGAGCAGTGGAAGCACTTCGAACCCTGGCTCGGGGAGCTCAGGGACGCGCTCGGCGATGCGCTGACGCGCTACCGCGACGAACCGGGCCGATGAAAACGGGAGGCAACGAGCCGCAGCAGCTCGCAGCGCTCGTGGCGCTGGTTCAGCAGGGGCATCTCGCGGAGGCGGAAGCGCAGGCGCAGGCGCTGGTGCGCACGCAGCCCGCCGCCGGCATCTTCTGGAAGATCTTGAGCGTCGCGCTCCTGCGTCAGGAGAAGGATGCGCTCGCGGCGCTGCGCCAGGCGGCGCAGCTGCTGCCTCAGGATGCGGAGGCCCATGCCAACCTCGGCGTCGAGCTGCACGCGCGCGGGGAGCTCGAGGCGGCCCTGGTGAGCCTGCGCCGCTCGCTGACCCTCAAGCCGCGTGACCCGGAGGTGCTGAGCGAGGCGGCCGACGTGCAGCGCCAGCTCGGACGGCTGCGGGAAGCGCTGACGCTCTACCAGTGGGCGCTGCAGGCCGACCCGCGCCGGGTGGAGGCGCTCAACAACCTCGGCAACGTGCTGCTCGTGCTGTCGCAGCCGGCGGAGGCGGTGCGCTGTTACCGCCGGGCGCTCGAGGTGAAGCCCGACGACGCCCAGGTGCTGTGCAATCTCGGCAATGCGCTGCGCGAGCTCGGGCAGCTGCAGGAGGCGCTCGAGGTCAGCCGCCGCGCCATCAGCCTGGCGCCGCGGCTCGCCATGGCGCACAACAACCTGGGGCTGCTGCTCGCCGGCCGCGGTGAGCGCGCGGAGGCCGCGGCCAGCTACCGCGAGGCGCTGCGGCTCAGGCCTGCGTATCCGCAGGCGATGAGCAATCTCGGCAACCTGCTGCGCGATCTGGGCGAGCGCCGCGAGTCGCTCGCCCTATTGCAGCAGGCGGTGCAGCTCGATCCCAACAGCGCCGACGGTCACTGCCATCTCGGTTACGCGCTCCTGGATACGCGCCGCGCCGCGGATGCCGCCGCGAGTTTCCGCGGCGCGCTCTGCCTGAACCCGCAGCACCTCACTGCGCACCTGGGCCTTGCTGCGGCCCTGCGCGTGCAGGGCCTGTACGCGGAGGCCGAGGCGAGCTGCCAGGCGGCGCTCGCGGTCGCGCCCGCCAGTGCCGATGCGCTGAACCTCCTCGGCGAGCTGTGCGCCGACCGCGGCCGCTTCGCCGAGGCCCAGGACCTGTTCCTGCGCGCCATCTCCGTCGCGCCGGAGTTCGTGCCGGCCTACGGCAGCATCGCCGCCCACCGCCGCATGACGAGCGCCGACGGCGCCTGGCTGAAGGGCGCCGAGAGCCTGCTGGCCAAGCCCCTGCCGCTCAGCGAAGAAATCCACCTGCGCTACGCGCTCGGGAAGTATTTCGACGACGTCGGCGAGTACGATCGCGCGTTCGAGAGCTACCGGCAGGCGAACGAGCTGAGTAAGCGCCTCGGCTCAGGCTACGACCGCGGCCGCCTCACCGAGCTCGTCGAGCGGATCATGACACGGTGCGATGGCGCCTTCGTGCGCGCCGAGCGCCCCGGCGCGTGCGACTCGCAGCGGCCGGTATTCATCATCGGCATGCCGCGCTCGGGCACCTCCCTCACCGAGCAGATCCTCGCCTCCCATCCGGCCGTCTATGGCGCGGGCGAGGTGCGCTTCTGGGACCGCGCCTTCGCCCAGCCCGGGCCCGCGGATGCGAGCGCGCTTGCGCGCCTGGCGGGGGAGTACCTCGCTAAGTTGGGCGCGCAGGCGGGGGAGAGCCTGCGGGTGACGGACAAGATGCCCGCGAATTTCCTCTATGCGGGCCTCATTCACGCGGCGCTGCCACGGGCACGGATCATCCACATGCAGCGCAACCCGCTCGATACCTGCCTGTCGGTGTATTTCCAGAATTTCTTCAACGTCAGTCCCTACGCCAACGATCTCGACAGCCTCGCCCACTACTACGGCGAATACCTGCGCATCATGGCGCACTGGCGGGGCGTGCTGCCCGCCGCGACGCTGCTGGAGGTGCCGTACGAGGCGCTGGTGGCGGACACCGAGCGCTGGACGCGGCGCATGCTGGAGTTCATCGAGCTGCCTTTCGATGCGCGCTGTCTCGAGTTTCACCAGACCGAGCGGGTAATCATCACGGCGAGCAAGTGGCAGGTGCGGCAGAAGATCAGTACCGCATCCGCCGGGCGCTGGCGGCACTACGAGAAGTACTTGGGTCCCCTGGCGCACCTTGCGGCCGGTGCGGCCGTGCACGGCAGCGCGGCTTAAGCGATGCGCGTCGCGAGCAGCCGCCCCTCATCGAGCGCGGAGGCTGTTGCATACACACTACAACCGCACGCACCACGGCGACGAACGGGCGGATACCATCGGAATGACGCGTTCGTTCAAGCATGTTCACGGCGTGATGGTATAGAACTCATATGGGGAGCCGCCTGAGCAGGCGGAATGCGTTTGCGTAAGAAAATCACAACTAACCCTCGGGGTCAGCGCGATGAAGCCTAATGCGAAGATCTCGGCGGCGGTGGCGGCGATACTGAGTGCGCCGGGCACCGCGATTGTCTTTGCCGCACCAGCCGATACAGCCACCGCCACGGCCTCGGGGAGTGAGCTAGAGGAGGTGATTGTCACCGCCCAGCACCGCTCCGAGTCCATTCAGAACGTGCCGATCACGATCCAGGCGATCACGGGCGACCAGCTCGGCAAGCTGTCGGTGACGACATTCGACGACGTCGTCAAGTTACTGCCGAACGTGACCTTCAGCGCCAACGGCCCGGGTCAAGGCAACATCTACATGCGCGGCCTCTCGGTCGGCTTCGCTGGCAGTCAATCCTCGGCTTCGATCAACCCGTTCCCGAACGTCGCGACCTACCTCGACGAGCAGTCTCTGACCTTCCCGGGCCGCAACCTCGACGTCTACCTGATCGATATGGAGCGCATCGAGGTGCTCGAAGGCCCGCAGGGCACGCTGTTCGGCGGCGGCGCCGAAGCGGGCGCGCTTCGCTACATCACGAACAAGCCGAAGCTCGACGTCACCGAGGGCCGCGCTGAAGGCGGCTACAGCACGACGGCGCACGGCGATCCGAACTCGAGCGCGAATGCGGTGCTGAATGTGCCGCTGATCACGGGGAAACTCGCGGTCCGGGGCGTCTTCTACAGCGAACGTCGTGGCGGCTACATCGACAACGTTCCGACCGCGTTCACCCGTAATCCGAACGTCGATCGCGGCCCGAGCGCCTACAGCTCCTCGTACCCCGCCCAGCTCGCCACCTACTACAACTACAATCTCGTCGAGCGCGCGCAGAACCCGACTACCTACCAGGGACTGCGCCTGGCCGGGCTCTACCAGATCAACGACGACTGGAACGTCCTGGTCCAGGAGAGCTACCAGTACCTGGATGCAGAAGGCATGCCGGTGCAGCTCCCGGTGAGTCTCGGTCTCACGCCGCTGCAGCCGCTCCAGGAAAGCTCGTTCATGCCGGCGTGGAACCGGGACAAGTTCAACAGCACCGCCTGGACCGTGAACGGCAAGTTCGGCGACCTCAAGGCCATCTACGCCGGCGCGTACCTGAGCCGCCACGTCGATGCGAACATGGATTACTCGAACTACACCCGCACCGCGGGTGGGTTCTACTACACGTGCACCGGCGGCGGCGGGTCGGGCCACGCCCCCAACGGCCCGCCGATCTGCTACTCGCCGGTCCTGGGCTGGAATGACTACTTCGAGAACACGCACATGAGCCACGAGTTACGGCTCTCGACGCCGGACGAGTGGCGGATCCGCGGCCTGGTCGGGGCGTACTGGGAGAAGTTCGAGATCAAGGACAACATGAACTTCCTGCAGAAGACGATCCCGTCCTGCACGCCCGCGAATCTCACGGCCGCGCTGGCAGGCGGTGCGCCCTGCCTCGCGAACGTGACCCCGGTCCAGGCGGCGCTTGACCCGAGCACCCGCAACGACAACACCAACTTCGGTGAGGATCTGCGGCGCGGCTACAAGCAGACCGCGGGGTTCGCGTCGGTCGACTTCGATCTGATTCCGAAAGTGCTGACGCTGACCGGCGGCACGCGCTGGTACCGGTACACCGAAGACGAGGTCGGCTCGCAGTACACTGACCCCACCAGCTGCGTGAACATACCGAATGGCCAATGCATCGCGACGCCGATCAACTTATCCGATCACCACGCGACCTACACCGGATTCAAGAGCCGCGGCAACCTGACCTGGCACATCACGCCGGATGCGATGCTGTACTACACCTTCTCGCAGGGCTATCGTCCCGGCGCGTTCAACCGTGTGACGGGCGGTCGGACGCAGATCTGGGTCGCACCGAATGGACAACCGTTGGCTAACGGTGTTGTGGCGAATCCCGCTCCGACTGGCTGCTCCCTCCCGGCCTGCGACCCTTCGATCTACGACTCCAGGAAGAGGCAGTTCAATAAACCCATCAGCTACGCTCCCGACTCGCTGCTGAACAACGAGATCGGCTTCAAGTCGGAGTTCCTGCAGCACCGCCTGCTGGTCAACGCCTCGATTTACCAGATGGACTGGAAGGACGTGCAGACGCTGATCTACAACCCGCCGGTGTACGGCAACACGACCTTCGGACTCACGGGCCCGACCTACCGGATCAAGGGCGGCGAGCT
>WNFR01002694.1_pt1 | contig 18436 bp, 16 predicted proteins | sample 5400221 | NCBI WGS metagenome assembly WNFR01 (sample SAMN13153357, study PRJNA577476) | soil metagenome | isolation source: 40 cm soil under Madrone tree | place: USA:California | collected 2016-06-14
CGAATACATCGATGAAGCCGGGCTTGTAGCCGAGAACCGGCGATTGGCTCGTGTCCGGCTGAGCCGGCGGCCCGGCCTGGCCTTGTGGCGCCTGCGGCGCTGAGGCCTGCGGCGCTTGTGGCGCCTGCGGCGCTGGCGAGGCCTGCGGCACCGGCGGGACCTGCGCCGCCGCCGCGCACGTCAACAGCATGAGCGCGCCCGTCGCGCGGCTCATGCGCACGGCCATTCGTGCAACCGTCGTTTGTCGATTTCCGGTCATCGTCGCCACGCGCCCCGCGCCGCATCCGATATGTGCGGCGCCATCGCCACCCTAACCTAGTCGCCGGCATGGCGAAATTGTGGAGTGGGGAGCCGGCCGCCCCGGGGGCCAGCCCGCTCAGAACAGGTAGAGCGCCGCGACGATGCCGGCCAGCAGGACGCCGACGCTGATCGTGAACCAGAAGCCGAGCCGTTCCTCGATGATGACGCGGGCCTGCGCGCCGTAGCGGTTGAGCAGAAAGGCGAAGAAATAGAAGCGCACGCCGCGCGCGATGATCGAGAAGACGATGAACAGCCAGATGTTGTAGCCGGCGAATCCCGACGTGATGGTGACGATCTTGTAGGGGATCGGCGTCAGGCCTTTGACCAGGATGATCCAGGTCCCCCACTTGGCGTAGAGCTCGCGGAAGGCCTCGACCTTGTCGCCATAGCCGTACATCTGGATGAGCCAATGCCCGACCGTGTCGTACAGATAGGCGCCGATCACGTAACCCAGCACGCCGCCCGCGACCGACGTGAAGGTGCACACCGTCGCGTAGGTCCAGGCCTTCTCGGGCCGGGCGAGCGACATCGGGATCAACATGGTGTCAGGTGGAATCGGGAAGACCGAGCTTTCGACGAACGAGACGAAGCCCATCAGCCACAGCGCATACGGCTTGTGGGCGGCGGCGATGCACCAGTCGTAAACGCGTCGAAGCATGACGGGCCTCTTAGCGGCCGGGCCTGCGAAAGTCCACCGCAGAGGCACGGCGCTGCCCGGCGACGACGAGGCCGGCGTTCGAGGTGCGGGGGTCACGCTTGGTTGGATGTTCGACAAACCCGCGTCCCGGCAGGCCGGTCCGGGCAGACGTTACGGAATACGTCCTATCGGCGCTTGGCCAGGCGGCGCATGGTCATCGCCGCGATCTTTGGCCGCATCCGGTCGTCGCCCTTGAGCAGCTTTTCGGCAATCCCGAACAGCCGCTCCCGGCGGTCCATTTCCTTCCAGACTTCCTTGGGGTCGATGCCGGACGCCACCCACAGGACCACCAGGTTGTAGAGCAGATCGGCGCTCTCGCGCACGACCGCGTCGTGGTTGCCATGGAGCGCGTCGATCACGACCTCGAAGGCTTCCTCGCCGAGCTTCTTCGCCATCTTGGCGCGGCCGGAATGCAGCAGACGGGACGTCCGCGAGGTCGCGGGGTCCTCGTTCCTGGCCGCCACAACGGCCTCATGGAGGCGATCGATCGAATCAGCCATGGCGTCACCATAGCGCGCATTGGTTAATGCGAGAATCCGTCGGCCGGAAAATCACGCCATTGGTAAAGAACCCGGCAACGTCGCCGCTGCCGGGTTCAAAAAAGCGCGTCAAAGCAGCGATGGCGGCGCCTCAACGCCAGTGGCGGTGCCAGCCGCCCCAGCCCCCGCCGTAACCCGGCGCATAGGCATAGGGCGCGGGGCCGTAACCATAGGGGCCGCCGTCATAGTAGTGATCGCGGTGGTGCTGCGCGGCCGCGATGGTGGCGATCGTGCCGGCGATCGCCGCGAAGGCGCCGAGCGCCGCCGCGCCGTCGCCGCGGTGGCGGTAGCCGACGTCGGTCAGCAGCGGCGACGCCTGCGCGCCCTGCGGTCCGTAGAAGGGGGCCGCCGAGGCGGTCGTGAGACTGAGGCCCGTGAAGGCGATCGATGCCGCGGCTGCGGCGGCAATCACCCGATTGATCCTGGTCGACATGGTCGCACCTCTTTGATGAGCATGATGCTCAGTGAACCTAAGTCTCAATCTAACAAGACGATCCGGGAATTTGAGGCCGGCGCAGATTATGTTTTTGCAATGTAGATCAACGGATGTTCAGGAAGGGCGGCGCGGCCGGCAATCGACATGGTTAAAGGGCGCCGGCGTATTGCGGCATCCGTGATATTCCTCCGTCATCGTCCGCGAAAGCGGACGATCCAGCATCGGTGCGTACTGGATGCTCCGCTTTCGCGGAGCATGACGAACGAAGGAGTCACGCTCACTCTTCCTCGGCCAGCAAGCTCGCGTTGCCGCCGGCCGCCGCGGTGTTGATCGTGACCACCTGCTCCAAGGCAAAACGGCGCAGATAATTCGGGCCGCCCGCCTTGGGGCCGGTGCCGGAGAGGCCGCTTCCGCCGAAGGGCTGGGTCCCGACCACGGCGCCGATCATGTTGCGGTTGACGTAGACATTGCCGTGCGGCAAGCGCGCCGCGATGCGCGCGACGGTCGCGTCGATGCGCGAATGGATGCCGAGCGTGAGGCCGTAGCCGTTCGCCGCGATGTCGTCGAGCAGGGCGTCGAGCTCGCCGGCCCGGTAGCGCACGACGTGGAGGATCGGGCCGAACACCTCCTCCTTCAGGTCGCGCGCGCGATCGAGCGCCACGATTGTCGGCGCAACGTAAGTGCCCATTGTCGGGAGCGGCCGATCGCGATCCCAGCGAAAGCCGACGCGGCCCTGCGACTCCATGTCGGCGATCCAGCCGTCGAGGCGCGCCTTCGCCTCGGCGTCGATCACCGGCCCGACATGGGTCGCGGCCTCGCGCGGATCGCCGAGCGCGAGCTCGCGCGCCGCGCCGGCGATCATCTCGATCACACGGTCGGCGACGTCGTCCTGGACGCAGAGCAGGCGCAGGGCCGAGCAGCGCTGGCCGGCGGATCGGAAGCTCGACGCCACCACGTCGTCGGTCACCTGCTCGGGCAGCGCGGTGGCGTCGACGATCATGGCGTTGATGCCGCCGGTCTCGGCGATCAGCGGCACGATCGGGCCATCCTTGCCGGCGAGCGTCCGGTTGATCGCGCGCGCCACCTCGGTCGAGCCCGTGAAGGCGACGCCCGCGGTCCGGCGGTCGGCGACGAGCAGCGCGCCGACACGACCGTCGCCCGGCACGAAATGGAGCGCGCTCGCCGGAATGCCGGCCGCATGCAGGAGACGGACCGCCGCGGCGGCGACCAACGGGGTCTGCTCGGCCGGCTTGGCCACCACCGCGTTGCCGGCGGCGAGCGCCGCCGCGACCTGCCCGATGAAGATGGCGAGCGGAAAATTCCATGGGCTGATGCACACGAAGACGCCGCGCCCGCGATAGCGCAGCCCGTTGGTCTCGCCGGTCGGTCCCGGCATCGGCGCCTCCGCCAAGGCGCGGCGCGCCTCGGCGGCGTAGTAGCGGCAGAAGTCGGCGGCCTCGCGCGTTTCCGCCACGGCATCGTCGAGGGTCTTGCCGCCTTCGGTTTGCAGCAGCGCGATCAGCCGGGCGCGATCGTGCTCCAGCGCGTCGCCGGCGCGCGCCAGCGCGGCCGCCCGCGCGCCGGGCGGCGTCGCGGCCCAGGATGCGAAACCCGCTTCGGCCGCCGCCATGGCCGAGATCACGATGGCCTCGTCGCCCTCGGTGACCGTGCCGATGGCTTCGCCGTCGATCGGCGAGACCACCGTCCGCCGGCGGCCCGCCAGCGCGACGCCATCGACCAGCGGAGCGGCCTCGGCGCCGTCGGGCGCGGCGGCGCGGATATCGGCGAGCAGCCGGTCGAGGCTGGCGCGATCGCCGAATTCGACCCCGGCGGAATTCTTGCGCGCCGCGCCGTAGATATCCTTCGGCAGCGGGATGTTGGGATGGCGCGCGCCCGTCGCATCGGCGATGCGGGCCTGCGGCCGCCCGATGATGTCGGCGATCGGCACGGCGGGATCGGCCGCGACCGACACGAAGGAAGAGTTCGCGCCGTTCTCCAAGAGGCGGCGGACCAGATAGGCAAGGAGGTCGCGATGGCCGCCGACCGGCGCATAGATGCGGCAGGCGGCCGCCGGCTCCTCGGCGAGGAGCTCTGCGTAAAGCGCCTCGCCCATGCCGTGCAGGCGCTGGAACTCGTAATCCGTGACGCCGCCCGCCTCCTCGATCACGGTCGCGACGGTGAGCGCATTGTGGGTGGCGATCTGCGGAAAGATCCGCGGCCGGGCCGCCAGAAGCTTCCGCACGCAGGCGAGGTAGCACAGGTCGGTCATCGGCTTGCGGGTGAACACCGGATAGTCGGCGAGCCCGCGCTCCTGCGCGCGCTTGACCTCGGTGTCCCAATAGGCGCCCTTGACCAGACGGACCATGAGGCGGCGGTCGAGCGCCTCGGCCAGCGCCGTCACCCAGTCGATCACCGCGATGCTGCGCTTCTGATAGGCCTGGATGGCGAGCCCGAACCCCTCCCAGCCGGCAAGCGAGGGATCGGCGAGCACCGCCGCGATCACCGCGAGCGACAATTCGAGGCGGTCGGCCTCCTCGGCGTCGACCGTGAAATTGAGGTCGTGGGCCTTCGCGCGGCGGGCCAGATCGATGACCCGCGGCACGAGCTCGCGCAGCACGCGATCGCGCGAGACCGCCTCGAAGCGGGGATGCAGCGCCGACAGCTTGACCGAGATGCCGGGCCGCCCGGGCAGCGGGCGATTGCCGCCCTGGCGCCCGATCGCGTCGATCGCGCCCGCATAGGCGTCGAAATAGCGCGCGGCGTCGCACCCGGTGCGTGCGCCCTCGCCCAGCATGTCGAACGAATAGCGGGCCGCGCCGTTGGAGGCCGCCCGCGCGAGCGCCTCGGCGATGTCGCGTCCGAGCACGAAATGCGAGCCGAGGAGCCGCATGGCCTGGCGGGTCGCGGTGCGCACCGCCGGCAAGCCGAGCCGGCCGATGAGGCCGGCGACGATCCTCTCCGGGGTTTCATGCGCCTGGATGATGCGGGCCGACAGGCCGAGCGCCCAGGCCGAGGCGGAGACCAGCAGCGCATCCGAGCGCACCTCGTGATGGGAAAAATCCGCCGCCGTGAGCTTGTCCTCGATCAGCCGGTCGGCGGTGGCGTTGTCGGGAACCCGCAGCAGCGCCTCGGCCAGCACCATGAGGGCGAGGCCCTCCTTGGTGGACAGCGAATATTCATGCAGAAAATCCTCGATCCCGCCGACGCCGCCGGCGCGCGATCGGATCGCCGCGATGAGGCCGGTGGCGCGGGCATCGATGCGCGCCTCGGCCGCCGCCTCGCGTCTCGCCTCGGCCAGGAAGCGGGCCGCCAGCTCCTCGTCGGGGGGCGCGTAGGGCGCGCGCAACGGCGGCAGGTCCGCCCGAGGGGACGCGGATACGCGAGCAGGCTTGGAGTCCGCGGCCATCTGGCTCTCCGCGGCGGCCGAGAATCGACGATCCTGCGAATGGCCGCCCGGTGGGCCCAGAAAATGGCCCCTCCTGGGTGAGTCCGCAACCGGCGACACCTTGGCGCCGCCGACCCATCGGCATGGCGGCCACCTGCCGTGCAGATTTGACGCATGCGCGACGCCATCGCTTGCGCTTTCCGGCTGCATGTTCTTTGCTGCGCCGGAGGCCCTGGCGTCCCGGCTCCGCGCGCATGTCCGACCGCTCGCCCGAGCGCCGACCTGAGACCCACGAACCCGATGCGGGCCAGGAGATGGTGATGAGCGTTTGCAATTTGGTCCGGACCACGCTTGCCGGCGCGGCGCTCGCCGGCGCCGCGCTCGCCGGCCCGGCTTGCGCGCAGACGACGGTCAGGTTCTCGCTCGATTTCAGATTCGAAGGACCCTCGGCGCCGTTCCTGGTCGCGCTCGACCGGGGTTACTACAAGGCCGAGGGTCTCGACGTGACCATCGAGCCGGTGGCGGGCGCGCTCGAATCGATCACCCGCGTGGCGTCCGGCGCCTACGACATGGGCGTCGGCGACATCAACGCGATGATCAAGTTCCGCGACCAGCACCCGGGAACGCCGATCGCCGCGGTGTTCATGGTGTACAACCGGCCGCCCTTTGCCATCGTCACCCGCAAGAGCCGCGGCGTCGCGAGGCCGAAGGACCTCGAAGGCAAGAGGCTGGGCGCGCCCGCCGCCGATCCCGCCTTCGCGCAGTGGAAGATTCTCGCCCAGGCCAATCAGATCGACGCCTCAAAGGTGACGATCGAGAATGTCGGCTTTCCGGTGCGCGAGCCCATGCTCGCCGCCGGCCAGGTCGACGCCGTCACGGGCCTTTCCTTCGCCTCCTATATCGACCTCAAGGACCGCGGCGTGCAGGTGGACGACATCGTGGTCCTGCTGATGGCCGACTACGGCGTCGATCTCTACGGCAATGCCATCATGGTGAACCCCAAATTCGCCGCCGAGAAGCCCGAAGCGGTCAAGGGGTTCCTGCGCGCCTTCGTGAAAGCCCTGAAAGAGACCGTCAAGGATCCCGCGAGCGCGGTCCACGCGGTGATCAAGCGCGCCGACGTCGAGAAGAAGGACGTCGAGCTCGAGCGGCTGCGCATGGCGCTGAAGGACAATATCGTGACGCCGGAGGTGAAGGCCAACGGCTATGGCGGGGTCGACATGGACCGGCTCAACAAGGCGATCGATCAGATCGCGCTGACCTATGCCTTCAAGGCAAAGCCCAAAGCGGCCGATGTCTTCAATCCGTCATTCCTGCCGGCGGCGGCCGATCGCAAGGCGAATTGAGCCGATTGCTCCCGGCGCCGCGCTCAACCCGGCGCGCGGACGTCGCGGAACGAGACCAGCCGGCGCTGGGTCTCGTCCCACAGCACCAGACGCACGCAGGAAAAGCTTTGCAGCAAGGTGAGCCGGCCGAGGCCGCGCAACTCGGGATGGTCGCGCAACGCATGCGGCAGCCGATAATAGGGAATACGGCTGCACAGGTGATGGACGTGATGGATGCCGATATTCGCCGTGAACCACCGCAGGACGGCGGGCAGGTCGTAGTGCGAGCTGCCGTGCAGGGCGTCCGCGTGCAGGTTCCAATCCGCGCCCCGCGCCCACGCCGTCTGCTCGAACTGGTGCTGCACATAGAACAGCCACACCCCGAAGGTGGCGGCGAGCACGACGACGGGCAGATGGACGAGCAGGAATGCCTTGACGCCGATGAACCAGATCAGCGTCGCGGCGATCAACGCGATCGCGAAATTGGTCGCCATGGCGCTGACCCAGGGCTTCCACCCGGCGCGCATCAATCCGAACGGCAGCCGGTGCTTGAGCAGGAACAGATAGGCCGGGCCGATGCCGAACATGACCAGCGGATGCCGGTACAGGCGATAACGGATCCGTCCCAACAGCGGCCGCGCGCGAAATTCGCGCACCGTCAGCGTGTCGATGTCGCCCATCCCGCGCTGATCGAGGTTTCCGGAGGTGGCGTGATGGGCCGCATGGGTGTGGCGCCAGCAATCGTAGGGCGTCATGGTCAGCACGCCGCAGAGACGGCCGATCCAGTCATTGGCCAGACGGTGACGGAAGAAGGCGCCGTGACCGCAATCGTGCTGGATCATGAACAGCCGCACCACAAGCCCACCCGCCGGCACGGCGAGAAGCAGCGAGACCCAATAGCCGAGGTCCAAGCAGAACCACATCAGCACCCACAAGGCGAGCAGCGGCACCACCGTGATGGCGATCTCGACGCCGCCGCGCCAATTGCTGGGCTCGCGGTAGCGCGCAAGGTTGCGCGTCAAGAGCTTCGCTTCCGACGCCGAAGCGGCGGAATGCGCGGAGTTCTGGCTGGGCTTCAATCGAGCGGCTTTCTGATGGGACAGGCGCGGGTGCCGACGCGGGACCTAAGGAGATTCTATCGCGGGCTGCCGACGCAGCCCGTCGCAAGGCGCCGGCGGCGCCCTTTAGTTTTTCGGCGCGGAACGCTTCAGCGGATAACGGTCGCTGTCATAAAGGTCGCGGATCTCGTGAAGCCCGAAGCGCACCTCGTCGACCTCGAGATAGGCGCCGAGCAATGCGGGCGCAGGCATTTCCTCGACGGCGAAACGCAGCGCTTCCGCGGCGGTATCGAATCGCTTGTAGGTCACGCGGCCGCGGCCTTTTCGGCTGCGGCTGGGAAACAGCTCCGCCGGAGAACCGTAATCGAACCCGGCGCGGCCTTGCGCCTGCTTGCGAATCTGCTCGCGGATGCGTTCACTGGCCTGGACGTCGTGTGTCATCGGGTTCTCCTGGCCCTCGGGCGATCGAAACCGCCGGCAGGCAGGCTTGGCATCGTCGCGCAAGCGCGCGGCGGATGCTGCGGTGCTGGTGTGGAAAGAGCCGCAGCGCGCAAGCGCCGCGGCTCCGATGATTGAAAGGCGGCCGTTCGGCGCGCTTCAGGCCATCTCGATCGTGCCGACGGCGATCTTGCCGCTGCGCGGATCGCTTTGGGTGTCGAACTTCACCTTCTGGCCTTCACGCAGGCCGCTGATGCCGGCGCGCTCCAGCGCGGTGGCGTGGACGAAAACGTCCTTCTCGCCGTTGTCCGGCTGAATGAAGCCGAAGCCTTTTTGATCGTTGTAGAATTTAACGGTACCCGAAGTCATGGAAAGTCCCTTCACTGAGGTGTGCACGTTGGATCTGGCGCGCGACATGTCGCGGCCAGGATTCCGGTTGTCGATTTTGGAGAGAAGTCTGAAACGTGCGCGCCCGAGAGAGAGGAGGCGAAGCGGCCCAGTTGTCCGGCCAATATCGATACGGTCTATCTAGTCGCAAAGTGGGGCGATTACAAGGCACGGGCCGCCGCGGGCGCCGCAGGGTTAACGCCCCGTATGCTCATTTATGCGTCAAAATCGACCTTTCGCAGCGTGTTGCATTCAAGGCCGGTGCGCCCGGACGGCGTCCTTCATCTGGCGGCGAGATCCTGGCGATCGGCGCCCCGCGCCGCGCGGACCCCGAACGCATCGGCCAGCGCCCGGGCGAATTGATCGACGACGTCGTCGGCGCCGGCTCGCACGCACACATTGCAGACGATCTTCGGCAGCGGCGGCAACGGCGCGTCGTCCCAGATTGCGAGGTCCGCGCCTTGCGACACGCAGCGCGGCAACGCCATGACGCCGAGCCCCGCGCCGACCGCGGACGTGAGACTGGTGAGACTGGTCTCGGTGAAAGGAGGATCGAATGCGAAGCCGGCCCGTTCGAGCGCATCCGCGACCTGGCGATGCGCGACGCATTTCTCGCCGTGGCTGACCAGCGGCACAGGCGCGCGCGGGTCGATCTCGGTTTGCGGCGCGCGCACCCAGACCAGGTCCTCGCTCCAATGAAACCTGGCGTCGTCCCGCGGAGCGGCGCCGGAAACCGTCAGCGCGACGTCCAGCCCGCCCTCGCGCATGTCGCGCGCCAGGCTTTCGCTCGGACCGCTCTTCACATGGAAGCGAATGTCGGGACGACTCCCCCGGAAGCGCCGGAGCGTTCGCCACAAGGCGGCGCCGACGAAATCACCGGGCATGCCGACCCGGATGGCATGGGGCGCAACGGCCGGCGGGCCGGTGAAGCTGAGGATCTGATCATTGATCGCCAACAGCCGCCGCCCATAAGCCAGCACGGTCTCGCCCATCGGTGTGAGCGCGACCCCGGGCGCGCTCTTGTCCATCAGGTCGCCGCCGAGGAGTTGCTGGAGCCGCTTGATCTGGGCGCTGACGGCCGGTTGCGTGACGCCGAGCGATTGCGCGGCCTTGGTGAAGCTCCGCAAGTCCACAACCGCCACAAAGGTGCGCAGGAGCTCCGTCGGAATATTGATCATGGGCCGTGGGCGCCCGGCACAAGCCAAGCCAACGAACGATTTTTCACCCCGATTCCCCCCGCCCCATGATCGCCCGATTGAGCTTATTACATCCTTCGGTTGATTTGCCAATTCGTCATGTACACAAAATAGGCCTGATCGCCTTTCGCCCTGACGGACACCCCGCCGACCCGAACCCTGCCTCAACGGCGCGCTTGCGGGCGCAAAATGCGTTAAGCTGCGGTCCTCCAACGGCGGCCTATCTCCATGGATTTGTTGCGAATCTACGCGCGCGCGCTGACACTGCTCGGCCCCGAGGCCCGCCTCGGCTGGCTGCTCGGGCTGGGGAATCTGGCGCTCGCCGGCTCCCAGTTCGCCGAGCCCGTCCTGTTCGGCCGCATCATCGACGCCCTGGCGGGCACCGGGCGGAGCGTCGGGCCGGCCACCTTCTCGACCCTGGCCGGGCTGATCGCGGCCTGGATCGGATTCGGCCTGTTTGCGATCTGCGCCGGCGTCGCCGTCGCGCTCCACGCCGACCGGCTCGCCCACCGCCGTCGGCACGCGGTTCTGGCCACCTATTTCGAGCACGTGCTCCAGCTCCCGCTGAGCTTTCACGGCGCCGCCCATTCGGGCCGCCTCATGAAGGTGATGCTGGCGGGCACCGATGCGCTGTGGAGCCTCTGGCTCGACTTCTTCCGCGACTCCTTCGCGGCCACGATGATGATCACCATCATCCTGCCGCTGTCGCTGTTCCTCAACTGGCAGCTCGGGCTGACCCTGATGGCCCTCGCGTGCGTCTTCGGCATCCTCACGGCGCTGGTCGTGGCCAAGACCGACAGCATGCAGCGCTCGGTCGAGCAGCATTATTCCGACCTCGCCGAACGCGCGTCCGACACGCTCGGCAATATCGCGCTGGTGCAGGGCTATGCCCGGGTCGAGGCCGAGGTTTCCGGGCTGCGCAACGTGGTGGACCGCCTGCTGGCGGCGCAGATTCCGGTGCTCTCGTGGTGGGCGCTGGCCGCCGTGATCACGCGCGCCTCCACGACCCTCACCCTGGTGGCGATCTTCATCACCGGAATCTGGCTGCACTTCCAGGGCAGGGCCTCGATCGGCGATATCGTGATGTTCATGAACATCGCGGCGCTGCTGATCATCCAGCTCGAGCGCTTCGTGCGCTTCGTCAGCAAGGTGTTCATGGAGGCGCCGCGGCTGCGCGAGTTCTTCGACATTCTCGACACCGACCCGGTGCGCGACCGGCGCGACGCGGTCGATCCCGGCCGGGTGCGCGGCATGGTCGAGTTCAGCGGCGTCTCCTTCTCCTATGACGGCAAGCGCGCCGCCGTCGCCGACCTCACCTTCACGGCGCAGCCGGGCGAGACCGTCGCGTTGGTGGGCGCGACCGGCGCCGGGAAATCGACCGCGCTGGCGCTGCTGCACCGGGCGTTCGACCCGCAATCGGGCGCGATCAAGATCGACGGCATGGATATCCGCGAGCTGAAGCTTGCGGCGCTGCGGCACAATATCGGCGTGGTGTTCCAGGAAGCGCTGTTGTTCAACCGCTCGGTCGCCGAGAACCTTCAGGCCGGCAAGCCCGATGCCACCGAAACCGAGATGCGCGACGCCTGCGCGCGCGCCCAGGCGCTCGACTTCATCGAGCGCAACCCGGACGGATTCGCCGCCAAGGTCGGCGAGCGCGGACGCGGCCTGTCGGGCGGCGAGCGCCAGCGGCTGTCGATCGCGCGCGCCCTGCTCAAGGATCCGCCGGTGCTCATCCTCGACGAGGCGACGAGCGCGCTCGACGCCACGACCGAGGCCAAGGTCCAGGCCGCGCTCGACGAGGTGATGAAGAACCGCACGACTTTCGTGATCGCCCACCGGCTCTCGACGGTGCGCAACGCGAACCGCATCGTGGTCCTGGACCATGGCCGCGTCATCGAAACCGGCAGCTTCGACGAGCTGGTGAAAAAGGGCGGGCGCTTCGCCGAGCTGGCGCGCGCGCAATTCATGGTGAGCGCGTCGATGCTCCCCGGCGCCGGCCCGGCCGAGCCGGCTCCCGAAAGCGCGCCGGCGCCGGCCGCCAGCAAGGTGCCGGGCTGATCGGCGTCGCGGATCGCAGCGGGCGCGGACATCCAACCGCCAAGGGCTTATCCGCATGGCAGACGGTGACATGACAGACGAGGATTTTGCGCAGAGCGACGCGGCGGACGGCGACCTGCCCGCGCAAATCTCGCGCCTCGAGGCGCGCATCGACGGCCTTGCCGAAACCTTGGAGCGATGCCGCAAGATCGCGCTGGTGTCGAAGGCCGCCATCGCGGCCGGCGCCATCGGGATGGCCGTGATGACGCTCGGGCCGATCCGCGTCGACCCCATGGCGATGCTCGCCGCGATGACGGCCGTCATCGGCGGCATCGTGGTCTTCGGATCGAACAGGTCGACGTCGGAACAGACGGCGGCCGGCATGCGCGCCGCCGAGGCGCTCAGGGCCGAGCTGATCGGCAGGCTGGAGCTTCGAGTCGTGGACGGCGGGCTCGCGGAACTGGAGTCCTAAGACTAGTGTCCCGATTCCGAAGTTCGCAAGCATTCGCCGCGGCCTCTGAGCGAACTTCGGAATCGAAAGGACACTAGCAACATTATGATTCTAGTGCCGCTTTTGAACCCGAAGTTCGCACCCGTGCCCGCCGCGAAATCGTGCGAACTTCGGGTTCGCGGCACTAGAGCGTGTTCCGATCAGAAGGGATCGAAACACGCTCTAGATTCGATACTTGGTCGCATTTTCTACGGCGAACCGGCGTCCACTTCGCGGAAAATGCTCCACCCGGCTCAATTCGTCGCCGGCGGCGCGACCGCGGCATCGGGTTGGTTGCTGCGCTTGAGCGCGTCGGCAACGAAACCGCTGGCCTTCATCTCCTCGACGAAATGGCGCAGGTATTTTGCGCCAGCGTCGCGGCCGTGGGGCGTGCCCATCGCCTGCTGGATTTCCATGAAGCGTCCGTCCATCACCCGCACGGCCGGGTTGGTCTTGGCATATTCGACCAGGGGCTGCTTCACGCCGGCTGCGGCGTCGAGCTTGTCCTTGACGAAGAGATCGATACCGCTGTCGCCGCGAACCAGCTGCGCCGCCTTGAGGGTGCGCGTCAGAAAGAGATCGTAGGCGGAGCCCTTGTTGACGCCGACCCGCACACCTGCGCGGTCGACATCGCCGACCGTCTTCAGGGCAGAATCCTGGGGAACCAGATAGACGCCCTCGATGATCACGTAGGGCGCCGTGAAGGCGACCTCCGCGGCGCGCACCGGCTCGATCGCCAGAAACACGATATCCAACGTGCCGGCCTTGAGGCCCTCGAAGGTCTTGCCGGCCGCGTCGAAGCGGACGAGCTCCACCGGCACACCGAGGCGGCGGCCGAGCTCGCGCGCGAGATCCACCGTGATGCCTTTCGGCTCGCCGGTTTTCTCGTCCTTCTGCGCCAGCACCATGTTGCCGAGATTGATGCCCGCGCGCAGCGTTCCGGTGGGGGCGAGATCCTTGACGACGTCAGACGGGATATTGCTCACGGTGCTGCCTCTTTGCGACGTGTCGGCGGGGTTCTGTGCCGAGGCCGCCGAGGCCCCGGCCAGGAGGATCATTGCGGCATACATAATTCGGATCATGTTATTCCCTCCGTTTTGAAACCGGTCAATGACCGCGTTGCTCTCATATCTTCGGATCGCCCGCCGCCAGCCCGAGCCGCGCCGCCGCATAGTTGAGCGCCTGCATGTCCCACACCAGCGCGATGTGCTGGGCGACCGCATGGACGTCGCGCCAGGCGCGCTGGAAGGCGTGGTGCAATTCCAGGCCGCGTCCGCCCACGACCGGCATCAGGCGCTCGACCGCCTGGACGCACAGCTTGGCCGCGTAGCCCACATTGAGACGATACTGCAGGCGTGTCGCGGTATCGGGCAGCTGGAGCGAGCGGCCCATGTCGTTGATGCGGGCGCGGTCGACTTGCAGCAACGCCCGGGCGGCTTCGAGCTCGGCCGCCGCCTCGGCGATACGCGCCTGGATGGTCTGCTGCTCGGCGAGGCGCACGCTCGCGACCGACGAACGGCCGGCGAGATCGGCCACGATCTGATCGACCGCGCCGAGCGCGGCGCCCAGCGCCGCCCCGATCAGGCTGTGCGGCAGGCAGGCGAACAACGGCAGGCGATAGAGATGATTGGCATTGGCCTCGGCGCCGGGCGCGCGGCCGTCGCGCGTCGCGATGACGTCGAGCATCCGGTGCGCCGGCACCAAGGCGTCCGAAACCACGATATCGTTGCTGCCGGTCGCCGCGAGACCGACCGTGCGCCAAGTGTCCTCGATCTCGTATTGCCCGCGATGCAAGAGCAGGAAATGCGGCGCGACGCCGGCTGGCCCCGGCACCATGGCGAGCAGGATCGCGCCGTCGCAGTGATCAACATTGCTCGAGAAGCGCCAGCGGCCGCTCAACCGGATGCCGCCCGACTCGGGACTGAGCTTCGGCCCGACCGGCAGAAAAGAGCTGGCGACCGCGCGCGCCGGATCGTGACTCCAGAACTCGTCCTGTGCGAGGCGTGGGAACATGCCGAGAATCCAGGCGTGGCATGCGGTCACGGAGAGCGCCCAGGCGCTCGACGCGCAACCGCGCGCGATCTCGGCGGCCAGCATGGTGTGCAGGCCGTAACGCGCCTCCAGGCCGCCATAGCGGGCGGGCTGCAGGACCCGGTAGAAGCCAGCGTCGCGAAACGCCGCATGGGTCTCGCCCGGGATGCGGCGGATCTCCTCAGCGATCGCGGCGCGCTCGTGCAGCATGGGCGCCAATGCGCGCGCCTGGTCGATCAGTCCCGCTTCCGCCGCGGTCCACTCCCCGCTCGCCTCGTTGATGGGGTAGTTCACGGGCACGCTTTCTTGCAAGGCCTGTCGCGACATTCGGGTGCACCGCGCGCCCGTTCAATCGATCGTCGCGCCGGACGACTTGATCACGGCGCTCCACTTCCGGGTCTCGGCGGCGAGCAGCGCGCCGAGCTCCTCCGGCGATTCGACTTTCGTCTCGGCACCGAGCTTCGTCAGACTGTCCCGCAGCTCCACCGAGCGAAGACCCTGGTTGATGGCTGAATTGAGCTTGGCCACGACCGCGGGCGGCGTGCCGGCCGGCGCCACGACCGCGGTCCACGAGCCCTGCGGGAAATCCGCAAAGCCGGACTCCTGCATGGTCGGCACATCGGGCAATTCGGGCCAGCGCGCCGTGCTGGTGACGGCGAGCGGGCGCACCTTGCCGGCCAGAATGGAAGGCACGATGACGGTGGTCGACAGCATGGTCATCTGGGTCTGGCCGGCCAACAGCTCGGTCAATGCCTGCGCGGCGCCCTTGTAGGGAATGAAGACGAGCTGGGTGTCGGTGAGGCTGCGAAAAAGCTCCACCATCAGATGGGGCGGCGTGCCGGGCGCCGCCGCATAGTTCAGCTTTCCGGGATTGGCCTTGGCATAGGCGATGAGCTCCCGGACCGAATGGACCGGAACGCTCGGATGGACCACCATGGCTTGCGGGTGGTTCGCCACCAGGGCGACCGGCGCGAAGCCGTCGACAGGATCGTAGCCGAGATTCTTGTAGAGCGACGGGCTGATCGCGAGCGAGCCCGCGCTCGCGAACAGCAGCGTGTAGCCGTCGGCCTCCGCGGTCGCCACCGCTTTCGACGCGATGGTGCCGCCCGCGCCCGGCCGGTTGTCAACGATCACCGATTGCCCGAAGCTGGTCGAGAGATGCTGCGCCACCAGCCGCGCCATGACGTCGACCGGCCCGCCCGCGGTGAACGGCACCAGGATCTTGATCAGCCGATCGGGATAGGTCTCGGCCCATGCGGGGCGGGCGAAGGCGGCGCCGGCCGCGATCGATGCGGCGAGGAATCGCCGTTTGGTGATCATCGGGCTTCCCGCCCGTGCCCCGGACGCGATGCAGCCCGAAGTGAACCGCTCACTTGATGCGCTCCAATATGCTGACGTAATTCGCGACCGCGGTGCCGCCCATGTTGAAGATGCCGCCCAGCCTGGCGTCCTTCACCTGCATGTCGCCGGCCGCACCGCAGAGCTGCATGGCGGTGAGCGCATGCATGGAGACGCCGGTGGCGCCGATCGGATGGCCCTTGGATTTCAGGCCGCCGGACGGATTGATCGGCAGCCGGCCGTCCTTCCGGGTCCAGCCTTCGGCGACGGCGCGGGCGCCCTCGCCTTCGCGGGTCAGTCCCATCGCTTCGTATTCGATGAGCTCGGCGATCGTGAAGCAGTCATGCGTCTCGGCGAAGGAGAGGTCGCCGAGCGCGATGCCGGCGCTCGCAAGCGCGCGCTTCCAGGCTTCGGCGCAGCCGTCGAATTTGAGCACGTCGCGCCGCGACATCGGCAGGAAATCCTGCACATGCTCGGCCGCGCGGAACACCACCGCCTTGCGCATGCCGAGCGCGGTCTGCACGTCCGCCAGCACCAGCGCAGCCGCGCCGTCGGAGACGAGCGAGCAATCGGTGCGCTTGAGCGGGCCGGCCACGAACGGATTCTTGTCGCTTTCGGTGCGGCAGAAATCGAATCCGAGATCCTTGCGCAGCTGTGCGTAAGGATTGCCGACGCCGTTCTTGTGATTCTTGGCCGCGATGCGGGCCAACGCGTCGGACTGGTCGCCGTATTTCTGGAAATAGAGCCCGGCGATCTTGCCGAAGATGCCGGCAAAGCCGCCGGCGATATCGGCCTCCTCGCGCACATAGGAGGCCTTGAGCAGGTTCTTTCCGATCTCGGGGCCCGCCGTCGTCGTCATCTGCTCGACCCCGACCACCAGGACGATGCGGGCGGCCTTGGCCTCGATCGCCCGAAGCCCCTGATGAACCGCCGCCGAGCCGGTCGCGCAGGCATTCTCGACCCGGGTGGCGCGCCGGAAGCGCAGGTCGGGCGAGGCCTGCAACACCAGAGAGGCGGTAAAATCCTGCGGCGAGAAGCCGGCGTTGAAGTGACCGAGCACGATCTCGTCCACATCGGCCGCGGCGACACCCGCGTCGGCGAGCGCGTCATTGGCCACGCGCACGATCAGGCTTTCGACCGATTCGGTATCGAGCCGGCCGAACACCGTATGGGCCCATCCGACCATACAGGCGGTCATGAACGCCTCCTCCGTCGAATTTTAGACGCTTTCCTCGGTAACCAAGCGTCAGCATAATGTGCGGGACGCGTATTGCCAGCGCTTTGCGTTCGGTCCCCTGATGCGGTTAGATATGAGGGTGCGTCGCGGTGCGGCCCATGTCCTTGTCGTCACGTTCGAAACCGAGAAGTGGACCGAAAATCGTGCCATCAGCGGTCAAGTCATGGATCATCAAATTCTGGATTCCGGCGCTCCTGATCGGAATCGTGGCTGGGCCGGCGCGGGCCGGTAACGGAGCGCTCCTGCTCATCGACGCCGAGACCGGCAAGGTGTTGCAGGCCGAGAACGCCACCTACCCGTGGTATCCGGCATCGGTCAGCAAGCTGATGACCACGTACGTGACCCTCAAGGCGGTGAAGGCGCGGCGGATCACCCTCGACACGCTGTTCACGGTCTCTCCCAACGCGGCCGCGCAGGCGCCGTCCAAGATGGGATTCAAGACCGGCACCCAGGTCACGGTCGACAATGCGCTCAAGATGCTGCTGGTGCATTCGGCGAACGACATCGCGGTGGTGCTCGCCGAAGGCGTCTCCGGCTCGGTCGAGGACTTCGCCGAAGAGATGACCGGCACGTCGCATGAGCTCGGCATGACGCAGTCGAGCTGGGTCAACCCGAATGGGCTGCCGGCCGAAGGCCAGATCTCCTCGGCGCGCGACCTCGCCATTCTGGCGCGCGCATTGATCCGCGACTTCCCTGAATACGATTACTACTGGCACATCCCGGCCATCAAGCTCGGCCGGCGGGTGATGCGCAACTACAACAAGCTGATCGCCGATTATCCCGGCGCCGACGGCATGAAGACCGGGTTCATCTGCGCGTCCGGATTCAACCTGGTGGCGTCGGCGACACGCGGCAACCGGCGGCTCATCGCGGTCGTGCTGGGCGCGCCCTCCTCGGCGGTGCGCGCCGCCAAGGCCGCGTCCCTGCTCGAGCATGGTTTCAATGCCTCGAACCTGAGCTGGCTGATGCCGTCCTTCGGCACGGTCAACAGTTTGCAGCCGATCAACGCGGCGCCGCCCGACCTGCGCGAGCAGACGTGCGGCCCCCATCGCAAGCGACCCGCCGCCGAGGACGAGGACGACGAGCCGGCGGCGAACGCCGAGACCGACACCCAGCGCGCCTTCATGCTCTCGGACCTCAAGGGAGCCACGCGTGGCTCGCTGTTGACCGGAAATCCCCTGGCGACCGTGCCGCCGACGATCGTTTATACCGGACCGACCAAGACCGCGCTCGCGGTGGCCGCCGAGGCTGCGGCAGCTGACGCCGCCGCGCTGCGGATCAAACGCAAAAAGCCCAAGGTGCCCGCCAAAGCCACGGACGCGGCGCAGCCGACGCTCGCCAGGAAACCCGACGCCAAGACGCCCGCGGCCAAGCCCATCGCGGTCAAACCGGATGCCACCAAAGCCCCCGGCGCGAGGTCCGACGCTGCAAAGCCGGACGCCGCAAAGGCCGCCGCGAAGCAGGCGAAGGTCAGCGCCGCCAAGCCCAAGGTCGCACCGGCAACCCAATGACCGCGCCGGCCCGCCCCCGTGGTCCGGTCGC
>WNFR01009515.1_pt1 | contig 18432 bp, 17 predicted proteins | sample 5400221 | NCBI WGS metagenome assembly WNFR01 (sample SAMN13153357, study PRJNA577476) | soil metagenome | isolation source: 40 cm soil under Madrone tree | place: USA:California | collected 2016-06-14
CAGGCGAAAGACCAAATGCTGCAAAGTCAGGAAACGCAACTGACTCAATTGCGGCAGCAACTAAACGAAAACTCCAACCAGGTCGCCGAGTTGAAGACTAAACTCGGGGAGAGCCAGAAAGAACTTTCGGCAACACAGCAGCGCCTGGGAGCCGCCACCCGGGAAACCGATCGTCTGAACGCGAGCCGGTCTGTGGCCGTTAGGAAGACTACATCGCGCGCGCCGGACGCGGCTCCGTCGCTCCCGACGCCGGCGGCGGCAAGACGAACGGTCGAGCCGGGAGTCTACGAGACAACCCGGGAGACTTCGGTATATGAAAATCCGTCACCCGCTGCGCGCGTTATCTCGCAAATCGGCAGAGGAACGCGGATCAACGTCGTGAGTTCCGCCGGCGATTGGCTGGAAGTGCGGTCGAAGCGCGGCAATCCTCCGGGTTACGTGCGCTCCGACGACGCGCGGCAGATCGCCCGGGCAAACTGAAGAGTCCTGAGAGCCCTGCCTGCAATTCGATTTTTTCGTCGGTCTTTGACAAGTCTTTCGATTTGACGCGAATTAGTTACTGCGGTTCGCCGCAGGCAAATCCGGACCAGCCGCTGGTTAGCTCTGCTGCGATTCCACCACGTGTTTTAGGTTTTGCAATACCTGCCCCCATGCGACGTTGTTAGATCCAAAAAATTCACTCTGGTCATCATAACCGGCTTGGGAACATCCAACGCGGTCGCGCGGTCCTGATTGTGCTTGGAGCCGGACGAAACGACGTTATCGCCCTCGACGATCTCGAAAACGAAGTGTGTACCCGTCCAGGCGGAAGCAGGGCTGCTCTTGGGATGGGTGCTGATGCACTCCCATTCAACCCGCTTGTTCGGGACGAGTTCAACCACTCTTAATTTCACCACTCCGTACTCCGGACCTGGGTTGTGTTCCAACACCGGGCTGCGATCGTTTCGGTAGGCGTTTGCTTATCCCACCAGGTGCCGATTCCATCAGCTGTGGAAATCGCCTGGTATACCTTCGCCTTATAGAACTTCATAACTTTTATAGGGTGCGGTTCAAGACGCCGCGGCTTGGCGGCGACACCGCGCACACGCCGAAGATTTGAAAGCGATCCAGGATCTCGACAGCAGCAGAGAATCCAGGGTCCGAGCATTGTCGGTGCCTTGCCGTTGTGTTAAGAGATCGACGATTTGACCGTCGTTTGCCGACGCCGGAAATAACCTTGCGAGCCTACTGGAAGGAGAATATCAACATGGCAATCCGATCCGCTCTCCTCTTTCTTTGGGTCGCGCTGTCGGCCGCGAGCGCTTGGGCGCAAGAAGGTCCGAACCGGCCCGAGCCGAAGCCGCTGACCCTCGATACGAAGAGCACCGCGATATTGGTGCTCGACCTCAATGCCCGCTGCGATGATCCCAAGCAAGTCTGCTCGAAAATCACCGCGCCGCTGGGGGATTTCCTGGATAAGGCGAGGGCAGCCGCAGTACCGATCATCTACACCGTGTCGGCCGCGGCGAAAGGAAAGCCGATCGGCGAGCTAGCGGCGCCGCTGCGGCGAAAAGAGAGCGAGAGCGTCATCTATCCCGACGCGTTCGATAAGTTCTTCGGTGGCGAGCTCCAGGCCTTTCTGAAGGACAAAGGCGCCAAGACCTTGATCATCACCGGCTCGGCAACCAATAATGCTGTTCTTTATACCGCGACGACCGCGGCGCGAATGTATCGCTACAGCATCGTGATTCCCATGGACGCCGTGAACGCCAGCTCGCGATACGAACAAGAATACGCCATTCACCAATTCACCGTTTTGCCGTCGGAGGCGAACAAGTTGTTTCAATTCACTAATCTATCGATGATCAGCTTTCGCTAAATCTGTGCGCGGCGCCGCGGATGGTTTTGGAGTTTCTATTTCTCTCCCTTTGACAGCTGCGCTTTCAATTCTGCTTCCGAGAGTCCGTGTTTTCTGTTCTCATCGGAGCACCCACTCAAGCCATCACGCAAGAAAAACTATCCCGATATTTCCCTCGTGTGCTCAGCCGAGCCGATATCGACGCAAGCGAAGGACGCCCGTGGGTAGCAAACACACTTTCCATTCGTCGCGGCATTTTGCCACCCCAGGGCGCATCAGCTTTGAAGCTACTGCACCGTAGCCTCGCCGGTTAGCTTTTGTCACTGCACAACCATTTGTCGGAGTGTGACAGGGGTCCGCCCTTCCTAAACGGAATCTACCGAACTTTGATGCATTAAAGGGAATATCGTGGACGGCATGCCTTTCGCTAATAGCACAGTGACAAACGTGAGAGAAAGGCGGGAGCCGATGAAATGGTTTTTAATCTGTCTCATTTTTTATGTGGCTGCGGCGGGATTGAGTAAATACTGGTCCAATGAAGCGGCATTCTCGCAAGCGATTGCGCAACAACGAGGGGGCGGCTTGACGCCTATCGACCCGTATCATTGCCCGGCGAGTCATGTGATCAAAGGCAATTTTACAACCGACACCCGCGAACGTTGCATCTCCCATGCGTCCGGCGGCCGATTTTACGAAAATACAAAGCCGGCGAAGTGCTACGCAAGTTCAGCGGACGCTATCACCGACGGTTGTCGATCATCCCTCAAGTAAAAAGGGAAAACGAAAGATGGAACAGTGTCAAAAGTGTAAGCACGGCGAAAGATCTCACCTACCTAACGGGTGCGGATGCGGATGTGCTGTGTTCCAATCTCCGGATGCGCCATCAGTTTTCAACAGTATCATGGCAGGGAAAGAAAATATGAAGAAGCTCGAGGCACTAAGACAACGCCAGAAAACCGAGTCTTGAGCAGCACATCGCCGCTTCCGTCAATTCGCCGCAACTCGCGTTAGTAAATCCCCCCACTGATAACCAGCAAGTATAGTCCGCCACAGAATCGGCGGAGAAGTGGTTTCGCACCCTAGTTCTAAAAATTAAGTCGACGCTTATTGGGGGACAGACTGAGTTATTTTGATCGGTGGATCAGAAAAGTTGCGCATTCGCGCGACTAGGCGACGGATTGAGCGGGTAGTTCGGTGATAAATATCGCGCCACCACCTCTCGAAGAGCTTCGAAACTGATAGGCTTGTGCATTATCTCCGCGGCGCCAACGGCCAAAGCGCGGTCCACGAGTGCTCCCTTGTTAAAAGCGGTGTTGACAATCACGGGGATGTCCCTAGTGGACGGATCCGCTTTAAGGCGCGCCGTCGCCTCATCGCCGCTAATTCCCGGCAACCCCAAATCCATAAGGATTAAATCAGGATGGGTGGCGAATGCTTGTTCTACCGCCGCCAGCCCTGTTGCCGCTTCAGCAACCTCGTAGCCTGATCGCCTGAGAACGAGGGCAAGCAGTTCTCGACAATCCGAATTGTCCTCGACTATGAGTATTCTTTGTTTGCAGGCCACGTATGACGGTATTGCATTACTGGTGCCGGTCGAAATGTGGCGTGCTTTGCTCACAGTGCGGAGGTATTTAAGGAGTTCATTGGCGGGGCTAGGAAATTCAATACCTTCAGAGGAGCATGCGCGATTTTCATTAAAATTCCTATGATTAACAATGCGTTCATTTTTGTATAGGCAAATTTTGCGCGACTGTCCGCAATTTACCCGGTGAGGATAGCCGGTAATTTGAAAGGGCCCGACGAATTACCGTTTGACCGTTTTTCGAACAGATCACGTTTCGGCGTCCGGGCGAAGCGACTTTCCCTCGAATTATGACCCAGAAGACGTCGCACCAACGTAACCATCACGGTGCGGACATAATTAAGCGAGCTATTTATCGCAGGCCAGCGGCGGAGCAATTCGCACCGTCGACGCTGATCGACAAGCTGAAATAAGTAAACGGCTTGCCGCCGATGTGCCGCAGCGGCACCCACCATAGCCACCAGTCCTCACGGCTTTCGTTTAAATTTATCGGTACTCTTTTGATTTCACAGCCCGCGAACTTGACGTCGGCAAACTGAACCTGGCGCACCCAGTCGATGAGCCAAGTCGATAGAATATCAAAACACTTCCGCCACTGATCGCGCCCCGACGATGAGGAAGACGCGCGGCGCTCCTCTGCTGAGCAATCACCGGCTTGCGAATGGATGAGACGGACGACGCCGAATTGATGGTCCGACTTGGCGTTGGCTAGAACATTGCCGTTGCCGTCGAGCAATCGAATTTCGGCGTCGCGAATATTGTCTGAATACGGCTTTACTGAGGCGTCAACCAAATTTACGTAAAGCCAACCGTGAGTGACGGCATGATAGTAGCCGTAGCCAAGGACGAGCGCTACGAGAATTGCTAAAACAAGCAGTGTTCGCATGACACGGCGTGGATGATACATCATTCGGGTTAGGTATGCCCATTGCCTTATCGGACTTCAAAAACAATTCGGCTTTTCGAGTCCGCCCAAACTGTCCCCTCTTTCATTGCTGACTCTTCGTTGTCAGTGATCGCTCTCGCGCCCTTCGATGCAGAAAATTTCAGTGAACAATTTATCGGCAGGTGGCAGTCAGAGAGTTTTCCCGATCGACGGAGTCTGATTCAATATCGAGAGGAGATACGGCGCGAGAAAGCAGACTTCTTGGTTTGTGGTTTTCTGCCGTTGAGTGTTAGAAGGAACTTTGGATCCGATGTTTAGAGATCGAATCCGTCCTGAGCGCGCTAGACTCTTCAATGTTATCTAAGAGTCTTTTCTCTTTCTTGGCCAAGTCATCTGCGCTGCTTGCTCTTGCAGCGTCCATCCTCGCTCACGACTGCGTGATCGTTTGGGGCGCAGAATCTCTCCGGTTGGGATTTTCGGGAGCAAGCGCAACTCAGTTGGCGGGTTACTTGGCCGTCGATCAGAAGCTGTTCGACGTTTACGGCGTAAACGTCGAATTGACGCAATCGGCGGGCACGACCATGATACGTGCCCTCGATTCGGGCAGCTTGCAGGTCGCCATCGTGGGCGGCGGCCAGGCGCTGAGCGCCTATTTGAAAGGCGTAGAGGTTCGCATCATCAGCGGGCTCGTGAACATCGTTCCGTTTCAACTTTGGGCGAAGCCGGAGATTTCCCAGCTGAAGGATCTCAAGGGAAAGCTGATCGCAAATACTCCACCGGGCACATCGCTCAATTTAGCCAACCAGATTTTACTCATGCGCGCCGGGCTCGATCCATTGAGGGACGTGAAAGTGGTGGCATTCGGCCGTTTGGGGCTGGTCTCACAGGCGCTGTTCACCGGAGTGGTGGACGCCGCGCTTTTGTCGCCGCCCAATACCATAGAAGCGAGAAAATCCGGACTGCGCATGTTGATAGACCTGGCCACGGCGCGAATCCCCTGCCCTTTCACTTCGGTAGTCACCACAAAAACGGTGCTGGAAAAATCCCCGGCGTCGCTGGATCGATTTCTCAGAGGGATACTTCACGGGATCAAACTTGCGCTGACCAATCCGGATATGGCAAAGAAGACCTTGAGCCGAAACATGCGGCTCACCGAGCCGGAAGCGGTCGAAGAAGTTTATCAGCGAGCGATCTTGGCGTACGAGCGTGTGCCGATGGTACCGAAAGAAGCGATCGAGACCGTGGTGAAGCTTTCAACCGTTCCCGCTAATCGCAACCCGTTCGGTGTGTCAGACATGAATATTCTCGATCGCATCGATAAGGAAGGATTTGTTAAAGCGCTTTATTCGGCGAAATAGGAAATTTTCAGGAGGTTGCCATGGCAGATATCCGAGGAGTTGGAAAACAAATCACCTACAGCGAGGACAATCCGATCAGCGCGGAGATCGAGGCACTGCGCAAAAGCCGCGACAATATCAAGCGGCCGCCCAAAGACGACGAGGAGCGCGAGCGTTTGGCCCGCTGGCTGGCGCACCGCGGCCGCGACGAGCTCGAAGTCACGGTCGGCACGGCGTGTTACGCCATGGCGCACTTCGAAATGGATTGTGAATGGCGTTATTTTCTCGCCGAGCATGCCGGCACCGAGGCGGGCCACGGCTGGGGTTATATCCGCCAGGCCAACGCCATCGACCCAAGCCGTGATCACTCCAAACCCGACCCCGAGTTTGAGCGCCAGTACGGCCTTACCCCGCGCATCGAGCACCATCAGATCATGAAGCGCGATTTTTTGAGCTACATTTTTTCCGGCAACTTGTGGCCCTACGGTCACGTCACCGCGGCGAGCATCCAGAGCATCCAGATCACGACGCCGAAGCTGCTCGATTTCGAAGAACGCGTGGTGCACGCCGAAGAGCGCAGCCATCACGACGCGATTTTGCAGAAAGTCCACGACTACGTCTGGGAGCAGATCGAGATTTGGGGCGAAGCGCCGATCCGCCGGCGCATAGGCGAGATCGAGAAACAGGCGCTAAACAGTCGCCCGCGCACGGTCTTCGATCCGCCGCGCCGGGAGTTCCTGCGCAAATATTTTAACGTTCCGGTGGAAAACGTGCGGAAATTTCCCGCGTGGAGGGAGTATCTCTATCTCAATGTCCTCGGCTTCCCGCCGGAACCGGTTTATATCGAGAACTGGCCCGCGGAAATTCCCCAGCCGAAGGCGGGGGTATAGGCTCTCTTGCTTGAGAGAAATTAGCGTGCGAAGTAGCCGGAGTAGTCCTGACGGGTCTCTTCTTTTTGGCCTTGTCGTGTCGCGCGAGCGCCCTTCGGCTTGAGGCCAAGAGAAAGTTCGTTACGCCGGTGAAAACCGGCATCCATGTTCGTTTTAAGTTCGAGTTCAAAACCGCCTGAATTCCCGCCTTCGCGGGAGTGACGAGCTTTAGCTAGGCGCGCAATATAGGCTAGAGCGATAAAATACCTACGACAGCTTGTCCGCCCACTTCCCCAGAATTTTTTCGCGCAGCTCTTTGCTCGAGCGCGACACCTGGGGAAATGTCTCCTTCCACTCGTAGGGCCGCGTCGCGTCGATGATCGCTCGGGAGTTAAAGCCTTTTTTATCTTTATGAATAATCGGGTCCAACGGGCCGCTCCAACAGCGGCGCAGTATCTCGATATCCACAGACGGATCGGAACGCGTGCACACCGCCCACAGAACTTCGTTCAAATTGGTCGGATCGATATCATCGTCGACCACGATCGTGTAGCGGCCTAAATAGGCGGCCGCATGACATTCGGTTGCGATCAAACCTGCCTGGCGCGCGTGGCCCGGATATCGTTGCTTGATGGAGACGACCAAAAATAAATATGCGGCGCCCGCCGCCTCGTGGTACCACACACCGCGCACGTCCGGCACACCGGCGCCATCCAAATCGTCCCACACCAGCGCGGCTTTGAGCGGCGCGCGCCACTTGCGCGTGTAGCCGAGCAGGATCGGATTGTTGCGATGCATGACGTTGTGAATTTTCACGATCGGCTCCGGCCGCGACGAGCTGCCGTAATATCCGGTCCATTCGCCGAACGGCCCTTCGATCTTTTCCGGCCCCGGCACGCACTCGCCTTCCAAGACGATTTCCGCCGTTGCGGGAATCGGCAGGCCGGTGAACTCGCCGCGGATCACGTCCACCGGCTCACCCTGAATGCCGCCGATGAAATCGTACTCGCAAACTCCGTAAGCAACCTCGAGCGCGCCGGCAAGAAAGACCAACGGATCGTGCCCGACGGAGATCGCGACCTTGAACGGCTCCCCACGCGCGAATGCTTTGTCACGATGGATCCGGCCGTGGCGTCCCGGCGCAATATAAAACCCGACGGTATTTTCGTCATGAATCATGACGCGCGCGGTACCGAGGTTGGTCCAGCCTTCTTCGGGATCGTGCGTAATATTGACACTGCCGGTGCCGATATACCTGCCGCCGTCGAGCTCGAACCAGCGCGGCGTCGGGAAAGATAAAATATTCACATCTTTACCGCGCTGAATATTTTCCAGCACCGGTCCGTCCCGCACCACGCGGGGTGGAATATGTTTCAAATCCTTCGATCGCCGGCGCCACTCGGAAACGAATTCCATGGAGCTGAGATTTTGCGGCATGCCGAGGCTCAATCCGAGCCGTTTAGTCGAGCCTAGCGAGTTGACGAGAACACGATAACCCTTGGGATAGCCTTTCACGGAGTCGAACAGCACTGCCGGGGAGCTGCCGCGTTCGTTGACGACTCCCGGACCCGAACGACTGGAACGTATGGAACGATTGGAACTTCTGAAACAGTTATTCATAGTCCCTTCTGCACTTCCCGCAGCAACCGCAAATCCAGCACCCTGGATAATGGCGTTTCTTCCTTGAGCGCCATGCGCTCGGTTTCGCGCTTCAGCGCGTCGCGTATGCCTTTTTCATCCATGTCGCCGTCCTTGGAAAACGCCGGCAGCATCGACTTGTAAAGGTCGTCGGCCGAAGCGGCATCGACACTCCATTCCTTCGCAATAAATTGCGTCGACTCAGCGGGCCGTTGTTGAATGAACCGCAGGCTCTTGATGGTCGCGGTTAGCATTCGTTTTACCAGATCGGGACGCTCGCGAATCATTTTGTCCGACGTGCCGACTCCGGAAAGCGATTGCTCCACGTAATCGCCAAAATAGGCCAAGGTACGATAGCCCATTTGCTTTGCCATGGCATTAAAAGGTGGTGACAAGACGCCCGCGTCGACGGTGCCGCCTTTCATCGCCGTCAGAATATTCGAGGTCGTACCCGTGCCGAGGAAGGCCACATCGCGATCCGGTGTCAAACCATTTTTGCTGAGCAGAAAACGCGCGAGCGTATCCGTGGAAGACCCGATCGCGGTGATCCCGATGGTTTTCTTTTTGAGCTCGGCCATCGACTTGATCTCGGGTCTCGCCATCAGCCAGAACGAAGGCTTGATCGTGAGAAATCCGACAACCTTCACCGGCAAGCCGCGCGCTGCGCCGGCCATCACCTGGGACTGGGCGCCGGAAAAATCGATGTCACCCGTGGTCAGCGCAGTGACCTGGATGGTCGACGCGACCAGTACCATCTGCAAATCGATGCCCTCGGCCTGAAAAATTCCTTTGTCACGTCCCATCGTGATCGGCAAATAATTCAAGCTCTTAGCCGGATAAGCGAAACGGACTCGATCGGCAGCAAAATGTTTTCCTGGAATAAGAAAAACTTCGTAGAGTACACTCAAGGCGACAACCAGACTTCTCATCTTCATCTGCGTCTTATATCCTCCACCGATGTTAGACCGTGTTGCAATGTCATTCTGAGCCGCAGGCGAAGAATCTCGTCTTTGTAACGCCCGGAAAATGCGAGATGCTTCGCACTGCTCAGCATGACATCCATAGGATGGGTGCGCATTCCGACACGGTCGCGCCCAGCGAGAGGACTGTGGGCGAGGATGGATACAAAATCATCGCATCCCCAACTCATTCAACGCTTCTCTCAGCAGGCTAAAATCGACGATCTTGCCGACGGGCACCGCTTCCTTCACTTGCTGATCTTTGCGTGCTCGCTCGATGTCGGATTCGAGCACCCGTTCCGAAACTATTCCATTCAAGCTCATGCCCTTGACGTAGATGTCGTAGGAGGCCTGAGCGATTTTTGGTTCAAGTTTGAGCCAGTCAGCGATCACGCGCACGCTTTCCGCTTTGTTGCTTCTTATAAAATTCTGCGCCTTCAAAAGCGCGCGCAACATGTTCTTGACCTGGGCCGGTTTGTCGCGGAGCGTTTCCACGTGCAATGCCAGGCCGGAGACGCTGGTCTCGAAGACGTCTGCCGCTGCCATCAGGCGCACAAAGCCTTTGCTCTCAGCTTCGAAATTAAAAGGCGGCGGCACAATCGCGGCATCCATCTTGCCGGCGAGCAAGGCCTGCAGTCTCTGTCCGCTGCCCGATACCTGGAACGCCTGCACGTCCTTTTCCAATTCCATCTCCGCCTGCCGGAGCATGGCGCGCAGCATGAATTCAGTGGAATCTCCGTAGCCGGCAAAGCCGATCACTTTCCTCCGAAGATCGCCCAGCGTTTTTAGTTCGGGTTTGGCCACCAGAACGTGGAGCGGACGGCCATTGAAATAGGTAACCACTTTGAGCGGCAAGCCCTTCACCGCACTGCGCAGCCCGGCGCCTACCGCCGTGGTATAACCGATCTCTTTGGTCGTCACGGCGACGATCCCAACATTGGTGGCGATACGGATAATCTCGGCATCGATCCCTTCCTCGCGAAAGAACCCTCTCGCGTAAGCCAACTGCGGCGCAATGAAGCTCAACGAAAGGCTCGGCATACCGATACGCACTTTTTCCAACGTCTGCGCCGTGCCGAATTCTGCGCGTGCCAACGTCAGCCCGAAGACTAAAAGGAATGGGAGTGCGAGGCGCTTCGTCCGAGACAGCTTTAGATGGTGACTTCCGTCATTCCGGTGCCCGCCGGAATCCGGGTTCTGCGTTTTTGCCGCTGGGGTCCGCGTCTGGATGCCCGCGTGCGCGGGCATGACGAGTTCGATTTCTTTCTTCCTCGCTCGAGGCAGCCTAGTCATGTAAACATGGTTCTGATCCCACATCTCCGTTTAATCCCCAGTTCTTTCTGCGCTTCACGAAGCAATGTTGTATCGGCAACCTCGCTCACGGCGACCTACCGTGTCAACTTAGTTTCCCTGACTGCTTGATCGATGACCGCGAGCAGACCCTCGTCGGGAATGCTCCCGTCGAGATTGTAAACTTTAAAAGCCGAATCATACGCGGCCGCCGCCAGCGCGGGTGTAGTTCGACCCCAGTCCACCAGCGTCTGGATCGTGCCTTCGCGGTTCTGCCGAATGAAACGATTCGCCTTGATCAAGGCCTTGATCGTTCTCTTGACCTCGTCGGGCTTCTCTTTGAGTTTCCTTGTGTTCGTTCCCAGCCCGACGAAAGGGAAACTAAAAAGCTCGTAAGCTCGCGCCAGAATATTAAAGCCCAGCTTCCTGCCTTCTTCGTCCGCCGGCGGCGACATGACTGCGACCTCTACAACGCCTTCCTTTAGCGCGAATAACCGCGCCGCCGCGGAGCCCAACGCCACTACCTTGATGTCCCTTTCCGCATCGACGCCTAAGTGCTTGAACATCATCATCGCCGACACATGGTCCGTGGCGCCATAGGCTTGCACGCCCAGTGTTTTGCCCTTCAATTCTTTGGCGGACTTATTACTCCGGCCGCGAAACCAGCGCATGGGTCGAGCCATCAATAAAACTGGCTACGACTTTTACCGGCAAGCCGCGTATCGCGGCGCGCACCACTGAACCGAAGATCATCGTGTAGTCCGTGTCGCCGCTCGCGAGCGCCCTGATGGCCACGTTTGCGTTCGTGCGAATCACTTCCGCCTCAATGCCTTCCTCTTTGAAAAAGCCTCTTTTAACCGTCAGAGCCGAGGGCAAAAAGCTCATGTTGAAATTGGTCACCGAAATACGAATCCTGTCGGCAGCCACCACCAAACTCGGCCGCGCGCCGACCAGTCCAATGAGAGACAACACCGCAAACAGCCAATTTTGCATCAGGGAACGAGACCTCTCACTTCCGATATTCTTGAGCGGCTTCGAGAATCGATTGCGCGATCGCACCATAAGCCCCGCAGCGGCAGATATTGCCGCTGAGCCATTCGGCGATCTGTTCGCGGGAGGGATGGGGATTTTCAATCAACAGCGCCTTCGCCGCCATGATCTGTCCGGGCGTGCAGTAGCCGCACTGGGCACCGATGTTACGAATGAACGCTTCTTGGAGTGAATCCAACGTATCGTTCTGCGCTACGCCTTCGATGGTAAGAATCGATTTTTCGTGCGCCTCAAAGGCTAGATAGTTACATGAGCTCACCGGCCGGTTATCGACCAATACCGTGCAAGCGCCGCAAACTTCAGATTCACAGGAGCGCTTGGTTCCGGTGAGCCGCAAGCGGTTACGAAGAAGTTCGAGCAGCGTTTCCTCGATAGCAACTGCGCCGGACCAAGCCTTGCCGTTGACCGTGAATGATAGTTGAAACGTGCTTTGGGCTTCCATAGCGACCTATTGGTTAATTGAACGTTAAGCGCTTCATCCTATTCCCCCTCGAGAGACTGTGTCGCAATCGCAAGACTCGCATGAATGTCATTCAAGAGTGCCAGCGAAGAATCTCGCATTTCCTGTTGCTTACGAAGACGAGATCCTTCGGCTATTGCCTCAGGATGACATTGCGACACAGGCTCCGACGGAGGATAAAGTTAGGGGTGCCGCGCCTTTTTGTTTTTTCTCGCACCCCCATCCTTGCCTTCCCCCGTCGAGGCGGAAGGTTAAAGACGCCGGACGGAAACTCCTGAGAATTTTTCTAATCATCACGAACTTTGTTTAGTGCGGCGCGCTGTGTCCGTGAACGGCTTGCTCCAGCGCATCCCCCAGCATGATACCGGTCATGTACAACTTGTACTCCGCGCTACCCAAAAGATCATCCACGGGACGGAGCAGATCGCGCAGGTATTTTTTCCCCTCATTCAGAATCCGCCTGGCGTCGCTCAATTTTGCCCCGCTAATTTTAGGCTCAAGCTCGGTCAAGCGCTCGGCCTTCGGCCCCACGCAACCGACCGCCAATCGGATCTCATTGATTGCCCCGTCGATCATCAGCGCGCCAACCGCCACGCCGAGGGTCGGGCGTTGATAACGATGGAGACGCTGATACGCGCTCTTCATCCCGGCAGGCAGCGCCGGGATTTCTATTTCCAACAACAGATCGCTCGCTTCGAGCGCCGTCGCGTACATGTCTACGAAAAAGTCCTCCAGCGCGACGTGCCGCTCGCCTTTTTCGTTTCCTATCGTTACCGAAGCATTGTGAATCAGAAGGACCGTGCCCGGATCGGAGTGGGGATCATTGAATGCCAGATTGCCGCCGACCGTTCCTTGATTTCTTACACGCACGTTGGCGACCTGCGATTCGGCGTAGGCCAAGGCCGGCGCATGTTCGCGCACCAGCGCGCTGTTTTCGAGTGCATGGTGCGTCACACAGGCGCCGACACGCAGCGCACCGTCATCCATTGCGACTCGATGCAACCGCTCGATCTTCTTCACGTCGACCAAGACTTCCGCAGCCAACAAGCCGTTGCGCAGCAGCAACAGCAACTCCGCGCCACCCGCGTAGATCTTGGCTTTATCACCGTAGTCCGCGAGCGCGTTGGACGCCTCCTGAGCGGTCGTTGGCTGAACAAGTTTCAACTGCGTCAGCATAAGCGATGACTCGAAAACTCCAAAACCCAAGACCCTAAACCCATTAGAGCTTGCCCATCGCCCGGAGGATCTTTTCCGGTGTAATCGGCAAAGACCTGATCCGCACGCCGAGCGCGTCATAGACCGCATTGCCGATGGCAGGACCTACCGTCACGATAGAAGTTTGCGCCATGCCTTTCGAGCCGAACGGACCCGGACCATCACCTTTCTCCAGCATCGACGAATAAAAATCGGCCGGAATATCTTTCATCACCGGCAAGCGGTACTGAAACGGGTCGCCGTTCTGGAATTGCCCGTCTTGATAAATAGTTTCCTCGAACAGGGCGTTGCCGAAACCCATCACCGCGCCGCCGTCCACCTGGGATTTCGCCGAGGGATGATGAATCGCCTTGCCGGCGTCGGCGATGACCGCGTAGCCGAGAATACGCAACTCGCCGGTGTCGCGGTTTACTTCCAGATCGACCGCCGCGCCGCTCGGCGCCCAGTGATCCATGCCCGCGAAGGCGGAGTCTTTCACCATCGGCGGCACACTGTGATAACCGACCGCCTTCAAAACCACGCCGCCGCCGATCAGTCGAATAATTTCATTGATCGAAAAACTCGTTTCGCCCCAGCAAAGCCGTCCTTGAATCAATTGCCATTCCTCAGGCTTGCCGCCCTTCGCTTGCGCTGCCAGTGCGAATAGTTCCTGCTTCAATTGGTTGCAGGCATTGTGCACCGCGTTACCCATCTGCATCGTGGTGCGCTGGGCGCTCACGCCGGCAAAAGGCAAGCTCACCGCCGTGTCCGGCGTGCGCACGCGAATTTGTTCTTGCGGGACGTCGAGGGTCTGCGCCGCTACCACGCTGAAAAGATTATGCGTCCCTTGGCCGATCTCCGGCGCGTTATGTTGGATCGTGACTATACCGCGGGCATCCATCGTCACCAGAGCGTACGCCCGCCCGCCACCCTGGGAGCCGTGGCGCAGGCTGAGCGCCATGCCGCGGCCGCGCGCCCAGCGCGAGCCGCCACCGCTGCTCGCCGGTGTCGCCCCATTCGCTTTACCATCCCAACCGATCCCGGCGATCGCCTCGGTCATCAAGTCGAGATAGTCCGTATCCATGCGCGGCGTGCCTTTACAGACGAAATCGCCGCGCAGCAGCACGTTCTTCTTGCGAAACTCGTAGGGATCGATGCCCAGCTGGCGCGCGACGCTGTCCATGGTGCATTCGATTCCCCAAGTCGTTTGTATCTTGCCCGTGGCGCGGGTGTGGCCGGCGGGAACTTTGTTGGTGTAAACGCAACGGCCTTTGATGCGCAGGTGCGGAATGCGATAGCAGCCCCATGCGGAAATCACCGAATTATGCGCCGCGGTGGCGCCGCCGGTGGTATATGCGCCGGTGTCGACGATGAGATCGACGTCGAGCGCCGTGATCGTGCCATCCGCTTTGACGCCGACCTTGGCTTTGAATACCTCGGCGTGACGCGAGTTCTGTCGAAAACTATATCCCGCGGATGGCATCAACCGCACGGGACGATCGAGCCGTCGCGACAATAAGAGCGCTGCGAAGTGCGCCGTTGTGGGGATCTTCGAGCCGAAGCCGCCGCCGACGTAGGGCACGCGCAGACGCACTTTCTCCGGCTCAAGGCCGAGAAAGTGCGCGAACTCGGCGGCGTCGCGCATCGGCGAGCTCGTCGGCAGCCAGACATTTACCTCGCCGTTGGTGTATTGGATGAGACAGCCGCCGATGGGCTCCATCGGATGATGAAACATCGACGGTGACGTATAAGTCTCTTCAAAAACGCGCTCAGCCTGGCGAAAACCCTCTTCGATGTCGCCCCAACTCAAACTGTCTTCCAGCAAAAGATTGGTGCCGCGCTCCTCGTGCAGTATCGGCGCGCCGGACGCCAGCGCTTCGACGGCGTCGAAGACCGGCGTCAACGGTTCATATTCGACGTGAATTTTTTCCAGAGCCCGCTCCGCGGTGCGCAGATCCTCGGCGGCAATCACCGCAACCAGATCGCCGTCGAAACGAACTTTGTCGATGGCGACAAAATCCTGGTCGTCGGTGATCTTTAGATGTTCGTGCGGCGCAACCTTTAGCCTCGGGTTGACACCGTCGAGATGGTGCCGATCCACGACACCCAAGACTCCCGGCATTTCTAGAGCTTCGGTAGAATCGATGCTGAGAATTTTGGCGTGCGAGTACGGGCTCAGCAGCGTCGCACCGTACGCGGTGTTCGGCAGGTCCGGCAAGTCTTCGACGTATTGCGCCTGGCCGGTGACTTTGTCTTTCAAGTCGATCCGCGGCGAGGCATGCCAAGAATTTTGGATTTTAGATTTGCGATTTTCGATTCTGGATTCCATCGGTCACCCTTGCCGCCGTCCAACTTCCCCCTGGGATAGATGGGTATTTGCTTACAGTTCAGAATGGGAGAAATCTCCCCTAACCCCTCTTTTTCAAAGAGGGGTAAATTCGGCAGAAGAATATTTTCCTTGTTCTCGGGAGCAGCGGATACACGTTATTACCTCTCGTTAACTGTCATGCGGTCAATCACTCGGATTGATCCGACTTCCCCCTTTGAAAAAGTGGGATCGAGGGGGATTTGAATTTTCGAACGAAGAAAATCTCCCCTGGCCCCTCTTTCTTAAAGTGGGGAAACTTTCAACATCCCTTATCTCTTATTAAGCGCCTTCCAAACAACTCCGGGAGTCAGTGGCACAATCTGCAGTCTTTTGCCGGTAGCCGCAAACACCGCGTTGCCCACCGCCGGCGCGACCGGGAGAATACCGCCTTCGCCCATGCCCTTGGCGCCGTAAGGGCCCGGCCCCCCGCCACCTTCCATTATGAAAGTCGTAAACGTCGATGGCACATCGGCGAATGTCGGCAGTCGATAGTCGATGAGGCTGCTGTTCAGCAGTTGCCCGTCCTGATATGCGAGATCTTCGAACAACGCTTGACCGAGTCCGAAAACTGCGGCGCCTTCATCCTGCGCATGGCATTGCAGCGGATTGATCATTTTCCCCGCGTCGGTCAGCGACACGTAGCGTAAGACTTTCACTTCGCCGGTTTCTACGTCGACTTCCACTTCCGCGGCGCCGAAGCCGATTTCCCAGAACGGTGAGGGGTAGCCGAGCGGGACGTTCTCGTCCTTGCCGATCTTGAAATAGCCGCGCCCCCAGATCTCCCCTTCCGTGTCGCGGAAGTGTCGCTGCATCACTTCGCGAAAGCCGAGCTTTTGCGCGCCATACATGGCCAGGCCGTTCTCCAGGCGAATTTCTTCCACCGGCGCTTTTAACACTGCGCTCGCCGCTTCAAGAAACTGCCGGCGCGCATCGCGGGCGGCTTTCTGCACGGCTTGTCCCATGATCGACGTCGCGCTGCTCGCGTTGGTGCCTTTATCGAACGGCGTGTAGTGCGTATCCAGCGCCGCCACCCGCACTCTTTCCGTCGGCACCGACAACTCCTCGGCAACGACCTGCAAAAAAGCCGTGCGCATGCCCTGGCCGACTTCCACCGACCCGGTGGACAAGAGCACGCTGCCGTCGTTGAAAATCGTCACCGCCGCGTTCGCCGGTTTGTTGGTGCCGCCGCCGTCTTTCATCGCTGTGGCGATGCCGATCCCTCGTTTTGTCGACCCCGAATTCTGTTGGCCGTCTGGCCGCGCATCCCAGCCGATCGCCTGCGCGACGCTCTTTAGACCCGCTTTGAGATCGCAGTCGATGGGCGTGTCGCCACTGGAAAAGCTCTCCCCCTTGTCGAGCAGGTTCTTCATCCTGATTTCGAACGGGTCGATGCCGAGCCGCTCGGCAATCATGTCGATGTGCGTCTCGTAGGCGAATGCCACCTGTGGTCCGCCGAAACCGCGAAACGCGCCGCCGGGAACCGTATTCGTGTAAACCGAGTAGGCGTTGGTGAGAAGATGCGGGATACGGTACGGACCATGCGCGCGATAGCCCGCTTTTTCTGTCACCGAAGGGCCCGAGTTGGCGTAGGCGCCGCCGTTCAAATAAACCTCGCAGTGGCGCGCCACGAACGTGCCGTCTTTTTTCACGCCGGTCTTGATCGTGACCTTGGCGCGCGGCTGGCAAATCGTTTTGAACGTCTCGTCGGCGCCGAAAGCGAGCTTTACGGGGCGGCCGATCATGCGCGATAGACATGCCGCAATGCCCTCGGTCTTGATGCCGCTCTTGGCGCCATAGCCGCCGCCGACGGAGGGAACGATGACGCGCACCGCGCTGAACGGCAAACCAAAGATGCGCGCCAGCTCCTGTCGCACTGGAAACGGGCTTTGCGTCGCACTCCATACGGTGAGAACCTCCCCTTCGAACTGCGCCACGCACACGTGGGGCTCCATCGGGTAATGCTGGGCGCTGGGGAAATGAAAACTGTCTTCAAAGATCTGATCGGAATCGAGAAAGCCATCTTCGACATCGCCGCGCTCGTGACGAAAATGGAAACAAATATTACTGTGATCGTGAACGATGTGCTTACCGCCCCGGCCGTAACCGGGATCCTTACGGTTTTCGAGCGTCTCATGCACCAGAGGCGCATTCTTCACGAGCGCGTCTTCGACCGTGTAGACCGCGGGCAGTTCTTCGTAGTCGACTCGCGGGTAAGAACCCCGAGCACTCCCGGCATCGCCCTCGCCTTGGCGCAATCGATCCGGCGAATCCGCGCATGGGGTACTGTGCTGCGCAGCACCTTCGCGTAAGCCATGCCCGGCAGTCGAAGATCGCCGGCATAGACAGCTCGGCCCGCGATCTTCTCCGCGCCGTCGATGCGCTCGAGACTTACCCCTACCGCGGACATCGCTTTGCCTCTTTCCTCGCAGCGCGGCGAATGCGCACGCATTCCATGCAAAACGCCAACATTGACATTTCGCGAAGCCTTCGGCTAAGAATCGTGGTGGCGATCATTATTATTGGAAAGGAATCTATCCGTGACCGAACATAGCAAAATGACAGCGCAAGAAGCAAAGCAAAAGGCTGAGGCGATCAGAAAAGTCATCCTCGATACTTATCGCCGGGAAGTGCAACCGTCGCCGTTCTTCAATGATCTGCGCGCGGGCAACTTATCCCAAGCCCGGCTGCAGGGATGGATCAAAAACTGGTACTCCTTCGCCCTCGAAGTGAATACCGGGATGGCGACCGTGTATCATCAGTTTGTCGGTTTTTTCAAAAGACATCCGGATCTGGAAAACCGCATCGCGCAAAAGATCGGCGAAGAATTTACCACGCCGGCCATCGGCGGCCACGCGCGCATGTTGCCGATCCTGGGCAAGGCCCTGGGCGTTTCCGCGGACGAGATGATCGAATGCGAGCTGATTCCCGAAGCGCGCGGTCTGGTCGACTTTTTCGTGCGTTC
>WNFR01005541.1_pt1 | contig 18429 bp, 14 predicted proteins | sample 5400221 | NCBI WGS metagenome assembly WNFR01 (sample SAMN13153357, study PRJNA577476) | soil metagenome | isolation source: 40 cm soil under Madrone tree | place: USA:California | collected 2016-06-14
TGGTGTGCCTCGTGATGAACCTGCGGCGGATGAGGCTCGCCGTGGCCACCGCATGAAGAAAGCGACGTCACGCCGACGTGTCCAACATGCGCGCGCGGCACCAGCGTTGCGCAATGCGCTCGCCGGGAACGTCGCTCCGACCGATAGCTGTCCCACATCCACCGCGGCCTGCACCCGCCACTGATCCGTGGCGCAGACTCCTAGCCCGCATTTCTCACCAGGTCCCTGCTGCGAGCGCCAATCGCACGCCACCTCGGGCCGTACTCGCGCCTCGCTCCTCAACGGACTGTGCAGTCCGCCTACGTCGCTCGGCGCTCCGTTCGTCCCGATCTGGCGCGCGCTTGGCGCTCTCGCGACGTGGACCTGGTGAGAAATCCGGGCTAGCGGGGCGCGTGCGACGACTCGGCGCGAGCGAGCGCAACCACGCGAGCGACGAAAGGACCTTTCGCCTCCGTATACGCTTCCCGGTCGTCGCGATGACGATCGGCGAGCGTCCGCTTCAGCGACGCATACTCGGCGGCCGTGTCCGAATGCGTGCGCAGGTAGTCGCGGAAGGCGAGCCGTTCGTTCCACAGTTCACCCGCGAACGGTACGAGATGCACGTGGTGCGTCCGCCGCGCGAGGGACGGCTTGCAGAACCAGTGCATCACATCGGCTCGGTAGGGTGCGTACACGTATCCGATCGCGGCGAGCCGCGGTACCGCGGCGCGCGATGCGTCGAGGCTCTCGACGCCGACCATGACGTCGATCACCGGCTTCGCGGCGAGACCTGGTACGGCCGTGCTGCCCACGTGCTCGATGCCGCCGACGATCCATTCTTGGATCGTCTTCGCCAATGACGCGCGCTCGCGCTCGAAGAGGTCGGGCCATGATGCGTCGTACGGCGCGATCGTGATTGCCGGCCCCGAACCTACGGTCACGAGACGATACTACGGCGCCTCGCGCCGCGGTACGAACGTCAATTGAACTCCCTCCCCGCACTTGCTACGTGCGGGCGATGGCCGAGCCGCTCGTCGCCTGTCTGGATCTCGAGGGCGTCCTGGTGCCGGAAATCTGGATCAACGTCGCGGCGAAGACCGGCATCGCGGAGCTGCGGCGCACGACGCGCGACGAGCCCGACTACGACAAGCTGATGCGCGGCCGGCTCGCGATCCTCGATCGCGAGCGGCTGACGTTGCGCGACATCCAAGACGTGATCGCGACGATCCGCCCGCTCGACGGCGCCCACGAGTTCCTCGATTGGCTGCGGGCACGGACGCAGGTCATCATCCTCTCCGATACGTTCTCCGAGTTCGCGCAGCCGCTCATGGCGCAGCTCGGCTATCCCTGTCTCTTCTGCAACTCGCTCACGGTCGACGCGGAAAACAGCATTCGCGGCTACACGCTGCGGATCGCCGACGGGAAGCGGAAAGCGGTCGTGGCGCTCAAGCTGCTCAACTTCCGCGTCGTCGCCGCCGGCGATTCGTACAACGACACCACGATGCTCGCCGAGGCGGATGCGGGCATTCTCTTCCGGCCGCCCGACAACGTCGTCCGCGACTTCCCGCAGTTTCCGGTGACGCGCACCTACGACGAGCTGCGCGCGGCGTTCGAGCGCGCGGCGAGCGCGGTCGCGGCGGCGTGACGTCGATGGCAAGCGGCGTCGCAGCGGAGGCCCGCTGATGGAAGGACGCGCGCCGCGCCGCATCCTCGTCACCGGCGCGACCGGCTTCATCGGCCAGGCGACGATTCCGGCGCTGCGCGCGCGCTTTCCCGAGGCGGTGATCGGTGGCCTCGCGCGCTCGGAGCGCTCGGCGGCGGCGCTCGCCGCGCAGCATCTCACGCCCGTCCGTGGCGATCTCGGCGACCCGTCGGCGACGCTCGCCGCCGGCGTGCGCGGCTTCGCGCCGGACGCGATCGTCCACTTGGCCGCCGAGATCGCGAGCTCGCGCGACGGTGCCGCGATCCAGCGGACGAACGTCGAGGGCACGCGGCGTCTCGCGGAGATCGCCCACGAACTCGACGGGCTGCCCTGCTTCGTCTACGCCTCGACGGTCGTGACCGGTGACGCCGGCGGCCGCGTCCTCACCGAGGAAGGACCGTTCCCGCTCGAGACCGACTACGGCCGCGCCAAGCACGAGGGCGAGCGTATCCTCGCCGAGTCGCGCGTGCCGACGGTCGTCGTCCGGCCGTCGCACGTCTATGGGCCCGGCGGCTGGTTCGCGCACATCGTGACCGATCTCCGCCGCGGACTCTTTCGGGTGCCGGGGAGCGGCGACAACTGGTGGGACGTCGTGCACGTCGACGACGTCGCTGCGGCGCTGGCGCTCGCGCTCACGGCGCCGGCGGGCGCGGCGTTTCACGTCGTCGACGACGAGCCGGTGCGCATGAACGACTTCTTCCAGGAAGTGGCGCGACACTGCGGCAAGCGCGGCGTGGGCCATGCGCCGCTCTTTCTCGCGCGTCTCCTGCGCGGCAAGGGCGCCGTCGCGGCGGCGATTCGCTCGGCGCGCTCGTCGAACGCGCGGCTCAAGTCCGAGCTCGGCTGGACGCCGCGCTACCCCGACTACCGCACCGGCCTCGCCGCGACGTTCGCCACCCTCGGCGGCGCCGGCTGAGACCGCGGCGTCGCGACCGCGGTGCGCCGTCCGCGGGCGGGACACCGTCGCGACGCCGCGGCACGGTCGCTCAGCCGCGCATGCCGACGGCGGCGCTCTGCGGGTGCAAGCTCGCCGACGCGCTCGGGCGCGCGGCGACGCGCGCGTGCCAGGCGCCGACGTTCGCGAGCTGGGAGTCGAGCGGCTGCCCGACGGTGGCGCCAAAATCGACGGCGCAATAGAGAATGATGTCCGCGACCGTGAATCGGTCGCCGACGATGAAGCTGTTCTCGGCGAGGAGCCGATCGAGCCAGGCGAGATTGTCGCGTACGGTCGCCTTCAAGCCCTCGGCGGCCTCCGGCATGACACGCATCCGCGGCTTGAAGAGCTCGAGCCCCTCCGCGAAGCGGAAGCCGTTGTAGAGGTGCTCGGTGATCTTGAGCTCGACGCGCCGTTGCCACATGCGCGTCTCGGCGCGCTCCTCGGCGCTGGAGCCGATGAGCGCCGGCCGCGGGTGCTTCTCCTCGAGGTACTCGAAGATCGCGACCGTCTCCGCGATCGTGCGCCCGTCGTCGAGCTCGAGCGCCGGTAGCTGGCCGCCGGGGTTGCGGTCGGTGTACGGCGCGCGGCGATTTTCCGCGGCGAGCAAGTCGACGGGCACGCGCGGGAGGTCGATGCCCTTCTCGGCGAGGAACATGCGCAGCGCGCGCGGGTTGGGTCCGAAGCTGTCGTACATTCGCATGGTCGCCCGCGTAGCACGCCGGAAGTGCGGTGGCTAGATCGCGGCGCACACAGATCGCGGCGCACACTGCGGTGTGCTCGCGAGTTGCCGCGAGCGCACGCATCGACTACGGCGGGCGGAACGGAGGTGACGCGATGACGCACCGACGACGGAAATTCTGGGGCTGGGGATACGAGGACGAGGGGCCGAATCCCGAGCAGCAGGAACGGATCGGGCAGCTCCTCGCCGCACGCCTTGGCGTCGCCGTGTCGCGACCGCAGCAGCCGCCGCAAATCGCGGAGCTCGCGCTCCGACCCCCGCGGATCGCACCGCCGTCAGCGCTGGCCGGATGCTGCTCGACGGACGCGTACGACCGGGCGGGACACACCTACGGCAAATCGTTTCGCGACGTCGTTCGCGCGTTGCGTCGTGACTTTGCGAATCCACCCGACGCGGTGGCATTTCCCGCCGACGAGGCGACGGTCGTCGCACTGCTCGATTGGTGCGCGGACGCCGGCGCGGCCGCGATCCCGTACGGCGGCGGCTCGAGCGTCGTCGGCGGCGTCGAGGCGCCCGCGGAGGCGCGCGCCGTCGTGTCGATCGACCTCGGCCGCCTGAATCGTGTGCTCGAGGTCGATACGGTCTCGCGCGCGGCGCGCATTCAGGCGGGCATCCTCGGTCCGGCGCTCGAGGCCGAGCTCAAGCCGCGTGGGCTCACCCTGCGGCACTTTCCGCAGTCGTTCGAGTTCAGCTCGCTCGGCGGCTGGATCGCGACGCGCTCCGGCGGCCACTACGCGACCCTCTACACGCACATCGACGACTTCGTCGAAGCGCTGCGCGTCGTCACGCCGACCGGCATCGTCGAATCGCGGCGGCTTCCGGGGTCGGGCGCCGGCCCGAGCCCCGACCGCCTCTTCATCGGCTCCGAGGGCATTCTCGGCATCATCACCGAGGCGTGGATGCGCCTGCAGCACCGTCCGACGATGCGCGCGTCGGCGGCGATCGCGTTTGCCGATTTCACCGCCGGCGCCGCCGCGGTGCATGCGCTCAGCCAGAGCGGTCTCTATCCTTCGAACTGTCGTCTCCTCGATCCCGGCGAGGCGTTCACGTCCGGCGCCGGCAATGGTACGGACGCGATTCTCGTCCTCGGCTTCGAGTCCGCCGACCACCCGCTCGACGCCTGGATGGAGCGCGCGGTCGAGTGCTGCCGCGATCACGGCGGCCGCGTGCCCGAGGACGCGACCCGCACCCGTCGCGACGAGGCCGCGGCGCGCGAGGGCGCTGCGGGCGCGTGGCGGCAAGCGTTCCTCGGTGCGCCGTACCTCCGCGACGCGGTCGTCGGTCTCGGGCTGATCAGCGAGACGTTCGAGACCGCGATTACGTGGGATCGCTTCGCCGAGTTCCACGCGGCGCTCTCCGCGCGCGCAAGCGACGCAGTCCGCCGCGTCTGCGGCGCCGGCACCGTGACCTGCCGTTTCACCCACGTCTATCCCGACGGTCCTGCGCCCTACTACACCGTGCTCGCCGCGAGCATGCCCGATCGTCAGCTCGAGCAATGGGCGGAGATCAAAGCCGCGGTGTCGGAGACGCTCCTCGCCCTCGGCGGGACGATCACGCATCACCACGCGGTCGGCCGCGACCACCGGCCGTGGTACGACCGCCAGCGTCCCGATGGGTTCGCGCGCGCGCTCGCCGCGGCGAAGGCGACGCTCGACCCGCGCGGCATTTTGAATCCCGGCGTGCTCATCGATCCGCACGTGAGCTGACGTCACGACCGCGTTTCATGTCCGACGCGTGTGCCTCGGTCGAAAGGCGGAGGCGTCGTGCGCACGCACGCATCGGACCCCACCATGCAGATGTGCACGAGTTTGCTTTGCGTCTTTTCAACGGGTTTGCCCTGGCATCGCGCGTGCAGAACGGGGACGGCGCGGCCGGGGATCCGGAGGAGGCTCGACCGCGACGTTTGAGGCGACCCCACGACACCGCAGCTCCTGTCGCGACCGCCTCTCGCTCCCGAATCGATCGTGGTCTGGATTCATCCGAGCAGTACGCGCCGGGTCGGCGCACTTGTACTGGTCGCGCTCGCGGCTCGCGCCGAGGCCGGTGGAGCGCGCGTTCGCTGGAGCCCCACTCCCGATCCGCGCATCACCGGCTACCACGTCTACGTGCGCAGCAGCGGGGTGCCGTACGGCGCGCCGTACGAAGCCGGGATGCCGGCTGCCGCGCCGGACGGGACGCTCGCGTACAGCGTGAACGGCCTCACCAGCGGCCAAACGTATTTCTTCGCCGTCACCGCGTACACGGCGACGTATCTGGAGAGCGGCATTAGCGGTGAGATGCAGCTCGGACCCGGAAATCCGTGCGCCATCGATCACTGTTGGTCGCCGTCGGCGTGCGAGATTCGCCTCGCGGCGGACGGAAGCTCGTGCGACGACGGCCTCTTCTGTGACGGCATCGCCGTCTGCCGAGGCGGCGTCTGCCAGAACGGTCCACCGCCCGACTGCTCCCACGGCTCAGCCTGCACGACGGACCATTGCGACGAGACGCTCGCGCGCTGCGTGCACGATTCCATCCCCGGGTGCTGTCGCAGCGACGCCGATTGTCTCGACACCGACGTCTGCACGAGCGCCGAGCACTGCGTATCGGGGACGTGCGTCAGTTTCGCGACCTTCTGCCCGACGTCGCCCTGTGCCGCCGCGTTCTGCGATCCGCGATCCGGATGCGGACTCATGCCGGTGCCGGACGGCGTCAGTTGCGCCGCGACGTGCGATCCCCTGACGCCGCGGCGATTCGTGCTGCGCTACGATCCGGCGGGCGTGTCGTACAGTCTGCGCGCGACGGTTCAAACCTCCGCGCTCATCGATCCGACGGTCAGCGGCTTCGCGTTGGAAGTGGCGGCCCCGACCGGCGTCGTGTACCGCGCCACGGTTCCCGGGGCTGTCATCCGCAACCAGCGCGGCAAGAAGTTCACGTACAGCGCGCGCAGCTACACCGACGTGCTCGCCACCGACGGGCTTGCGGGTATGGTCTTGAAAAATCGCCGCGGCAAATGGTCGTTGAAGGTGCGTGGCATCACCCCCGACCTCGCCAGTGTCATGAGCGAGTCGCAGCTCGCCCTAACGCTGTGGTTCGACACGACGTGTGCCCAAGACACCTCGCTCCTCTGCGAGGGCGATTCCAACCGCGCGTCCTGCCGCTGACGTTAGTGTCCCGTCCCGGAAATTTCGAGACGGGACACTAGCCCTGCTTCATCTTTTTGAGCGCCTGCTCCATGCCGCTCAAGACGCCCCCGGGCTGCATCTCGTCGTAGAAATACTTGTACTGCGGCCGCGGCGCGTGGATCTCGGGGTCGAGGACGCCGTCGGCAGTGAGGAAGTACGTGCGCGGGATGTACTCGCCGTCGGGGGCGTACTTCTTGCTGAGCTCGCCGTTCTTGTCGCGATCGAGCCGGACCATGACGAACTCTTTCGATTGCTCGACCACCTTGGCGTCGTGGAACACGCCGCTGTAATTGCGGCAGTGCGGGCACCACTCCGTATAGAAAATGAGACAAATCGGCTTGCGCTCTTTTTTCGCGAGCGCGAGGCCGTCCTGGTACGACTTCCAAGCGATCTGCTGGTCGTTCCAGTCGCCACCCGCGTACACGGGCGACGCGGTGAGCGCCGCCGCGAGGATGCCGAGCGCGAGCGTCGTCCCGAATCTGGCGATCGATGTCCGTTCCATGTGCGCCTCCGATCAGCCGCCAGCGAGCTTCACGCGCACGCCGGCTTTCTCGAGCTCGGCCGCGATCCGCGCCCGGTGGTCTCCTTGAATCACGATCTCGCCGTCCTTCGCGGTGCCGCCGGTACCGCACGTGCGCTTGAGCTGCGCGGCCAGCTGCGCGAGCGCCGCGCCGTCGAGCCGCAAGCCGCGCACGATCGACACCGGCTTGCCGTTGCGACCGTGACGCTCGAGCCAGATGCGCACGACGCCGTCGGCCGGCGCACCGTCGGGGCGTCGGGTCGGACCGCTAGCATCCGTCTCACGCCAGCGCGCCACCGGCGCGCCGCGGTTCGCGACCGAGGCGTCCTCGCTACTGTAGACCAGGGTATCGGAGTGACGCTCGCGCATGCTGTGGGCTCGTCGCCGCCGCCGACGACGTCTCGACCCGTCTTACGTAGATTTCGCCGCCCCCGTCAACGCGTCCGGGACTGGGCCGATTTGCTTCGCCATACTTCGTTGCTCGGTCGCCGGGCTGCTCGGCGTAGCGCTGCTACGCCTGCGCGCCCGGCTTCCTCGCGCCTCGTCTGGCTCGCAACTCGACCCAGTCCCGCAGCGGACGAGACTCGTCATTGACAGATGCGTAGTTGCCGCATGGTGTAGCCGCCCTGAACGCGGACGGCGGTGATGGTGTCGAGCACGGCGGTGGGGGCGAGGCGCGTCAGGTCGGCGGCGAGACCGCGTCCGATGGAGACGTACGAGCTCCCGGCGTCGAAGTCACCGAGCGCGAGCGTCAACGTGCGGCCGGCGCGACGATCGACGCCGCCGTTCCCCTCGTAGCGGAGCTTGTAACGCTTCCCGAGCGTCGACCGGACCGTCACCTCGATGCGGAAGCGCTGCGCGCTCCGTACGGCGGTGGCGAGGACATCGCCGTAGATGCTCATCGTGCCGTGGGCCGGGTACGAGGCGCGAAATCGCAACGGGTTACGCGCCGTCGCCGCCGCGTGCACCACGATGTCGTCGACCGTCGCATCCCACTCGACGTCGGCGATACCGCTGCGGCCGAACCCGAAGTCGCTGAACGGCAGCGCGTCGCAGGACGGCGATGTCGCGTCGAGCGGATCGGTGCCGCGCAGGCGCTCCACGCCGTCGGGGACGAGATCGCCGTCCGAGTCCGGATTCAGCCGGTCGGTCTCGCCCGGGTCTTGCACGCCGTTCAGATTCACGTCCTCGTCGGCGTCGGTGAGCCCGTCCCCGTCGGAGTCGACGACGGCCGCGGCTTGCGCGTAGCCGAGCGAGCGCTCGTTGGAGCGCTCGCTCTCGGTACCGTCGCTCGCGTAGGCGCTGACGGCGAACGTGTACGTCTTCTCGACCGTCAGGTCGCTGAGGACGGCGACGACCGCGCCGTCGCCGTCGGCGTCAGGGACGACGTCGCGCGGCGCGCCGTACGGGGCGTCGCCTTCGCGAACGTAGAGGTGATAGCCCGCGACCGCCGGATCGGTCGGCGCGTTCCATCGCAGCTGCGCGCTGTACGCTGCGGCGCAGGCGGGAATCAGCAGCTGGCATGCGACCAGCGTGAACAGCCAGCGCGCGTGATCGTTCGGCGTCTTCATGGTCGCGACGCCGAATTTGCAAGGCATACGCCACGGACCGCGGAGGAATTACCCTGTGATTCAGCGTACCTGCGCGTCGATTGCGCGAGCGCGAGCGTCGCCATTGTGGCGATCGAAACTTTCGCGACGCCGCGGTGTCAGCGCGGCGACAGCTCGCCCGTGACGATGCGCGCGCGATGAAGACTTCGCACGATGCTTGCCACGCGTGACGCGGACGGATCTCGCAACGCATCGCGCGCGACGTGCGAAGAATTGACGTGCGAAGAATTGGCACGTGCGAAGAATTGGCTTGACGGCTGACGCCTCTCCCAGGCATGGACGCGTGCAAACGATCCAGGAATGCGCACGCGAACTGTCCTTGCATCCGCCGCGGCGTTCCTGGTGCTCGCGATGTGTGCCTCGTGCGGGGGTGGAGGTGCTGGCGGGGGCGCCGGAGACCGCGCGGGTGCGTCCGACCAAAATGCTCCGGCGAGCGTTGCGCTCACGTGGACGGGCAGCGACGCCGCTGCCGGTTACGTCGTCCATTGGGGCACGACGTCGGGCGACTATTCTCACGACGTCGACGTACAAAAACCGGCGGCGGATCCGCACGGCGAGGTGATGGTGGTCATCGCTCTCGACGCCACCGATGCGAGCGTCGAGCGCCTGTTTTTCGCGATCACGTCGTACGACGGCGCGGGGAATTCGAGCGTGTACTCGAACGAGCTCTCGATCGCGATCTCGACGCTCACGACGGGAGAATCGACGAGCGGCTAGCATCGGCGACGCGCGCGTCACGGCGCCGCCGACCGTCATCACGATGCGGGCAGCGCGCAACTCATCTGCGGTAGCGTCGCGCGCGGCGCCTGAAGAAATCAGGCCGCGACGGGCGCGGACGCGACGGCATGTGCATTGCCTCTCTCCCGGCGCATGCATTTCCGCCGCTGCGTCCTCCACCTCACCCGCATCGCAACTCTCGTGTGTCTCGCCGCGCTGTCCTGCGCGGCGTCAGCGTCGGCGTATGATGCGCGTTTGACGTGGTCTCCGATCGGCGGCGCGAGCGGCTACCGCGTCTATGTGCGCGCCGCTCAGCAGGCATTCGGCGCGGCGATCGACGTCGGCGCGGTCGCCCCTGATCCGGACGGCCTCGTTCGCCATGACGTCACCGCGCTTGCGAGCGACGCCACGATCTTTGCCGTCACCAGCTATGACGCGATCGGGGCGGAGAGTGCGTTCTCGAACGAGGTCGCGATCGGCGCCCCGCCGCTTGCGACGGCGACCGCGACAGCCGCCCCGCAGCCGACGGCGACCGCGACACCCGGCCCGGTGGGCAGCGACGTGACCGGCGGCGCGACGATCATCGCCAAGATCACCAGCCCGACCGGTAGCGGCAATCACTCACTCGAGGTGATTCGCGACGGCGACATGCCTCCGGTCGGCACCAACGATCCCCTCCGCCAGTACGACACGTTCGATGGCGCGAACACCGCGCCTGATGATTGGGTCGGCTACACGTTCGCGAGCACGTTCACGTTCCATCGCCTCGTCTTCCAGGAAGGCATGCATTTCTCGGACGGCGGGTGGTTCACGTCCGTCGGCGTCGAGGTACGCCAGGCGGGACAGTGGACGGCGGTGGCGGGCTTGCAGACGTCGCCCGCGTACCCGAACTCCGGAAGCGGCCCGGGCTTCGTGACGTACACGTTCGACTTCGCGGCGACGAGCGGCGATGCGATCCGGCTCGTCGGCGTGCCGGGCGGCTCCGCGGCGTTCATCTCGATCGGTGAGCTGCGCGTATTCGCCGACGTCGCGCCGCCGGCCTTCGCGACCCCGACGCGCACCGCGACGCCCGTCCAGACAGCGACGGCAACCGCGACGCCGACGCGAACTACCACGGCGACGGCGACGCGCACCGCGACGCCGACGCCGACCCCGACGCGCACGGCGACCATGACGCCAACCGTGACCAGCACGGCGACCGGGACGCCGACCGCGACCAGAACGGCAACCGCGACGGCGACTGCGACCAGAACAGCAACTGCGACCGCCACGGTGACGACGACCCCCACGGTGACGACGACGCCCACCATGACAGCGACCGTCACCGTGACGACGACCCCCACTATGACGGCGACGCCGATCCCGACGGCCACGGCCACGTCGACCTCGACCGCCACGCGCACGTCGACGCCCGTCGCGAGCGCGACCGGTACGCCCGTCGTGAGCGCGACGCCAACCGCGACGACCACCGTCGCGCCGTCCCCCACGTCGACGCCCCTCGCCGCGGCGACGTCGACGCCGGTCGCGACCGCGACGCAGCCCGCGACGCCAGCGCCGACGCCGGCGGGGACGTGCGGCGACGGCAAGCTCGATGCCGGCGAGCAGTGCGACGGCGCCGACGACGCGGCGTGTCCGACGCTCTGTACGGCGGCGTGCACCTGCCCCGCGTTCTACCCCGTGCCGCTCGAGGGTTGGGCGCTCTTACAGGGTGAAGGCACTTGGGACGTCGAGCTCGACGGCGCCGATCCCGTCCTGCGGACGGACGCTGCGGTCACGCCGACGACGGACTTCGGGATCGACTATCCGAGCGCGGGCGACCTCGGCGTCGCGTACTCCTATCTGGCGCTCACGCTCGCGGGCGACGGCGCTTTCGTCACCGAGATCGTCGTCCGCGCCGCGAAAGGTCCGGAGTACGTGCTCGCGTACGCGAGTGGTGACGGCGTCCCGACCGCGCGCAAGCGGCGCGCCTTGGTGCCGCTCGGGACCGACGCGAGCGACGGGACGAGGCGAACTTTCTATCGCGACCTCGCGGCGGACCTGCAAGGCGCCTTCGGGACGCCGTTCGACCACGTGACGGGGGTGCGCGTCTACGGCGACACGCGCGTCGCGCACGTGATGTTGGCCGCTGCGGACGCGCAGGGCCGCAGCGCGGCCGCGGGAACGTCGCTGACGCTCCCCGTCGGCGGGTGGAGGATGCGTGGCCGAGGCGTTGCGCTCCAGCAGACGAGCGACCCGGCGGTCGACGGTCAGACGCTGTGCGCCGATCCAGCGGATGGACCTAGTGTCGTCACGTTCCCGGCGGCGAACAGCACGAGCCTCGCGGCGCGGTTCCAGAGCGCGTCGTTCCTCGTGCGCAACGAGCTGGGATTCGCCGTCGAGTTGCGCGTCCGCGGCTCGGACGGCCGCCCGAAGACGCTGCGGTTCGACGAGCGCATCACGACCGCGCGCGCAAGCCGGCGCAGAGCGGTGATGCCGCTCGTGCCCGAGACGGTATCCGGCAGCGAGTTCCGCGTCGCGAACCTCGATCTGCGCGCGGCGGTCGCAGCCATCGATCCGAGCCTGTCGATCGACGGCGTGCTCGTGGTGCGCATGCGCGGCAACTTCGAGGTCGCCGACTTCGTGCTCAGCGATCCCGTAGACTGACCGGCGTCGCGCTCACCGGCACTGCACGCTCGTGCCGCTGCGGCTGAATGTGCACTTGGGGCGCGCGCCGCCCGAGGGATTGAACGTGAGCGCGCCGCAACGCTTCTCGGCGGCGTCGACGAGCACGCGAATGCCGAGTGGCGCGTCGCCCGCGCTGAGCGGAAGAGTGCCGCCGCCGGCGCTCAGGCGCACCGTGACGCGGCCGGTCTGCTGGTTGACGACGATGCTGGCGCTGCGCACCCGGGCGCCGGCCGTTCGATCGATGTAGCGCCAGCGTATCCGCGTACGGTTCGCGGACCACCCGATGGGACCCGTCGCATCGCGCAGACCGGGCGGCAGCGTCAGCCGCTCACGCACCTGGCCGAGCGCGTCGACGAGCTCGAGGCGGAGGCCGTCGCGTGACGGGTCGGGGGCGGGCGAGAGCGGCGGCGCCACGACGACGTCGGCGCGGAGGGCGAGGACCGCCTTCCCGGGCTTGTCGAGCGCGCGCGCGCCGAGGACGGTCGCCGTCATCGGCAAGCTCGTGCCGGCGTGCGTGCACGCGCCGTCGGCTCCGCACGTGTCGTGCGTGCACACGTTGCCGTCGTCGCAGTCGGCGTCGGAGACGCACACCGGCGCCGTCGGCGACGGCAGCGGGGTTGCGGTGCTCGCCGTCGCGGCGGTCGCCGGCGCGGTCGCGGTCGGCTGCGGAGACGCGGTCGGCGTGGCTGTCGGTGTCGCGGTCGACCTCGGCGTCTGGGTGCGCGTCGACGTCGGCATGGGCGTCGCCGTCACCGTCGTCGTGGCGGGCGGTGTGGCCGTCCTCGTCGGCGTCGCCGTCCTCGTCGCGGTCGGCGTGACGAGTGTGAAGCTCGCGACCCAGCTCGCCGGCGACGCCGGGGCGACGATCAAGTGCGAGCGCGCGCCGCCGTCGGGAGCCGACGATCACCGTGCGCGCGATCGGCGCCGCGTCGCTCGTCGCGCCGACGCTCAGCTTCAAGGAGCTCGGGTCGGAGTCGAACGTCAGCGTCGTGGTGTTCGGGTACAGAAAGACGCTCTTCGTATCGCTCAGGCCGCCGCTGTCGGTCGCGGTGAGCTGCAGCTCGAGAAACGTCGGGTAGTCGTGGTCTGGCGCGGAGAACACGCCCGAGCCGCCGGTGAAGGTCTCGATCGTGTGCGTGTGACAGTTCGACGGGCAGTGATGGACGATCAACGTCCAGGTGAGCGCCGAGCCGGGGAGCGTCCCGTCCTCGGGGTCGGTCGCGGAGCCCGCGAAGGCGATCGTCTGGCTGACGCTCCACTTCGTCGATGCGAGCGGCGCGCTGATCGTCGCGGTCGGCGCGCTGTTGCCGGAGGTCACGACGATCGACGCGATGCTGCTCGCGCCGGCGCCGTCGGTGACGCGCAAGCGCACCGTGTACGTGCCCGCGGGGAACGTGTGCTGCGGGCTCGGATCGGTCGAGCCTTGGAACGTGCCGCTGCCGTCGAAGTCCCAGGCGTACACGAGCGTGTCGCCGGGATCGGGGTCCGTCGACTGCGAGCCGTCGAACTGGACCGTGAGCGGCGCCGGCCCGTCGGTGACGTCCGCTTGCGCCACCGCCGTCGGCGGCTGGTTCGACGACGTATAGCGGATGCGGACGATGCGATTGCCGAGAATGTCGACGTAGTACAGGTCGCCGCCGGGGCCGATCTCGAGATCCACGGGACCGCCCGCGCCCGACGCGAAGGTCGCGCGTGTCGACGGATCGGGCTCGCCGTTCGCGCCCTGCGCCATCGTCCAGACGCAGTTGCGGCTGTAGTCCGCGAAGAAGAGCGCGCCGTCGTAGCTCTGCGGATACGAGCCGCCGGGGTAGAAGGCGAGGCCGCTGACCGACGAGCTGCCGGTGCCGCACGCCTCGCCGGCCACGACCTGCTCGCCGTGGTTGTACGTGTAGACCGGGTCGGTGACGGAGCCCGGCGTATCGTAGAGGGCTTGGCAGCTCGCCAACCCGGCGCTCTCGTAGCCGGGCTGGCGGCCGATGCCCTCGTAGCAGGGCCAGCCGAAGTTCTCGACGGCGTGCGTCGTGAGCACGTCGTCGAGGCGGTCGATCTCCTCCCACGTGTCCCACCCGACGTCGCCGATCCAGAGCTCGTTCGTGCCGGGCCGCAGCGTCATGCGGAATGGGTTGCGAAGGCCGTAGGCGACGATGCGCTCGGCGCCGGGAACGCTGCCGTCGGCGAGCGGATTGTTCGGCATCGCGGCGCCCGTCGCCGGATCGACGCGCAGGACGGCGCCGTTGAAGCCGATCGTCGCACCGATGCGGCGCAGGCTCTGCGCCCGCAGCGCGCCGCCTTCCGCCGCCGGCGGCGTCTGTGAGCCGCCGACCCCGCCCGGCGGATCGCCGCACGGGTTCACGAGCGGATACCCGGTCTGGCCGTAGTCGACGAACGTGAAGCTCGCGCCGTCGCCACCGCTCACGTAGAGGGCGCCGTCGGGGCCGAAGAGGAGCGTCCCGATCGAGTGGCTGGGAAACTGCTGGCACCAGTTCTCCAGGAGCACGTGCTCGCTGCCCGGCACCATCATGTCGCCGGTCGCCTGCAGGCGCGCGAGCCGTGATGCGACGACGCAGCCGCCCGTCGTCGGTCCTGGCGGATCGGGACAGTCGTCCGAGGTGCCGCCGAACGTGCCCCAGCGCGGCGGCGTGCCGCCGGCGGCGGCGTCGAGCGTGTAGAGCACGTACACGTACGGGCTCGTCGGGAAGCTCGGGTCGAGGGCGAGCCCGAGGAGGCCGCGATCCCAGTAGTCGTGCACCTCGGTGCGGAGGTCGGCGAAGACCTTCGGCGTCGGATCCGCGACGCTGTCGAACACCTTGATGATGCCGCTCTTCTCGGCGACGAAGACCCGGCCGTCGGGCGCGAAGCGGATCGCGGTCGGCTCCGTGAGCCCGCTCCAGACCGTCGTCTGCTGGAAGCCGTCGGGCAGGACGATCGCCCGCGCCTGCGTCACCGCCGCCATCGCGGCGATCGGGGCGATGACGGCGATCAGCAGGCGATGGATCGGGCAGGCGTTTCGGTGTCTGGCGAGGATTCCGGTCCTCTGGAACATCGACGGACCGGTGGACCAACTTCCATGCCACCGCGCCGCGCCGACGCTCACGCCGACGTCGCAGGTCGTCGCCGCGCGCGGCCCGCGGCGGTGCAGGCGCCATGTCCAGGCGCGACGCGGCCTTCGACGGCCGCCCTGCTGCTCGACGCGCGTCCCTGCATCGCCCCTGCGCCGTCAGACGCCATCGTCACCCGCACGCGGCGTGCGGTGCTCGGGTTCGGGCGTGTCGTGCAATCCTGCGGCGTCGCGCGGAGTCGCGCGCCGCTGCGCCTGCCGATGCAGCGATGCGGGAAGTCCGGCCGGCCGCCGATGGCGTGCTGTGGCGCGAGCGCCAAGGTTTTTCGCCGTGAAGCTTCTACGGCGTCCCCGTCGGCGTCGCCGTCACGCGGTTCCGTCGGCCATGCCGAAACGCGCCAGCGCCGCGCGGATCTCGGCGAAGTCGGCCGCGGAGACGGTGACGCGATTCGTGCTGCGAAAGGGCGGCAGCGCGGCGCGGACCGCCGCGACGTCGACTGCGACGCCGAGGACCTCGCGGCCGACGCGCTCGACCACGCGCTCGGGCGCGGCGCAGAAGTCCTCGTACGCGACGACCCGGAAGCGCTCCGGGCCGAGCTCGTCGCGCTGCGCGCGCATGCGGCGCTCGTGGTACGCGAGCTGGGCGCACACCGCCTCGATCGGCGTCGCAACGTCCTTGCCGACGGTGCGGCGCTCGGGATCGGGGACTCCGTAGAGCGCCGCGCGTGATCCTTGAATGACCTCGCGCGCGCGCAAGATGGACTGCGCCGCGTACGCGGGCTCGCGCCGTACGTAGACGAAGTGCGCCGTCGGCAAGGCGCGCGCGACGGCAGTGGCGCCCGTCGCGAGCGCGTTGTTCTTCGTGAGCAGCGGCTTTCCGAACGCCGCCTCCCAGGCGGCGAAAAAGCGGCGCATGCGCTCGGCGACGTCGGGCGGGAGTGCCGCGGGGACCGCGTAGCGATCGTGACCGAGCCAGCGGTCCCAGAGATGCAAGCCGTCGTTCTGCCGTCCCAAGCCGGCGGTGCGGCCGTAGAAGCTGTGGTACGCCGCCGGACGCGTTTTCAGCACACGGCGGAAAAGGCGATTGGCGACGATCGGGGCGCGCGGAAACACCGCGGTGAGATTGTTGAAGAACGTGACCGGCAGGTGCGCCGCGAGGACCTGCGAGACGACGGTCGTGCCGCTGCGCGGCGCGCCGACGACGATGACGATCGGCCACTTCGGCGTCGCGGCGCGCGCGTACCACCGTCGCTCGGAGATCGCGAGCATCTGGTCGAGCGGCGCCGCGACGGCGGCGAGCGCCGTCGACGCGATCGCGAACAGCGCGGCGGGATCGCGCGAGCGCACGAGCCGCATCAGGAGCCCGAACGGATCCTGGAAGTTGGCCGGTACCAGCCGTCGCATCGCGGCGGTTACGACAGGACGCGCGCCAGCACGTCGGCGATGCGCTCGGCGGCGTGACCGTCGCCGTAGGGATTGTGCGCGCGCGACATCGCCGCGTACGCCGTGGGATCGTTCAGCAGCCGCTCGGCCTCGTCGACGATGCGGGCGCGCGTCGTGCCGACGAGCCGGGCGGTGCCCGCCGCGACACCCTCGGGGCGCTCGGTCGTGTCGCGCATGACGAGGACGGGTTTGCCGAGCGACGGCGCCTCTTCTTGGATCCCGCCCGAGTCGGTCAGGACCAGATACGAGCGCCGCAGCAAGCTCACCATCGTGCCGTAGTCGACGGGCGGCACGAGGTGGACGCGCGCGACGCCGCCGAGGATCGCGCGCACCGGCTCCTGCACGTTCGGGTTCAGGTGCACCGGGTAGACGAGGCTCACGTCGGAGTTGCGCTCGACGAGCGCGCGCAGCGCCTCGCAGAGCTCGCGGAACGCCACGCCGAAGCTCTCGCGGCGGTGGGCGGTGACGAGGACGAGGCGGCTCTCGCCGAGGTCGGGAATTCCCGCTGGCACCGCCGGCACGCGCGCCGCCACCCACTGCAACGCGTCGGTTACGGTGTTGCCGGTCACGACGATCTTCTCGGGCGCGACACCCTCGCGCAGGAGGTTGTCGCGCGCCCACTCCGTCGGTGCGAAGTGCCACTCGGCGATCGCCGTCGTCATCTGCCGATTCAGCTCCTCCGGAAACGGCGAGTCCTTGCGCCACGTGCGGAGCCCCGCCTCGACGTGCCCGACGGGCACGCGGCCGTAAAATGCCGCGAGCGCGGCGGCGAAGGCGGTCGTCGTGTCGCCTTGCACCAGCACCGCGGCCGGACGCAACTCGTCGAGCACGGGCGGCAGACGTTGGAGGACGCGCATCGCCACGTCCGTCGGCGTCTGCCCGGCCGTCATGACTTCCAGGCTGCGGTCGGCGTGCACGTCGAAGAGGGCCAGTACCTGATCGAGCATCTGCTGGTGCTGATTCGTCAGGCAGACGCGGGGCTCGAGGCCGGCGCGCGCGGCGAGCGCGTGCACAACCGGCGCCATCTTGATGGCCTCCGGACGCGTCCCGAAGACCGAGAGCACGACCCGCGGCATGTGCCCCAAAGCTTAGCTGCGCGGCCGCAGGGGTGCCACGGCGAATCCGTCCCTACGGCGCCGGTACGGATCCCACCGGGCAATCGACGGGGGCGAGCGTGCGTCCCACCGTCGCGAGATCAGCCGCCCGGCCCGTAGACCTCGAGCTCGCCCACCGAGATGAACTGGTTCTGGCCGCCGGGCGCGCCGTCGAGGCGAATCCCATCACCGGTGATGGCAGAGAAGTCGAGGATGTAGCTCTGGTAGTTGGTGCCATCGTTTCCGAACGGGAAGGCCGGCGTGAAATGCAAATTGCTCACGTTTGTCCACACGCCGGCTTGACGGACTTGGACCGTGAGCGTGTTGAACCAGCCGCCGTCCCAGAAGTGCATGCCTTCCTGGAACATCACGCGGCCGAAGGTTTGCGGAGACGCGAACGTATACCCGATCCAATCCTCCGGCGCAGTGTTCGCGCCATCGTAGGTGTCGTACTCGCGACTCGGGTCCGTCGATCCGACCGGCGGCTTGTCGCCGTCGCGGATCACCTGGAGGCTCTTGTTGCCGACGCCAGTCGGCGCGGTGACGCGGGCGATGACCGCGTTCGCGAGCGGCGCCAGGTTCGTCCCCGGGGTCGCCGTGGGTGTCGGCGTCGGTCGCGCGCCGACGAAGCCGCCGTAGACCTCGAGCTCGCCGACCGAGATGAAATCGGCGCTGCCGCCCGGCGCGCCGTCGATGCGGACGCCGTCGCCGCTCATCGGCGCGAAGTTCAGCGTGTAGGTCTCGTAGTTGACGCCGTCGTTCGGCGGATACGTCGGCGTGCTCGTGAGGCCGCTCACGGTCGTCC
>WNFR01002698.1_pt1 | contig 18421 bp, 13 predicted proteins | sample 5400221 | NCBI WGS metagenome assembly WNFR01 (sample SAMN13153357, study PRJNA577476) | soil metagenome | isolation source: 40 cm soil under Madrone tree | place: USA:California | collected 2016-06-14
TCGCCTTTGCCGGCAGAGCCTCGCTGAACGTGACCCTCACCGGATAGGGGATGTGTCGCGGAAACTTCCACAGAAACTTCCCGCCCGCGAAGCTGAAGATCGATCCCCACACACCGTCAAGATGAACCGGGACAATGGGGGCGTCCACGCCCTTCATGATTCGTTCCATGCCGCGGCGAAACGGCAGCATTTGGCCGATGCGCGTCATCTGTCCTTCGGGGAAAATGCACACCAGTTCGCCGTTCTGCAGCGCTTGCGTGGCCTCGCGCAACGAATGAATCATTTCGCGCGGACCCTGGTCGGAGGCGATGGGAATAACGCGCAATATCTTTGCGAACGGTTTCAACAGAGGATGGTCGTACAGTCCCTGGAACATCAGAAAGCGCACAGGACGGTCCAGCGACGCGATCAGAAACATTGCATCCGCCATGGACACGTGATTCGGCACCAGCAGCGCGCCGCCCCTTGCAGGGACTTTTTCACGCCCGGCTACGTCCAGCCGGTACAGCGTGTGCGTCGCCGCCCAGAGCAGCAGCCGAAGCAGCGAATCCGGCAGCAAGTACAGCACGTAACCCGTCGCCGCAAGCGTGGCTACGGATGACCACAAGAAAATGCCGCCGGGGGTGAGGTGCGCCCGGTGAGACATGGCATAATATGCGCCCGACGCAACGCCCACTCCCACGAACGAAAGCCAGTTTGCCGCGCCCAGAACTCCGCCTTTGTGCTCCTCCGCCGGAATGTGCTGGATCAGCGCGCTGATTGGAACAATGAAGAATCCGCCGGCGAATCCGAGGCCCGCGAGGAGCAACAGCACGGCCTGAAAGGAAAGTCCCGGAACCGCAAGACAAAGACCCAGAATGGTCATGCCCAGGGCGCCGAGCGGAATAAGCCCGTACTCGATTTTCCCGCCCGATAGCAATCCCGCCGCCAGGCTGCCGACACCGATTCCGATCGCCACCGCCGCTTGCAGAAGGCCGCCATGCGTGGAATCCAGATGAAGAACGTCGTGCCCGTACAGAAAAATATTGAACTGCAGCAGCGCGCCGACGAAAAAAAAGTATGTGTTTCCCAGCACCGCGAGCCACAAGATGCGATCTCCGCGAATCAGCTTCATCGGAGACCACACATCGATCAAAGAGAGAGCGTTAAACTGTTTTGTGGGGTCGGCGGCCGGAACGCGGCTGATGCCCAGGCTAAACAGTAGGCCCACCACCGTAAATCCCAATAGAATCGCTCCCGAATAGATTTGGTGTCCCTTGAAAACATCCGCGAGCAAAGCGCCGCAAACGCTTCCCACGATAATTCCAAGGAATGTTCCCAATTCGAGTACGCCGTTGCCCCAGGAAAGTTTTTCAGCGGGCAAGAGTTCGGGAAGCAATCCGTATTTGGATGGACCGAATAGCGCGCCTTGTGTGCAGGCCAGGAAAATCGCCGCCAGCGCCAAGGGAAAATTCGGCTCCGCCAAAGACACCACGGCCAGCAGCATCACGCCGATCTCAAATACTTTCGTCCATAGCGTGACGCTGCGCTTGCTGAAGCGGTCGGCCAGATAGCCGCCGCTCAGCGAGAACAAAATAAAGGGAGCAGCGAAGAGAACTCCGACGAGGAATTCGAGCTGGTCGCGTTGCGCTTTGTCTTTCTCCAGCGCCAGGGCCAGGTAAATTATCAGGAATTTCAGCGCATTTTCGTTAAAGGCGCCCTGGAACTGCGTAGCGATCAGGCTCCAGAAACCACGCCGCCAATTGGGTTTGGATTCGGACGTGGCAAGGTTTCCGTCTGCAGACATAGCGTCGCACCCACGCTGTAACTGGAAGTGAGAGATGAAACGATTCTAGCAGGCCGCGCGAGATATGCGGTCTTCGGCAGCGGCACCTGTGACGAAAACGCTTGCTTCAGCCTCGCTACTTCTCACGACTTCCGAACGTGTACGCGATTCCTAGAACAAGTCTAAGGCGGCTCTGACCTGCAGCCGCAAAATGCGTGCGCATGAAATCCACATTTCCACGGGCAGACCAATGGGGCGTAAATGGATAGTCAGCCCCGCCACCCAACGTCCAAGTGAAGGCGGTGTCAGACGAAGACACCGATGAAACCGGGACTTGCTGGAATGTCGAGTTTATATGTGAGACTCCATACTGCGTCTCGCCGAACACGCTCAGTTTGTACTTCTTGACTTTGCGCGAAAGAAAGAAAATCCGAGGCCCTATCAGACCGCTCTGAAGATGAGTCTTGCTCACCAGAAGTCCTACATTAGTGATTTGGAACACTCCGATTTGAGAAGTATTCCAGGTACCGTCATAGTTCGCAGCGAGAGTTATCTTGGGCGTGAACCACCAGGCAGCCCCTACGTCAAACCCATTCGTTCCGAAATTTTGCGTAACATGAGCATATCCCCCCGAAAGCTCGAGGTCCTGCGCAGAGATGCTTGGAGGAAGAAAGATCATGGCCATGACCGCAATGAGGGACGGCAAAAACCTTAGCAGTAATGCACTCAAGAAACGAGCAACCGGTCTGCATGCCCGGCGTTGTGTAATGCTTTGCAGATCCGTTCCATGCGTTTTCTGAACCTTTTCGTGGCTAAGTTGAGTCTGTGACATGAGTCTCTCCTTTGAGATGGCGGGAACTGTTGTTCGATCTGTTACAGCTCGTACTTTCTGTTTTCTGATTGAGGTTTTCGGTGCGCGAAAATGTCGTTTTTGCGCGAAGGGTTTTGTTGCTATAGGATTCCGCTGAGCGGTTCTGGGGTTGATGTGTGGCTGGAAGGACTGACGCTAGCGATGGCTCGCGCGCAAGGCGGGTTCCTGCGCTTCCTCACAAATCGTAGTCTGTTAGTTCTTACGCGTCAAGAATTCGAAGGAGCACAAATGAGAAACGCCGACGCCATGCAGAAGAACGTGTTAATCACCGGAGCGACCGACGGTTTGGGCAAGGCGCTGGCGCTCCTGCTGGCGGAGCGTGGCTATCGCGTATTTGCCGCGGGTCGCTCGCCGGAGAAACTGGCGCAGCTTGATGCGCTCGCGCACCAAAAGAAATTGCCGCTCGAGAGCATTGCTCTCGATGTCTGCAGCGATACTTCGGTGCAATCGGCTGTAGACGCGGTCCTCACCAAGGCCGGCGCAATCGATGTGCTGGTCAACAATGCCGGCGTGAATTACACCGCCGCCGTGGAAGATCTCAGCATGGAGGACTGGCGCGCGCAATTTGAAACTAATTTTTTTGGAGTCCTGCGCATCACGCGCGCGGTTCTGCCGCACATGCGCGAGCGGCGCAGCGGCCGCATCCTCATGATGAGCTCGCTTTCCGGCCTCGTGACTCCTCCCACGCAAGGCGCGTACAGCAGCAGCAAGCATGCGCTCGAAGGCCTCAGCAATGCCCTGCGCATGGAGTTGTACCCGTTTGGAATCGATGTTGTGTTGATCGAGCCGGGCTACATCATCACCGGCATCCAGAAAGCTGCCGCCGAACTCTCCAGGCCCTACGTGCAAAAGGGCGGCCCGTACGCGCCGCTCTACGCGCGTTTCTTCACCAGCGTCAATGACACCCGCGCCAAATCCGGAACCACGCCGGAAGACTGCGCGCAGGTCATGCTGCACGCGATTGAAACGCAGCGGCCGAAGCCTCGCTACGGGGTGACGTCTCTCGCGCCATTTGTAAAATGGAGCAAGCGTCTGCTCACGGACAGCGCCGTGGATGCCATGCTGCGGCGGCGCTACGGCATCGTTCGCGAAACGTAAAGTCCTCCGCGCGCTCTACGGGTTGGAAGCCTGGAAGGATAAGCTGTTTTCCCGCAGTTCCTCCCAGCGCTTTCGCCAAGTCTCATGCAGCGGGCTCTCCGCGTAATCGGCAGCCGCTTCCGGGCTCGCAAACTCGATCGCATACACGCCGTCAAAATCGCGAATCTGGTTGCGCTGCGTCTTCAGCCAGACATTTTTGACTCCCGGAATCTTCGCGGCCATCGTCTTGATGCCCGCCATCGCCTGGTCCTTGTCATATTGCGACGTAGTGTTCTTCCACTTGTAGACCACCACGTGGATCACGCTCTTCGGCTGCCCAAACCTGTTCTGCGCCGCAACGCTCTGCGCGTGCCAATTCCCGGTGGCAACACCAACCGCGAAAAGAGCAAGCCCGCCTGCAATTTTGGAGAGACGCTTTCGCGCGAATTCCATAGTTTTTCTTCCTCCATTTCACACGCAGACAGTTTATGTACAGCAGGAAAGAGAAGCAACGCGCCGCAAAAAACAAAGGCCCGGTGAACTTGCGCTCACCGGGCCTAAATCGAAAAGTAGAGTATCTCAGGGCTTTGCAGGATCCGCTGGCTTCGCGTCGCTCGACGGAATCGAAGCCGATTCCGGCGCCTTGGTTTCCGCGGAGCTCGCGTTGGCCGGTTTGGAAGCGTCGCTGTTGAAGCGCGTGAGATAGGGCATGAACGGCGTCACTTCGAACGGCATCTTTTCCCGTTCAGCCACCGCGCCCACCGGCTTGCTCTTGATCAGGTCCAGCCGGTCGTTCCAAACGTCCAGCTTAACGCGTCCGCCGATCGGAAGCGCCGCGATTGTTTGCGGATTCTTTTTGGGATCGACATCACCGGCCACGTTGGTCTTCAAATCCGCGATCGTCACAACCTTGTCGCCCAGGTGCGCGGAGATCAGGTTCGGAATCTCCTTCTGCCGCACCTGCAGCGCCGCAAGGAAGAGCTTGGCGTTCGCCAGTTGGTTCTTGTACGGCGAATTGTTCAGCAGTTCCAACGCCTTCGCACTGGCTGCCTGCTCTTCTTCTGGAGTCCGCGCAAAACCAAAATGTCGGAACGTGTCCTTATCGTCGACCAGCAACTGGTCGAAGAACGCGTAGGTCGTATCCATGCGGTGACCCAGCACGACGTGCCCCAGCTCATGCGCGATCACGGTGGCCAAGCTCGCTTCATCCGGCAGCACGTCGACCAATCCGCGGCTCAACACGATCGTATGCCCCAGCGTGAACGATTCCAGCGTGGTGGTCATCAGCACGCGGCATTTCACTTCCGGATCGATATCCAAATTGTTGGTGACCTCAAGGTTGTTCACCACCGTGTCGAGCACTTTGTCGACCTCGCCCCGCGGCGCCATCAACCCGATGCGCTGCAGCCGGTCCGAAACGTTATCCTCCGCCTGACGGTCCCACGAACGCTGCGCCTGCACCGGACTGAGATCGTTGGCGGTTTTCGAGTCATCCTGTACCGGCGTCTCCACCAGGATCTTGCTCAGCTCTTGTTCCTGCGCGGCGTGCCCGACGTTATATCCCCACAGACGCGTCTGCGCTTTGAAGTCCAGCTTCTTGGTCAGCGCGTAGTGCAAGTCTTTTTCTTCGCTGTATACGAACGACGGGAGCCACAACCCCGGCTGTGCATTAGTCCGCCAGCTATCGAAATGGAAGTACCAACTTGCGTGTCCGCTGCCGCCATAGGCGCCGTTGAACCGCACGATATGAAAGTCCTGATCCTCTACCCAGATACGTCCAAGAAAGCGGCCCTTACCCGCTTTCGCATCCGGACTGACATCGAACACCAGGCAGCGCACTTCGCCCAGGAATTCGCGGCGAACGTAGTCAAATTTGTAGTGCTGTTTGTCGAACCCGTTGGTGTCGATGAAAATCATCTGCAAAAAGCCGTCAGGCAGGTATTGCATCGCGAACGAAAAGAAATTTCCGATGCCGGAGAAAAGCTTTTTCCCCTTGGTATCAGCGTCGGTCAGCGAAACCAGGTTCACGCCCTTGGAAAAATCCGCGCGACCCAGAAAATACTTGTCGCCTGCGGGCGTGAATCCAAGTGCCTTATCAGGTTTCAGGTTTTGGATGTAGGTCTCGACCAGCGGTGAAAACTTGCGGATTTCTTGGTTGAGATGATTCTCGTTGACGATAACGCGGTCGATTACCTCTTCCATCGTCCGGGGCTGATCGGCTGGCCGGGGTGCCGCTGCGGCGGCCTTGCTCCCCATCCCGCTCGATACCAGCACCAGGATCGCTGCTACTAGCTTGCGCATTTCTCTCTCCCCCTCAGTAAGCCTCAGTACGCCAGCCGGAACTCTATGCGCACGCGAGCGGGAAAATCCACCGGCTGGCTATCTCGCTTGGCAGGTTTGAATTTTATTTGTTGAGCTGCCCGCTCCGCGGCCTCATCGAGGCCATGGCCAAGCCCACTCACGACTCGGTTCACTTGGACCGTGCCGTCAGCCTGGAACACCACGTCGAGTACCACGTCACCCTCGAGCCTAAGACTACGCCCTTCCGCGGTGTATTGCGGATGAGGTTTGTCCAGAATATCAACCGTGGTGGTCGCCGAATCGCCAGATGCCGCCTTCTTTTTCGGTGCGTTATCGGTCACGCTGGCATCAGCAAACCCGCCGCTTTGCACCACTCCATGCTTGCCACCGCCGCTCGGGGGAGGATTGGCTACGCCATTTCCGAATCCGGTACTGGCGACCGTCCCACGGATGCCCTTGCTGCCGCCCGTACCATTTCCGTACCCATCACCCCCCGGCAATGCCGGCGATCCCAACCGATTAATATTCGTCGTCTTGTTGGGATTTCCTTTGCCGGGCAGGCCGTTTGGATCGCCAAAGCCGCCCGTCTGCACCTTGTTGACCGGCGCATTCACAGTGGCCGGAGCCGCGCTTCCGCTGTTCAGGTTGTTGACCTTTACTTCGTCCCGCGGCCGCTTCGGCCCATTCACGGGCGTGTTTAATTTCGCTTCAAACACAGTTTCCTTCGCCAGTTCTGGCGCCTTGACGTCAAGCTGCTTTACCTGCGGCTGAAACACCTTTTGTTGCACGAAAATATGCGACTGCTTCGGATTGAGCTTCGGCTCCTCAATCGGTTTCGGGTCGGGCGCCTTCACTTTAGGTGTAGGTGCTTTCGGCGGCGGAGGAGGAGGAGGCGCCACAGGCACTTCCGTCACCGGCATCAGCAAAGGAACCACGGAATATTTCAGTTCGCTCAGGCGCTCAGGAAAAAAGATGGGCATGACTACGAAAAACGTCAGAATCAAAACTTGCGCCACCGCGCTTACGCCGATTCGGTCCCAGCGCTTTTCGCCTTCCGGCAATAACTCGAACCGTGCCGGCACCGGCTTGTTTCCAATGCTGCTTTTCCACCCCTCGTTTCGAGAGCGGCCACGGTTTGCGTCGAAACCTACGCCGAGACGCGTAGCTTGGATTGGTAAGTCTCCGAACATTGATGTCATCCGCGTTCTGCCTTCAAAGTAGATTCCCTCTGGTGAACACGGGTTCTCTCAAGCTAGCTTTCCCGAGTTCGCTGGCGAGGAACAGAAATGCGCTAGCGCAAACCAGAGTACTTATGAGGCTGGGATAGCCCGAATAGGACCATCGTACTATTGGTCGCGAAGTCGCCAATGGCAACCGCGCGACCGAACGGAAAAAACGCACCCCACGACTTAAACCCGGCTAGGTTCTGGATAGTTGCGGGTCGGGTCGCAACCATCATTAGAATACCCCAAACTGTCCGCCGGCGGCGCGACTTTTGCCGCACCGATCCCCGCCAACCGGGGTTATCTTTGTAAGATGCACCCGGGACTGTAAGAGGCAGCGCGTACAGTATGAACCGTACTCCAGAAAATGGAATGAACCCCGCGAGCGCTGCGCGCCTCCGTTGGTTCAGCGCTCGCCAAGCGCTGGTCAATCAGCTATTTACCGATTCGGGTGCGCAGTCTTGGGGGCTGCAGCGCGATGTCTTTGCCGCCGCGCTTGAACAGAGCGCGAGAAAGCGTTTTAGTGAAGGATCGCCCGGCTCCGTCCAGCTCGAAGAATATCTTTTCACACTGCATCTGCAGGATCTCGCGCTCGCTTGCGCTTGCGCCGAAGGTCGCAGCGATGCGTGGGATTATTTCGTCTCGAATTTTCGTGGCTACCTGCGTTCCGCCGCTGCCGCCATTCTGCGTTGCCCGCCGCAGGCGCCCGCGGCTTGCGAATTGGCGGACTCCCTTTTCGCGGACCTCTATGGCCTCGGCGAAGGCGCCAATCGCCGCTCTCTGTTCCGTTATTTCCACGGGCGCAGCGCGCTGAAGACGTGGCTGCGTGCGGTCCTCGCCCAGCGGCACGTTGACGCTATTCGCGCAAGCCGCCGTTTCACCGAAATCGAGGGTGTCGATGGCGAGGCCGTCCTCCCCACAGCGCAACCCGCCACGCCACACAGAAAAACTAGCCCCCCCGGTGACCCCGTTCGAGATCCGCATCGGGCCGAACTGGTGGCCCTCTTCCGCCGCACCCTGGAAGTAGCCCTGGGCTTGATCGAGCCGCGCGATAAAGAACGCTTGCGCTTGTATTACGCCGCGGAGCAAACCTTGGCGGAGATCGGCCACAAACTGGGTGAGCACGAATCCAGCGTTTCCCGCCATCTCGAGCGCACCCGCCGGCAACTGCGTCAGGAGGTTGAGCACGCACTACGCAAAGGCAGCAGCAATCTCGATGGACCCGCATCCGCAGCCGGCCTCAGCGACGCGCAAATCGCGCTGTGCTTCGAGTATGCCGCCGAGGACGCCCCCATCGATTTGGACAAGCTGCTCCCCGAGAGCCAGGCGCCCATACGCAAACCGGAGAGCAAGAAGCCATGAACAACCGGCGCCTTACACTCTTCACTAACTTCAGCACCACCTGTAGCGCAGGGCGGAGTCTGCGTAGCCCTGCGGCTTTTTCCTGCAGCTCAGTCCAAACTCCGCGTAACTCTGCGGCTTTTCCCTTCGGCGTCCCCTGTAGCGCAGGGCGAAGTCCGCGTAGCCCTGCGGTTTTTGCCCGCAAGGAACTCCAGCTATCCCGTTCTAAAGAAGGAGGGGCGAATGCCGTCTGACGACCGCGAACGAAGCTTTGAAAATGCGCTCGCGAGTCACCTGCGCGCGGACAATTCCGCGGGAGTGTCGCGCGCTGCATGCGCCGACGCAGAAACTCTTGCCGCATATCACGAACGCTCGCTCCCCCAGGAGCAAATGACCTCGTTGCAAGCGCACGTCGCCGATTGCGAGCGCTGCCAGGAGATCCTCGCCCATTTGGGAGCCACCGACGAGATTCCCGTAGCCGTAGCAAACACAACGCCGCAAGCACCCCCCGCCGCAACGCACGACGCGAAATCCGCTGTCCTCGTCCTCCACGCTCGCAGACGCGCCCTTTGGCGCTGGGTCGCACCTGCTGGCGCCCTGGCCGCCGCGCTCTTGGTTTGGGTCGCGGTCCATGAAAACGGTTCCGTAAGGGTCCCGCCCCAGCTGCCCAGCGCAGCTCCGAAGCAATCCGAAACCGCAAAGAACCTGCCCGCTTCTCCGCCCGCTCTGACGTACGCCCCTTCGCTCGATGCCACGTCCAAAAACGAAAATGCCTTCGCCGATGCGCTCAGCGCATTAAATACCGCGCCGCAATCAAAAATCGCAGGCGCCGCAAGACAACGCCCTCAATCGCTCCTCAAAGAAAAAGTTTCCGCCAGCGCGAAGAAACAGTCCTCTGTTCGCGATGACTTCGGCCAACTGGCAGGCAGATCGCTTAGCACCAATGCATTGCCCGCCCCGGACGAGGGCCTAAAATCCAAAACCGAGACCAGAACTGGGGAGGCCGCAACCGAAGTAGCTGGGGTCGAGCCGGAAGCTAAAGCGGCCAACGTCCAACGAGGCGCGCTCACATCCCGCCCCCAGATCCCGCCCGAACGCGGCGCCGTTGCGGCTGCCGCTCCGGTCGCTCCTCCGCCGCCAGCCCCTTCCGCGCGCACCGAACCTTCTCGGCCAAGAGCCGCGGCGGTTGCGGGCGCCGTTCAGCAGGAACAGCAGCTCGAGGCAACGCCTCGCTTCAAATCGAACGCCGGAGTGCGCCTTGCCAACACCGTCGCCGAAATCACGATCTCGTCGCCCAGCGGGCTTTCGTCTTGGCAAGTAGGACCAGCCGGCGCCATCGAATTTTCATCAGACGCCGGAAAAACGTGGACCGTGCAACCCAGCGGCGTAATCGCCGACCTTCTCGCCGGCTCCGCCCCCTCCGACAAAGTTTGCTGGATCGTCGGTCGCAGCGGAACAATCCTTCGCACCACCGACGGCGGCGCCCACTGGCAGCGACTGCGCCCGCCCGTTCAGGACGATCTGCGCTCGGTCTCCGCCGCGGACGCGCAACACGCCACCGTTTCGTCGACAAACGGCGCCTACCAGACCACCGACGGCGGCGCCACCTGGAACAAAGTGGCTCCCGAATGAGATTCGCCGCCTGCAAGAAATTCCCGCGGCCTCGTTCTAAGAGTGGAAGCAAATTCGAGAAGAGGTCTACGACATGAAGATTCCCAGCCATACATTCAAGACGCGTGTGTCATGGTTCGCCGCGGCCCTGCTCGGCGCGCTGCTCAGCGCAGTCATGCTGTATTCCGCCACGAGCAGCCACCACGCCATCTCCCAAGAGCGTGAAAAGGAAAGCCGTCCCTCCTCTCCCGATCAGGCCACAAGTCTGAACGATCAGACCGACCTTGCCGTCACGGTCTACAATTCCAACATCGCCCTCGTTCGCGACGTTCGCCAACTCACCCTGCCCGCCGGCGCTTTCCGTCTCAAATTCATGGACATTGCCGCCACCGTGAATCCTGCCACCGTGCACTTCCGCTCGCTCACCGAGCCGGATAAGCTCGGCGTCATCGAGCAGAACTACGAATACGACCTCCTCGAACCCGCCAAACTCCTCCACAAATACGTCGGCAAGGAAGTCACCCTTGTTCGCACCTATCAGGACAGCGGCACGACCAAGCACGAAGAGGTTAAGGCCACGCTGCTCTCGGACAACAACGGCCCCGTCTGGAAAATTGGCAACGACATCGTCACCGGCATGTATGCGGAGAGCTATCGCTTTCCCGAAGTCCCCGCGAACCTTTACGACCGCCCGACTCTGTTGATGTCCCTGGACAATTCCGGCTCGCGCAAGCACCAGATCGAAGCTTCTTATCTCGCCACCAATCTCTCCTGGAACTCCGATTACGTCTTGACCGTCGGCCGCGACGACAAAGCCGCCGATCTCGACGGCTGGGTCACCCTCGCCAACAACAGCGGCACGGCCTTCCGCAACGCGCGCCTGCAATTAGTTGCCGGAGAATTGAATCGGCTCCCGGTGCCTTCCGCGCCCATGGCCATGCGCGCCGATGCCGTGGCCGGAAACATGGCCAAGGAGAGACAGTTCCAGCAAGAAAGCTTCTCGGAATATCACCTCTACAGTCTCGGCCGCCGCACGTCGGTCGAAGACAAAGAGACCAAGCAGATCAGCCTCTTGCAGGGCACCGGAGTTCCCGTCGAAAAAGTTTTCGTCGTCAACGGTCAGAACTTCTACTATCACAACCAATACAATCCCGGCTCGCCGCAAAAAGACCCGGTCATGGTCTTCTACAAATTCAAAAATGAGGAAAAGGCCGGATTAGGCATGCCTCTGCCCGCCGGCAACCTGCGCGTCTATCAGAAGGATTCCAAGGGCGGCGTACTCTTCATCGGCGAAGACCACATCGACCACACCCCCAAGGACGAAACCGTCACCGTGCACATCGGCAACGCCTTCGACGTCATTGCCGAGCGCAAGCAGACCGATTACAAGCGCATCGACACGCACGTCTGGGAAATGGAATTTGAGATCACCCTGCGCAACCACAAGGACACGCCCATCACCGTCGAGGTCAACGAGCCTATCGGCGGCGACTGGGACATGCTCTCCTCCACCTACAAATTCACCAAAACCGCGGCTTGGGCCGCCCAGTTCCAGGTCCCCGTCGAAAAAAACGGCACCTCCGTCCTCAAATACCGCATCCGCGCCCGCTGGTAGCTACTCTTTTTTTTCTTGACGCGGGATACCCTCCCTGTTACTCTATTTTCAGGTAAAAGAGCGCCAAGCCATCTTGGCGCTCTTTTACTTTTTCGCACAACCGTTTACCTTGACGACCCGCCTTGGTCCCTGGGAACGCCATTCTCCTGAATGGCGTTTAGCCGATTACACTCGATTCTTGTTGCAGTATAAGTCCCTTTAGAATCAACACTTGTAAAAGTGTGTGAAAACAAACGACTTTAAGGGTGATTATGCACTTGACACAGAAAGGCGCGGCGGGCCAAAATGAGGTGCCGTGACAGAGGCAAGCGAACGTATGGCGAAACAAAAGCGAATCACGGGCGAATATTCGCTCGACTTTCGCTCTTTATTCGCTATAGTAATCTGTATTACACTAACTGCGTTGGAGCGGAGCGGGCCGGAGTCGAACCGGCAAAACCCTTGGCAGAGTTCGCGAGTTATAAATTCGCTGGGCTTGCCTCATGCCCAACCGCTCCACATCGCATCATCGAGAAGGGTTGTTGGTGGGCCACTCACCCACTACGCTACTTGGTAATCGGGACTAAAAGCGGCCATGCTTTAAATCCGAACCATTTTGCGTAGATGCGTTTCCCGTTCTTGTCCGTGCGATACGCACTGAACTTCAGGACGTACCCCGGAGGAACGATGAGCTTTTTGCTCAAGGCCATCACATCCCTTCTCGCCGATCTTCCAGCGTGCGGCGTTACACTGGCTCAGCGAAAAATTGGATGGTGGCCCACCAACAACCCTTCTCTCCTAAAATGACAGCACCTTTGAATTTGACAGTGGGATGGAGTCCGCTTAAACTGAGGTTGGATATCCACCCGCGCTGGAATCGCGGGTACCGCGTTGGTGCTTTAACAGTAAGTGCCAACGCGGTTTCTATTTTCGGTATTTCGTCGCCCGGTGTCAACTGGAGTGATGTTGAAAAGCAAAAATAAATCGTTGCGCGTCGATAAGGAAAACTTCGACAAGGTGCTAGGCACCCTGCTATCATTTGAACCCCGTAAACGTTCGGAATCTAAGGTCGGAAAGAAGAAGTCCGCGATAATAATCCCGCCAAGCTCGCAGAACCCTGCCCGTTAGTACTAGTATCTGTTAGAAAAATGTAACGAGAGTTTGATTGACGCGTCTAACTATTTGGAGCCTAATGAGATTGTTCTTTACAGACGATGTGTCTGTAGTGTACAAGATTGCCACTCAAAAACTTGCACAAAAGAGAACGGTGAGTGGCAAAAGACGAGACGGTGCTGGGGATGCTTGGAGAGTATCTCCGAGAGTTATCTGTTTTGGTGCTCGTGTTCTTTCCGCTGGAGCTGAGCAAAGGAACTGATTTCTCGCGACCGCTTATGGTTAAGGTCGCGGAGTTTTCTTTCGGAACTCTCGCTGTCGGAATAGTGTTCTCTAAGTGGAGTTCACTAACGAATTTCGTAGGGAGATTTATTTCGGCCATGCGGAAGGAGTTTTGGAGTAAGGAGGCCCAAGATGAATGAAAATGAGCCGTTGGGGATCTTGGTCAAATTGTGCCTCGCAGTGGTTGGTACTGGGGTAGTATGGGGTATCTTGCGTAAGGTAGCCGTGTCGTTCGTATCGAAGTCTGAGCGACATCATCCGGCTGGACGATAAAACAAACTTCTCAAAGTGAGAAGGGCCATTCTTTTCTGGATGGCCCTTTTTTTTATTTTGCGGTGAGCTTTTTGTAGGAGAGCACTTCGCCGCGCACTAGATTCTTCACGGTCATGCCGAACATCTGCAACTGTTCTTCTCTGCGATTGAACCGATAGGAAAACTCATTGCAGTAGCGCGCAAGGTGCTTTATCGAAACCTTGTGGAACGTGCCATAGATGCCGCGCTTGAGCAGGCTGAAAGCGTTCTCAATCGTATTGGTGTGATTCTCGCCAAAGCCGTAGCTCGCGGAGTGGTTAATCATCGTGTGCCGTCCGGGGAACACGCGCTTGCCGATTATCGTGTAGATCGCGGATTCATCGGTTTGCAGGTTCGCATCGGGGCTGATGTGCTTCATCATTACCGGCTCGATTATCGCCATTTTGTTATCTGCTACGGGGATGAGGCGAAGCTTGCCACCGCGCTCAATCATGCCGAGCACAACGTCTTTCTTGTCTTTCTTCACAAACGGCTTGCCTTTGCGCTTCACCTTGCCGCCGACGTAGGTTTCATCGACTTCCACGGTGCCAGTGAGTAGGCCGCCGCCGTCCTGCATGGCCTCGCGGATTCTGTGGCACAGGTGCCAAGCCGTGCGGTAATTGACGCCTAGGTGCCGTTCTAGCTGCTTTGCGGACATGCCTTTCTTCGCTTCGCAGATCATCGCAATGGCGAGAAACCATTTGGTGAGGGGAAGATGTGTGTCGTTAAAGATCGTGCCGCTAGTGGCGCTGAATTGCTTCCCGCACTCTTTCTCTAGGCACTGGTAGATGCGAGCGCGTTTGTTCTTGCCAGCCTTGCGCGTGATCGTCGAGACGTTCATCACACCGCAATGGACGCAGGCAACGCCATTGGGCCAGCGCATCTGCTCCAAGTAATCGAGGCACTTTGCTTCTGTGCTGAACTGTGCTGTGATATCTATCATTCGCATGGTGAACACAGATTACAGCAAAAGCCGTATCTGTGTCAAGTGCATAATCACCCTTTAAGTCCCTTTAGAATCAACACTTGTGAAAAACCGGGGGGAGGGGTGTCTATGGAGTGCGGCGGTCTTGCCGCCGCTTTAACAGCGTAAGAACGTTCTACCTAACTACAGAGGAAGGCACCATCACTGAAGGAGTCGCTCTCCGATCAGCCCGAAGGGACTCACTCCCCCACCACCGCGTCCGCTTCCACTTCCACCAGCATCTCCGGCGAAATCAGGCTGCTCACCTGGACCATGCTCGTCGCCGGCCGTATCGACCCGAAAAATTCTCCATGCGCCCGCCCGACCTTCTCCCACTCCGCGATGTTCGTCACGTACATCCGCGTCCGCACCACATCATTCAGCGTCGCCCCCGCCTTCCCCAGCGCCGCCTCAATGTTCCGAATCGTCTGCACCGTCTGCGCATAAGCATCGCCGACCCCAACAATCTTCCCATCCGGCCCGGTAGCCGTCGTGCCAGACACGCTGATCACGTTGCCCACCCGCACCGCCCGCGAATACCCCACAATCGGCTCCCACGGCGCCCCACTCGAAATATTCTGACGTGCCACGCGTATCTCCTCCGCCGCGCTCGGCTACGTCGCTGTGCGAGCGCGTGCTAGACTGTACAAATTATGGCACAGCCGCCGTGCTCGCTTGGCGCGCGTCTGGCCTGACCAAAACACATGAAATGTAACAACATTCTGGAAGCCGTCGGGCGCACTCCGCTGGTGCGCCTCAATCGCATCAATCAGGGCCTGAAGCCGCAGATTTACGTCAAGGCCGATTACATCAATCCCGGCGGCTCGGTGAAAGACCGCATCGGCATCACCATGATCGATGACGCCGAGAAAAAGGGCCTGCTCAAGCCCGGCGGCACCATCATCGAAGGCACTTCGGGCAATACGGGAATGGGTCTTGCGCTGGTCGCCGCGGTGCGCGGCTACAAAATGGTTTTCACCATTACCGACAAGCAGTCAAAAGAAAAAGTGGATTTGCTCAAAGCGCTGGGCGCGGAGGTAATCGTTTGTCCCACCGCCGTCGAGCCTGACGACCCGCGAAGTTATTACTCCGTGGCGAAAAAACTCGCGCGCGAAATTCCCAATTCCTACTATCCCAACCAGTACGACAATCCCATGAATCCCGAGGCCCATTACAACACCACCGGCCCGGAAATCTGGGAAGACAGCGAAGGCAAAATCACGCACTTCGTTTGCGGCATGGGCACCGGCGGCACCATCAGCGGCGTCGGAAAATATCTGAAGGAAAAAAATCCTAACATCCAGATTATCGGCGTCGATCCCTACGGCTCGCTCTACTACGACTTCGTCAAGCGCGGCGAAACCGTCAAGGCCAAAACCTACGTGGTCGAAGGCATCGGCGAGGATTTTTTCCCGACCACCATGAATCTGAAAATCTGCGACGACGTCATTCAGGTCAATGACGAAGAGTGCTTCGTCGTCGCGCGGCGTCTCGTGAAAATGGAAGGCCTGTTTACCGGAGGCTCCGGAGGCGGCTGTATTTCCGCCACGCTGCAAGTCGCAAAAGACCTCGGCCCGGAAGCTTTCGTCGTTGCGTTCCTGCCGGACACTGGAATGCGCTATCTCAGCAAGGTCTACAACGACGAGTGGATGCGCGAGCGCGGCTATGTGGAAGCCGCCGTGAAAATCACCGCCGGCGAAGTGGTGAACGCCAAACACCAGGCCGGCAAGGTTCGCGAACTGGTGATCGCACGGCCTTATCAGACCGTTTTCCACGCGCTGAAAACCATGCAGGATCAGGACATTTCGCAAATCCCGGTCTTCGAGGAAAACATTCCCATCGGCACCATTTATGAAGACCAGATTCTGACCATGGCGCTGCAAGGCAAGGATCTCCGTAAGCTCGTCGTCCGCGAAGTGATGAGCAAGCCGCTGCCGAAAGTGCCGTGCACCGCTCCCGTCGAGCGCATCACCTACATCCTCAGCCACGAAAATCCCGCCGTCTTCGTGGAAATGGACAACACGCGCTTCGAGATCCTCACCAAGTACGACTTGATGAGCACCGTCGCAGCGCTGATGGAGCCCAAGCGCTGAAGACGCCTCGCACATTTTCAATGAACAGGACAACCCAGCCTTGAAAATCCAGGATTTCAACGAGCGGTTGAAAGATTCCATCCTCATCGGCGACGGGGCGATGGGTTCCATGCTGTACGAAGCCGTGGGCACGCAGCGCTGCTTCGATGAGCTGAACTCCACGGAGCCGGAAGCCGTCTTTCGCGTGCATCAAGCGTATATCGACGCGGGCGCGCAGATCATTGAGACCAACACGTTCGGCGCCAATCGCTTCAAGCTCGAACCGCTTGGCCTCGGTGATGAAGTGCAGCGGCTTAACAGCCGCGGCGTAAAAATCGCCCGCGAAGCTCGCGAAGCCGCCACTCGCGAAGTGTTGATCGCCGGCTCCATCGGACCGCTTGGCATCGGGGTGCAAGCCCGCCATCCGGAGCCCGACGAAATCCTGGCCATTTTCCGCGAACAAGCGCTCGCTCTCGAAGAGCGCGGTGTCGACCTCTATATTCTGGAGACTTTTTCTTACATCGAAGAGATTCTTCTCGCCATCGACGCCATCCGCGCGTTTTCCGGCCTCCCCATCATCGCGCAGCTTACGTATTCCGAAGAAGGCACCATCTTCGGCGACATGCGTCCCGCCGCGGTGGCCGCGCTGCTGAAAAACAAAAACGTGCAGATTATTGGCGCCAATTGCACCCTCGGTCCGCAATCGCTGCTTCCGATTCTGCAAGAACTCGCCGGCGTGAACGATCTCCGCATCAGCGGCATGCCCAACGCAGGATTTCCCAAACGCGAAGGCGATCGCATCGTTTATCCGAAATCCTCGCCGGAATATTTCGCCTTATTCGCTCGCGAAGCCGCGGCCCTCGGCGTGCGCATTCTCGGCGGCTGCTGCGGCACTACTCCCGCGCACATCCGCGCCATGGCCGAAGCAGTGAAGTCGCTGCGGCCGGCTAAAACCGCTGCCGTCGCGCACGTTGAAGCTGTAACCAAGCCCACTCCGATTCCGGAGCGCGAGCCCGAAAGCAAATTCTGGAAAAAGTTGCAGAAAAACGAATTCGCCGTTTGCGTGGAAATCGACCCGCCGAAGGGCATCGCGCTGGACCGCGTCTACGAGCAGGTCGACAAAATCATGGCCTCGCACAAAGTCGATGCGATCGACATCAACAGCGGCGCCATGGCACGCGTCGGCATGGACGCGCTCATCACTGCCAGCGCTCTCGAAGCGCGCGGAGTCGAAACCGTGCCGCACCTGACGACTCGCGACTACAACATCATCGGCTTGCAGGCCATGCTGCTTGGGGCGTGGACCGTTGGTGGCGTTCGCAACGTCCTGGCCATCACCGGCGATCCCCCGTCCGTCGGCGACTATCCGGAAACCAGCGGCGTGTACGAAGTCGATTCCGTCGGCCTCGTGAAGATTCTGCATCGCTTGAACCAGGGCACCGATTGGGCCGGCAAGACCCTGGGCGGCGCCACCAATTTTGCGATCGGCGTCGCGGTTAATCCCGTTGCCGACGATCTCGATGGCGAAATCGAGCGCTTTCACGCCAAAATCGAAGCCGGCGCGCACTTCGCTATGACCCAGCCGCTTTTCGATCCGGAGCACTGGTACGCCTTCGTGAAAAAGCTCGGCGGCAAGCCTTCCATTCCTGTGCTCATCGGCATTTGGCCGCTCAACAGCTACAAACAAGCCTTGCGCCTCAACAACGAGGTGCCCGGCATCGTCATTCCGCAACCTCTGCTGAAATCGCTGGAAGCGGCCGGCGCCGCCGCGCGCGACCGCGGCTTCGAGTGCGCTCGCGAGATGCTGACCTGGTCCCGAACAGAACTAGCTGGCGCCTACGTGATTCCCCCCTTCAAGCGCTACGAAGAAGTCCTGGATATTCTGTAGCCATTCGCGTAATCGGCAGCATCTCCGG
>WNFR01002699.1_pt1 | contig 18419 bp, 13 predicted proteins | sample 5400221 | NCBI WGS metagenome assembly WNFR01 (sample SAMN13153357, study PRJNA577476) | soil metagenome | isolation source: 40 cm soil under Madrone tree | place: USA:California | collected 2016-06-14
ACCTCCGGGGACGACCTCGACGCGAGGCCGGTGCCGGTGCGGATCGCGGGGCGTATCGTTGGGGTGCGCGACTTCGGGAAAGCGGCGTTCGCGCACGTACAGGATCGCAGCGGGCGCATCCAAGTCTATGTCCGGCGCGACGAAGTCGGCGACCGCGACTTCGAGGTGTTCCGCCTCCTCGACCTCGGCGACTTCGTGGGGATCGAGGGGCGCCTCTTTCGCACGAAGACCGGCGAGCTGAGCGTCCTCGCCGCGCGCGTCCACTATCTCGCGAAGGCGCTGCGGCCGCCGCCGGAAAAGTGGCACGGGCTGCAAGACGTCGAGCTGCGCTACCGGCAGCGTTACCTCGATCTCCTCAACCCCGACGTACAGCGGATCTTTCGCGTGCGAGCGCAGGTGCTGCAAGGCGTACGCGAGTTCTTCGCCCAGCGCGGCTACCTCGAAGTCGAGACGCCGATGATGCAGCAGATCGCCGGCGGCGCGCTGGCGCGGCCGTTCGTCACCCATCACAACACGCTCGACATGGATCTCTACCTGCGGGTCGCGCCCGAGCTCTTCCTGAAGCGGCTTTTGGTCGGCGGTCTCGAGCGCGTCTTCGAGCTGAACCGCAACTTCCGCAACGAGGGTATCTCGACGGAGCACAATCCCGAGTTCACGATGCTCGAGTTCTACGAAGCGTACGCGACGTGGGAGGACTTGCTGACGATCACCGAGGAGCTGATCAGCGAGCTGGCGCGGACGATCGTCGGCGCGGTGAAGATTCCGTACGGCGCGCACGAGATCGATCTCACGCCGCCGTGGCGGCGCGTCGCGGTGAAGGACGCGGTGGCGCAGGCGACCGGCCTCGCGTGCGCCGAGGTCGACGACGTCGAGCGTCTACGGGCCGTCGCCGCCGCACGCGCCATCGCGCTGCCGCCGGGTGCGCCGTACGGCAAGGTGCTCGCCGAGATCTTCGAGAAGACGGCCGAGGCGGCGCTCGTGCAGCCGACGTTCGTCGTCGACTACCCCGTCGAGATCTCGCCGCTCGCCCGCCAGAGCGACCGCGACCCGACGCTCGTCGACCGCTTCGAGCTCTACGTCGCCGGCCGCGAGATCGCGAACGGCTTCTCCGAGCTGAACGACCCCGACGAGCAGCGCGCGCGCTTCGAGGAGCAGCTGCGCGCGCGTCGCGGCGGCGACGAGGAGGCGCACGCGATGGACGAGGACTACGTCCGCGCCCTCGAGCACGGGATGCCGCCGGCGGCGGGCGAGGGGATCGGCATCGACCGGCTCGTCATGCTCCTCACCAACTCGCCGTCGATCCGCGACGTCATTCTCTTTCCACAACTGCGCCCCGAGCGGCGCTGAATCGAGACCCATGCGTTACGAGCTGATGGTCGGCCTGCGCTACCTGCGCGCACGCCGCAAAGAGGCGTTCATTTCCCTCATCACGGTGATCTCCGTCGTCGGCGTCATGATCGGCGTCATGACGCTCAACATCGTGCTCGCGGTGATGACCGGTTTCGAGGAGGATCTGCGCGACCGCATTCTCGGCTTCAACCCGCACATCGTCGTGGTCTCGTACGCGGGCGCGATCCGCGACGCCGACAAGGTCCTCGCCACCGTGCGCGACACCCCCGGCGTGGTCGCCGCGGCGCCGCTCGTCTACAGCCAAGTGATGCTCACGACCGGCCAGAGCGTCTCCGGCGTCGTCGTCCGCGGCGTCCCGCCTGGCGACGACGCGGCGATCGTCGACCTCAAGGGTCACCTCAGCTCCGGCTCGATCGACCGCCTCGGCGCCGAGTTCGAGGTGGCGCCGTCCGGCGACAGCAAGACGCCGACGAAGCTCACCGGCGTCATCATCGGGCAGGAGCTCGCAAAGCAGCTCGGCGTCGACGTCGGCGATCCGGTGAGCGTCGTCTCGCCGATGGGGACGGCGTCGCCGGTCGGCATGATTCCGAAGGTGAAACGCTTCGCGGTCGCCGGCACCTTCGATTCGGGGATGTTCGATTACGACTCGTCGCTGATCTACATGAGCCTCGGCGACGCGCAGCGCTTTTTCGGGCTCGGTGACGCGATCACGGGCGTCGAGGTGCGCGTCGGCGACATCTATCACGCGCAGGACGTCGCGCGCCGGATCGAGGCGGGGCTCGGGACGCCGTATCGCGCCCGCGACTGGATGGAGGTGAACCGCAACCTCTTTCTCGCGTTCCGGCTCGAGAAGGCGGTCTACTTCATCGTGCTGCTGCTGATCGTGCTCGTCGCGGCGTTCAACATCATCGCGACGCTGATCATGATCGTGATGGAGAAGCGGAAGGACATTGCGATCCTCAAGTGCATGGGCGCGACGAACCGCTCGATCGCGCGCATCTTCATGCTGAAAGGCGCGATCGTCGGCGCCGTCGGCACGGCGCTCGGCGTCGTCGGCGGCTACGCCGGCTGCTGGCTGCTCGCGCGCTATCAATTCGTCGAGCTGCCGAAGGACGTGTTCTACGTCTCGACGCTGCCGGTGCGCGTCTACGGCGAGAACTTCCTCCTCGTCGCGCTCGCGTCGGTGACGATCTGTCTCCTCGCCACGATCTACCCGGCGCGGCAGGCCGCAGGTCTGGCGCCCGTGGAAGTGATCCGCTACGAATAGGCGCCGTTGATCGCGCTGCGCAACCTGACCAAGGAGTACGTCGACGGTCCGCGGGTGGTGCGCGTGCTCACCGGCCTCGAGCTCGAAATCACCGCCGGCGAGCGCGTGGCGATCGTCGGCGAATCCGGGGTCGGGAAGAGCACGCTGCTGCACATCCTGGGGACGCTCGATCGGCCGACGAGCGGCGAGGTCTGGTTCGATGGCGAGGAGCTGGCGAGCAAGAGCGACCACGAGCTGGCGCACTTTCGTAATCGCGAGGTCGGCTTCATCTTCCAGTTTCACCATCTGCTGCCCGATTTCACCGCGCTCGAGAACGTCATGATGCCGATGCTGATCTCGGGAGCGGCGCGCGACACGGCTCGGCGCCGGGCCGCGGACCTCCTCGTACGCGTCGGACTCGCGGAGCGCTTCGAGCATCGCCCGGGTGAGCTCTCCGGCGGCGAGCAGCAGCGCGTCGCGGTCGCACGCGCGCTGATCCAGGAGCCGCGCGTGGTGCTCGCCGACGAGCCGACCGGCAACCTCGATCCGGGCACCGCCGCCGGTGTCCAGGATCTGCTGATTGAGCTCAACGCCGAGCGCCACATCACGCTCGTCGTGGTCACGCACAGCGGCGCCCTCGCGTCGGCGATGGATCGGACGCTCAGGCTCGCGGGCGGCAGGATCGCGACGGAGGCGACGCGGGTCGCCGCGGCGCATTAGCGGTCGCGAGGGGGAGGCGGGGATGAGACGACGGGTGGTGATCGCGCTCATGATCCTCGGCGCATGTCTCGCCCCTGCGCTCGCGCGCGCCGCCACGGTCGCCCAGGTGCTGATCGAGGGCAACGCCCGCGTCGACGACGAGGCGATCCGCATCCACATCCAGAGTCGCGCCGGGTCGCGCTACGATCCGGCGACCGTCGATAGCGACGTCCGCGCCATCTACGCGATGGGGTTCTTCGAGAACGTCGAGGCCGAGCGCCGGCCGAGCCCCGAAGGCATGGTGCTCGTGTTTCGCGTCCGCGAGCGGCCGCTCGTCACCGACGTGAAGATCGAGGGCAACAAGAAGGTGCGCAGCGAGGACCTCGAGGCGGCGCTCAAGGTGCGCCCGCACACGATCCTCGACGGCGAGAAGCTGCGGCGCGGAGTCGTCGACGCGAAGAAGCTCTACGAAGAGAAGGGCTACCTCGACGCGACGATCACCCCGCGCGTCGATCCGGTGCCGGACCAGCCGCACGAGGTGACGATCACCTACGTCGTCGACGAGGGCAAGATCGTCCGCATCCAGCACATCGAGATCGAGGGCAACCAGGCGTTCACCGATCGCAAGCTGAAGCGCGTCATCACGACGAAAGAGGAGTGGCTCCTGTCGCGCTTCACCGGCGCCGGTGTCCTCAACAAGGAGACGCTGAAGACCGACACCGAGCGCCTCACCGCGTGGTACTACGACAACGGCTACATCAACGTCCGCATCGACGAGCCGCAAGTCGAGCGCAAAGAGGACGGGCTCTACGTCACGATCAAAGTCGCGGAGGGTGATCAGTACAAGGTCGGCGAGGTGAAATTCGCCGGCGACGTGCGCTCCGACATGGATCTCCGGAAAGACCTGGAGCTCGTGCCGGGCGATACGTTCCGGACGAGCAAGCTGCGCCAAGACATCCTGAAGCTCACCGACAAGTACGGCGACGTCGGCTACGCCTTCGTCAACATCGAGCCCGAGACCGACATCGAGCCGGAGAAGAAGACGGTCAACATCACCTACCGCATCGACCAAGGCCCGCAGGTGACGATCGACAAGATCCTCATCACCGGCAACACCAAGACGCGCGACAAGGTCGTCCGCCGCGAGCTCAAGGTCGAGGAGCAGCAGCAGTTCTCGGGGACCAAGCTCAAGAAGAGCCGCGACGCCCTCAACCGGCTCGGCTTCTTCCAGGAGGTGAACCTCACCACGCAGCGCGGCCGGAGCGAGGAGAAGCTGAACCTCCAGGTCGACGTGAAGGAGGGGCAGACCGGCGCGCTCACCGCGGGCGCGGGCTTCAGCTCGGGCGACAATCTCCTCTTCAACGCGCGCATCTCGGAGAACAATCTGTTCGGGCTCGGCTACCGGGCCGTGCTGAACGCCGACTTCGGCAGCATCCGCCAGAACTTCATCGCCAGCGTCACCGACCCCTGGCTCTTCGATGTCCCGCTCGCCGCGACGGTCGACGGCTTCCGCTGGAAGCTCGACTACCAGGACTTCACGCGTTCCGGCACCGGCGGCAGCTTCCGGCTGCTCTATCCGCTGACCGAGCTCGGCTATGACCAGGTCCTCGGCCGCTTCTCGCTCGAGGAGGTGCGCGTGGGCGGTGAGTACCGATTGGAGGAGGCCGAGATCTCGGAGCTGAACCGCCGCTCCCCGCCGAGCGTCGTCGCGGAGGAGGGACACAGCCTCACGAGCGCGATCCGGCCGATCATCTCGCGCAACACGCTGAACAGCCTCTTCGACCCGACGCACGGCTCGACTGAAGAGATCTCGGTCGAGTATGCGGGTCTCGGCGGCCAGAGCGATTACGTCAAGGTCGACGTCCGCGGCCGCTTCTACTGGCCGATCTACAAGTCGCCGCAGCTCGGGACGTTCGTCTATTCGATCGGCGCCGCGCTCGGCTACGGCCACGGCGATCGCGGTAACAGCGGCCACGAGCTGCCGCTCTTCGAGCGCTACTTTCCGGGCGGCATCAACTCGATCCGCGGCTTCCAGACGCGTACCCTCGGGCCGCGCGAGCCGATCCGCAACGGCCAGGGGCAGGACATCCAAAGCGATCCGATCGGCGGCAGCCGCCAGCTCATCATCAACAACGAGATCATCTTTCCCATTGTCGAGCAGCTCGGGCTGAAAGGCGTCCTCTTCGTCGATACCGGCAATGCCTGGCTCGACAGCGAGGGTTACGACTTCGGCAATTTGCGCTATTCGGTGGGAGCCGGCTTGCGCTGGCAGTCACCGCTCGGTCCGATCCGCATCGAGCTCGGCGTGCCGCTCAACAAGCACCGGCACGAGAAATCGAGCCTCGTCCTCTTCTCGTTCGGAGCGCCGCTCTGACGAACTCCATGGACACGCGAAACATCACAGGAGGCATCTGCATGACACGAGGAAGGTTCCACGCCGCGGCCGCGCTGGTCGCGTTGGCGCTGCTGGCGCTTGCGGTGCCGGCGTCCGCCGACATCAAGGTCGGGATCGTCGACTTGCAGCGCGCGCTCAACGAGTCGGCTGCAGGGAAGAAAGCCAAAGAGCAGTTCAAGGGCGAGTTCGACAAGACGCAGAACGCGCTCAAGGGCGAGAAGGACCGTCTCGACAAAATGAAGGACGACCTCGACAAGCAGAGCGTCGTCCTCAAAGCCGACGAGCGGAAGGCGAAAGCCGACGAGTTCGACCGCCGGCAGCGCGATCTGCGGCGCAAGCTCGAGGACTCGGACGCGGAGCTGCGCAAGAAAGACCAGGAGCTGACCGGCGACATCCTGAAGGACCTCGCCGAGGTCATCCAGGAGATCGGCCAGCGCGAGAGCTACACCGTCATTCTCGAGAACTCGAGCAGCTCCGTGCTCTACGGCGCCAAGTCGATCGACATGACGGACGAGGTCATCCGTACCTTCGACGCGAAGAAGAAGTGAGGCGCGCGTGGCCGACGACGGCGCCGTCGATCCCGCGCTGATCGGCCGCCTCCTGCCGCATCGCTATCCGCTCGTCCTCGTCGACCGCGTGGTGGGCGTCGAGGTCGGCGTGCGTCTCGTCGCGCGCAAGTGCGTCACCGTCGACGAGCCGTTCTTCGCCGGCCACTTTCCGGGACGTCCGGTCATGCCGGGCGTCCTCCTCTGCGAGGCGCTGGTGCAGGCCGGGGCGCTGCTCGCGCAGGCATCGGGTGACGGTCTTCCGCCCGGCGCCAGCTTGACCGTCGTCGCGCTCGAGCGCGCGCGCTTTCGGCGCTCGGTCGTGCCCGGCGACGAGCTCGAGCTCGAGGTACGCACGCTCGAGCGCCGCCCGCCGCGCTGGCGGCTGCGCGGCGTCGCCCGCGTCGGCGGCAGCATCGCCGCCGAGGCCGACTTCACGACGCTCGAGCACGCGCCTGCCGAGCACCAGGCGGCGTCCGCGGCGGTCGTGCATCCGACGGCCGTCGTCGCGCCCGGCGCCGAGCTCGCCGCCGGCGTCGAGATCGGACCGTACGCCGTCATCGGGCCGCACGTGCGCATCGGCGCCGGGACGCGCGTCGGACCCCACGCCGTTCTCGACGGCCGGACGACGATCGGCGGCGACAATCGCATCTTTCAGTTCGCGAGCGTCGGCGCCGAGCCGCAGGACCTGAAGTATCGCGGCGAGGAGAGCCGCCTCGAGATCGGCGATCGCAACATCATTCGCGAGTTCGCAACCGTGAACCCCGGCACGACCGGCGGCGGGATGGTGACGACGGTCGGCAGCGACACGCTGCTCATGAATTACTCGCACATCGGTCACGACTGCCACGTCGGCAGCCACTGCGTGCTCGCCAACAGCGCCACGCTCGCCGGTCACGTGACGATCGAGGACTACGTCATCGTCGGCGGCCTCGCGGCGATCCATCAGTTCGTGCGGATCGGGGAGTCGGCGATTCTCGGCGGCGGCGCGATGGTCATCCACGACGTGCCGCCGTACTGCAACGCGAGCGGCGACCGCGCGACGCTCCGCGGCGTGAACCTCATCGGGTTGAGGCGACGCGGTTTCGATGCCGAGCAAGTCCGCGCGATCAAGAGCGCCTACCGGCTCCTCTTCGCCGCGGGCATGCCGTTCGCCGAAGCGCGCGCCCGGGTCGCGGCCGAGCTCGCCCCCACTCCCGAGGTCGAGCGCCTGCTCGCGTTTCTCGCCGCGTCGAGCCGCGGCATCACGCCCGCCGCGCGTCGCCGCCGCGGCGATCCCACCGAGCCCGAGGAGGAGTGACCTGCATGTCGTCCGTCCGACGCCGAGTCGCGCTGTGGCCGAGCGCATCGGGCTGATCGCCGGCAACGGCCGCTTTCCGCTGGTCTTCGCCGCGGCGGCGCGCGCGGCCGGCGTCGAGGTCGTCGCGGTCGCACACCGCGGCGAGACGCCGGAGGAGATCGGTACGTACGCCGACGAGCTCACCTGGGTACGTGTCGGCGAGCTCGGGAAGATCATCCGGGTGTTGAAGCGCGCCGGCGTGCGGCGCGCCGTGATGGCGGGCGGCATCCGCAAGCCGCGCCACCTCGCCGACATGCGCCCCGACTTTCGCGGCGCCGCGTTTCTCGCCAAGACGCGCAGCCTCAAGGACGACGTGCTGCTGCGCGGCATCGCCGCCGAGCTCGAGCGCGACGGCATCACGGTCGTCGAGTCGACGCTCTTCTGCGGCGCGCTCGTGCCGCGCGCCGGCACGCTCACGCGGGCGACGGCGCGCGCGAAGGAGTGGGAGGATGTCCGCTTCGGCTTCCGCGTCGCCAAGGACATCGGCCGCTGGGACATCGGCCAGAGCGTCGTCGTGAAGGGCGGCACCGTGCTCGCCGTCGAGGGGATCGAGGGCACGGACGAGGCGATCCGCCGCGGTGGCCTGCTCGGTCGTGGCGGCATCGTCGTCGTCAAGGTGAGCAAGCCGACGCAGGATCTGCGCTTCGACGTCCCGGCCGTCGGACCGACGACGATCGACGTTCTGCGCGAGGTCGGCGGCCGCGTGTTGGCGCTCGAGGCCGACCACACGCTGATGCTCGACCGCGAGGCGATGATTGCGGCGGCGGACGCGGCCGACATCGCGATCGTCGCGCTCGCGAGTGCCGGCGCGACGGACGCTGCGTGAATTGTGAGTGAATTCGCGCCCCGCGTCGCCACGGCAGTCTGGGTCATCTTGACGCGCGACACGCCGTGCTACAGGTTGAGCGCGACGCGCGAGCCGGGCGCGTAGTCTCTCACGCACCACGCCGTCTCGTTCGCCATAGAACCGTAGGTAGCGCTCACTCCATCGTCCGCTGTACGAATTTCCTAGTGTGACGGGACGATGGGACGGCGATCGTGCCGATTCTCCCGTTTCGTGCGTCTTTGCCACGATGAGTATGACGTCGAGTCGCATGCGGGCTGTTGCTGCATGGCACATCCGTTGCAAAACTGCGCAGTACCGCGTCGGGGCCGTACGACGATGAGATCCCTCCTGCCAACCAAATTACGCGCGCGCCGCGCGTCGCTGATGGCCGTCTCGCACAACGAGAAGATCATCGCCTTCTGTCGCGTGTTGATGGCGGCGACGACGGTGGCGATCGCGGTCGTCGATCCGCAGCTGCCGTCCTATTCCCCCGCGGCCGGCTACTTTGTGCTGGCGTCGTATCTCCTCTGGAGCGCGCTGCTCTTCTGGGTCGTGCGCGGCGAGTACGTCGGGCAAGAGCGCCTCGGGTACTTCTCGACGGCGACCGACGTCGCGTGGATCATCGCGATCACGCTCTTCACCGAGCGCGGCGCGACGCCGTTTTTTCTGCTCAACATCTTCCTCATCTCGAGCGTCAGCGTGCGCTGGGGCTTCGCGGTCTCGCTGCCGGTCACGTTGCTGCTCGCGGCGCTATACCCGGGGCTCGTCTTCGTCTCGGGGCGGCTGCTCGATCCGGACACGTTCAGCGTCCATCGCGCGCACCTCGTGCGCCCGATCTATCTCGTCGTCCTCGGGTACCTGATCGGGTACCTCGGCGAGTACGAGCGGCGCTCGAAGCGCAAACTCGGCTTCCTGCTCGACCTGACGACGACGTTCCGCCGCGATCGGGCCCCGGGGTGGGGCATCTCGCGTCTGATGGTCCGGGTATTGAACTACTTCAACGCGCCGCGCGGTGTGCTGGTGCTGCGCGACCCCGAGAGCGGCAACTACTTCACGTGGGAGGTGGCGCGCGAGGGGCGCCGTCTGCGGGTGCGGCTACGGATCACCAAGCACGATCCGTTGCCATTGGAATTCACCGCGCCCACGGACGCGCTCCTCGTGAACTCCCTCCAGCCGGGTGCGAGCGCCCTTTGTTACGACCTCACGACCGGCAGCATCCATCGCAAGCCGATGGTCCCGGAGCTGAAGCTCCCCGACGGCGAGCGTGTGCAGTCGCTGCTCGCCGCGCCGGTCTTGATTCAGCGCGAGTTCCGCGGCCGCGCGATCGTCGTGCGCCACGGCCGGCCGCGCTTCACCCGCGACGACCTCGAGTTCCTGCTCGTCATCGTCAGCCAGGCGGCTGCCGGGTTCGAGGCGGTGCGCTTGCAGGAGAAGGCGGAGGAGGTCGCCGTCCTCGAGGAGCGCGCGCGCATCGCCCGCGATCTCCACGACGGCTTCATTCAGTCGCTCGCCGGCATCGATCTTCGCGTCGAGGCGTGCCGCAAGCTCGTCGAGCGCGACCCGCTGCGCATACCGCGCCAGCTGGAAGAGCTGCACCAGATGGTCGACCGCGGCTACCGCGAGGTGCGGCACTACTTGAGCGTGCTGCGCCGCGCGAGCCGCCAGACCGACGACCTGCGGGCGACGCTCGACCAGCTCGCGGCCGAGTTCTCGATCCGCGAGCACCTGCACGTCGATCTCGAGCTGCCGGATCTGGACCCGGCGCTGCCGGCGGCGACGATCTACGAGCTCGTGCAGATCGTGCGCGAGGCGCTGCGCAACGCCGTGCGCCATGGACGCGCCACGGCGGCCGTCGTCCGGCTCGTCGCCGATTCGTCTCAGTGTCACATCATGATCCGCGACAACGGTCGCGGGTTTCAGAACGCTCGCGGCGCGATCGACCCGGACGGCTTTCTTGCACCCGCCGCCGCCCCGTGGTCGATTCGCGACCGCGCCACCGCGCTCGGAGGCGATCTCCGCGTGCGTAGCCGCCCCGGCGAGGGGGCCGAGATCTCGCTGCAGGTGCCGCTCGCGGCGCCCGCGGACGAGAGCGCGGCATAGATAGGAGATTCCGGATGGTCCTTCCCGCGCGTAAACGCCGTCTCGTCCTCGTCGACGATCACACGCTCTTCCGCGATGGTCTGCGGACGATTCTGCAGATGGAGGACGACATCGAGGTCATCGCCGACGTCGAGAGCGCCGAGGACATCGTCGAGCTCGTCTGGCAATTGAAGCCCGACCTGCTCCTCCTCGACATCCGCATGCCGACCGGCAACGGCCTCGAAGCGGTGCCCGCTGTCGTCCGCATCAGCCCCGAGACCCGCGTCCTCGTCCTCACCGCGTGCGACGAGCAGGAGGAGCACGTGCGCGCGCTCATGCTCGGCGCCAAAGGCGTCGTGCTCAAGGACTCCGCCCGCCACACGTTGATCGAGGCCATTCACACCGTCTGTCGCGGCGGCTTCTGGATCGACCCGCGCATGCGCCGCACGGTCGCCGACGAGGTCGCGCAAAGCACGACGAGCGGCGGCGCCACCCGTCGCGGCCACACCGGCCTCACCGACCGCGAGCTCGAGATCGTCCGCTTGGTCGCGTCCGGCCAGAAGAACAAGGAAGTCAGCGCGGCGCTCACGATCAGCGAGCGCACCGTGAAGACGCACCTCCAGAATATCTTCCAGAAGCTCGGCGTGCGGGATCGGGTCGCCCTCGTCATGTACGCGCTGCAGCACGGGCTCACGCAGGCGAGCTGACACGTCCACGTACTACGCGCGGTGGAGGCGGCGGTCGTCGGCTGCACCCGACGTGCGCGAGAGGGTAAGTGTGCGCACCACGGGTGCAGCCAACGACCGCCGCCTCCACCGCGGGTCGCGCGTCGGCGTCGCTCGCGCTGCGCGCGTCGCGCGTGCGGCTCGCGAGGGGATCGCTCGCGCGGCCTGTCGTGGCGTGTCGGTCGGCGGCGCCGCGCGCGGCGTGTTCGTCGTCAGCGTGTCGCTCGGCGGCGCCGCCGGACTGGCAGCGCGCCATCTCGGCGCTCGGGCACGCGGCGCGGACATAGCGCAGCCGCAGCCCGTGCTCGGTCGGCACGCTGGGCCGGAGCAGCCGGCGCGCGCGCGCAGCGCGTCGCCCGCATCGCGACGGTGCGGTTGCGATCGACCCCGCCGGAGGGCGGTGGAGGCCTCTCTGCACCCGTGGTGCGCACACGTACCCTCTTGCGCACGTCGGGTGCGGAGAGGCCTCCACCGCCCTCCGGCGGCGTAGAACGCCGACAACGCCGCGGCCCGGGCGCCGCGCTAGATCGCGTGTTTCTTCAGCTTCGTCCACAGCGTCCGCTCGCCGATGCCGAGGAGCTTGGCGGCGGCGGGTTTGTCGTTGTGCGTGGCTGCGAGGGCGTCGAGGATCAGCTGGTGCTCGACGTCGCCGAGAGCGCGGTCGAGGTTCAGATCGGTCGCACGACGTCCGTCGGTCGGCGAGCGCGGCTCGTCGTGGAGCGGGAGGAGGGCGCGGGCGAGGGTGGCGTCGACCGTTCGGTCGGCGCAGAGGACGGCGGCGCGTTCCATGACGTTGCGGAGCTCGCGGACGTTGCCGGGCCAGTGGTAGGACTCGAGCACGGGGGCGGCGTCGGGTGTGAGGCGGAGATCGGGCTTCCCGAGCTCGCGCGCGAACGTGTCGAGGAAGGCTTGCGCGAGGAGCGGTGCGTCGCTGCGACGGTCGCGGAGCGGCGGCAGCTCGAGGCGGAAGACGTTCAGCCGATAGTAGAGGTCGTCGCGGAAGCAGCCGTCTTTGACCGCCGTCTCCAGGTCGCGGTTCGTCGAGGAGATGACGCGCACGTCGACGAGCACGCGGCGATTGGACCCGAGCGGCTCGACGACGCCCTCCTGCAGAACGCGCAGCAGCTTCGCTTGCAGGCGCGCGTCCATGTCGCCGATCTCGTCGAGGAAGAGGGTGCCCTCGTCGGCCGCTTGGAACTTGCCGATGCGGTCGGCGTGGGCGCCGCTGAACGCGCCGCGCACGTGCCCGAAGAGCTCGCTCTCCAGGAGCTCCGCGGGGATCGCGGTGCAATTGATGGGGACGAACAGCTCGTCTTTGCGCGGACTGAGGTCGTGGATCGCGCGCGCGACGAGCTCCTTGCCGGTTCCGGTCTCGCCGGTGATCAGCACGGTGCTCCGTGTCGGCGCGACGCGACGGACCAGCTCGTAGACGGCCACCATCGCGGCCGAGGTGCCGACGATCGCCTCGTGCAGGCGGTTGCCGGCGGCTTGCTCGCGGAGGAACCGGTTCTCGACCCGATAGCGCGAGAGATCGAGCGCCCGCCGGATGATCAGCTCCAGCGCGTCGACGTCGAACGGCTTCAGGAGATAGTCGAGCGCGCCGAGCTTCATCGCCTCGACCGCCGTCGGGACGGTGCCGTGCGCGGTGAGAACGACGACCGGAACGTCGGCGTCGATCTCGCGCAGCTCGCGCAGGAGCTCGATCCCGCCTTTGCCGGGCATCTTCAAATCGGTGACGACGACGTCGGCGCGCGCAGCGCGAAACGCCGCGAGTGCCTCGTCGGCGCCGGCCGCGGCGACGCAATCGAGCCCGATCTTGCGGGCGAGGATCTGTAGCACGCGGCGCATGCGCGTGTCGTCGTCGACCGCGAGCAGGCGCTTCATGCGCGCACCTCCGCGGTCGGCAGCTCGACGTAGAAGACGGTGCCACGGCCGTTGCCGCTCTCGAGCCACACCCGGCCGCGATGCTCCTGCACGACGCGACGCACGAACGTGAGTCCGAGCCCCGCGCCGCCGTCGCGACGGGTGAAGAACGGCTCGAAGATGCGTTGTTGGATCTCGTCGGGGATGCCCGGGCCGTCGTCGCGGACGGCGAATCCGGCATAGCCGTCGCGCGCCGGTAGCATCGTCACCTGCACGACGCCGCCGGGCGCGACGATCTGAATCGCGTTCACGACGAGGTTCAGCGCCACTTGGTAGGTGAGCTCCGGGTCGCAGAGGACGAGCGGCGCCGAGTCGAGCGGGTGCCGGCGTACGGCCACGCCCTTCTCGCGTGCCTGCGCCTCCGCGAACTCGACGGCGCGGAACACGATCTGATCGAGCCGCGACGGCTCCGGCCTGAGCTCGCGCGGCCGGCCGAGCTCGAGCAGGCCGGTCACGACGCGGTCGATGCGATCGACCTCGTCGCGGAGCAGCTGCAGCAGCTCGTGCGCCTCCTCGTCGACGTTCGGCAGCGAGCGCTCGAGGAGCTGCGTCGAGCTGCGCAGCACGCCGAGCGGCGTGCGTACCTCGTGCGCGACGCCGGCGGCGAGCTCGCCGACGAACGCGAATTTCGCGGCGTCGATCAGCTCCTGTTCCGCGTGGCGGAGGTCGACGGCCATGCGATTGAACGCCGCGGCGAGCGTGCCGATCTCGTCCCGCGACCGTACCGACACGGCGGGCACAGTCCGGCCGCGACCGAGCGACTCGGCGGCACGCGTCAGCTCGGCGAGCGGTCGTGTCACGCGGCGCGCCGCGGCGAGCGCGACCGCGAGCGCGCCGAACAGGACGCCGCCGAAGGTCATCGCCAGCAGGCGGGCGGTCCGCGTCGCCGGCGCGAACGCTTCCGCCAGCGGCTGCGCCACGACGATCGTCCAGCGCGGCAGGTCGTCCGGCAGCGCCGCGTGTCCGAAGAGCACGCCTGCGCCGGCATCGGCGTGGCCGACGGGTCGCCTCGGGACGTCGCGCGCGGGCGCGTGATTGCGCCACGCGAGGCCGACCGCGTCGCCGACGCGCCAGCGGCTGTGCGGGCGCAGCGCGCCGCCGATGACGAGGTCCTGCGCGTCGACGACGAGCACGTCCGCATCCACGCCCGCCGAGACGAGATTGTCGCGCGCCCGCGTGGCGACGTCGGTCTCGTGCTGCCAGTCGCAGAGCGCGACCAAGCGCCCGAGCGAGCGCTCGACGGCGTCGGGATCGGGCACCGCGACGGTGAATCGCAGGCTGCGGCGCGCGCCCGGTGCGTCGATCGGGCCCTCGATTGGCGACAGGGCCGCGCCGCCCGCCAGCGCGTCGTCGGTCCGGCCGATGAACGCCGGGTCGTTCGCGGCGACGACGCGCGCGCTGCCGTCGACGACGAGGAGATCGTGACATGACGGCGTCCCGCGCTCGAGCGAGGCGAGCGCCGAGGAGATGCGCTTGTCGAGATCGCCGATGCGGATCTCGCGCATCACGTCCTGGCGCGCGAACGAGTCGAGCGTCGCCTGGCCGGCGCGCAGCGTCGCCGCCAGGCGCTCGGCGGTGTCGCGGGCCTCCTCGGCGAGCTCGCGCCCGACGGCGCGTGAGAGCGTCGCACGCGCGCTCGAGACGGCGATGGCGCCGAACGTCGCACCGGGCACGATCACGACTGCCGCGGTGAACAACAAGAGCTTGGTCCGCAGCGAGAAAACTTGTAGCGTCCGCGCCTTCACGCGTTCACTCGAGGCAGCATACGTTCGCATGAGCGGCTCGAAACGGCAAAGCGCGCCGGCGTGCACGCGGGGGACGCCGCGGCATGGTGCGTCCGTGGCACGGGTGCTGCTTGCCGCTCGGGCGATGGCTGCAATCCGAGCTCCGCTCGCCGCGCTGATGCTGCTCGCGGTGTGCAACGGCGTCGCCACTGCGGCCGAGCCCGATCCGACGACGTATCCACGGCGCGAGGGGCCGGAGCTCCTGGGCGCCGACACGCCGCTCGGCCGCCTCGAGTACGTCCCCGGGCGCGGACTCACGGTGGGGCGGACGAAGCTGACGATCGGCGGCTTCACGACCGTCGCCGGGGCATGGCTCGAAGGCGGACACGGCGAGGTCGTTCTCGACAACGCGAACCTGTTCCTCTTCTGGGACCCGGTTCCGTTCGTCCACGTGTTCTCCGAGATCGAGGTGACCCGGCTCGCGGAGTGGGACACCGACCGCGCCCACGCGCACTCGGCGCCGGGCATCGACGTGGATCGGCTCTACGTCGACCTCGGGAAGGCGGACATCCTCAACCTGCGCTTCGGACGGTTCCTCACCCCCATCGGGCGCTGGAACCAGACGCTCGCCGACCCGCTCGTATGGACGACGTCGGAGCCGCTGATCGTCGAGGACGTCTTCGACGAGACGATGCGCGGCGCGATGCTCTGGGGGACGGCGTTTCCGCGCGGCGGCGCGCTCTCGTACGGCCTCTACGGGACGTTTCTCGATTCGATCCACCACGAGGATCAAGCCGAGCACAGCGCCGGCGCGCGCCTCGAGTGGGCGAGCCTCGCCGGCTGGACGGTCGGCGCGTCGTACTTCGCGTCCCAACGCACGGCCCAGCGCTGGCATCACCTCGGCGGCGTCGACGCGCTCTGGCGGCCGCATGAGCGCGTCGAGCTCAGCATGGAGGCGGTGTCCGGCGAGGGCTCGAAAGCGGCCGGCCACGAGTGGGGCCTCTACGCGCAGGGCGTCGTCGAGGTGGTGCGGACGCTCTACGCGGTCGGGCGCTACGAGCACTTCGACCCGCCCGAATCCGACCAGCGCGCGCACGATCTCGTTGTTCTCGGACTCACGTGGGTGCCGCAGTACTATCTCCGGCTCAAGGCCGACTATCGGATCGCCGACCATCGCGATGACCTCTCCGCGCCCGGGCTGCGGATGTCGTTCTCGATTCTCTTCTGAGCGATGGCACGGCGGGTTCTCGCTGCGGCCCTGGTGCTCGTGCTCCTCGCCCCGGCGGCGAGCGCGCCGGAGTCGCCGCCGCTCGCGGTCGTCGTGCACCGTACACGGCATGACGAGCTGTCGCTCGCCGACCTCGCGCAGGTGTACTTGCGTCGCAAGCGATTCTGGGACGACGGCACGCCGATCGTGCCGCTCAACCTTCCCGCCGGCACGCCGCTCCGCGTCGCCTTCTCGCGCGCGGTGTTGCAGCGCAGCGAGACCGACCTCGCCGACTACTGGAACCGCCAATACTTCTACGGCGTGCTGCCGCCGGCCACGCTCGCCTCGACTGCGGCCGTGCTGCGCTACGTCGCCGCCGATCCGAACGCGGTCGGCTACGTACCACTCTCCGAGGTCGACGACTCGGTGACGGTCGTCCTGCACCTTCCGCCGTGAGAGCCGCGCCTCACCTCGATCGACACGATACGTTCGCGGCCCTCCGCGGTCTCAGGGTGGCGTGGTGACCGACTGTAGCTCGAGGCGGCTTCCGGTCTCGATGTCGACCTCGAGGATGACGCCCACCCCGGGCTTGTAGAACTTGTTCTCGTCGCCGCCGACGTCGAGCGGACTGAACTCGTGTGTCTCGAGGCAATCGCCGGAGCAGGTTGCTCCGGGGACCGTCTCGCTGGCCGTGGTGCTGACGACCTCGGCGTTGTCCTCGGCCGTGCCCAGCAAGTACTCCTGGCGGTACGTGTCGCCGACCATCGGCACTGCCTTCATGATGATCCCCGGCTGCGCCCCGTCACGGCCCGCTTGCCAGGATCCTACGAGAGTCACGAGGTCACCGTTGTCGAACCCCTTCGACAGTTCGCCGAAATACCACACGGTGCCGTCGGGCTGCTGCGCGAAATAGTCCTCGGTGTCCTCGGTGATTACGTCGCTGTCATCGCGCACGGTATCGGTCACGACGCGGGTCGACACGTGGAGGATCTCCTTCGTTTGATCGGTGACCGTCACCGTCACGTTCTCACCGCCGCCCTTGAAGACCGTCACCGTCCCGGGGACGAGCGGAAAATACGGATTCGGATGCTGCGCCCCTTCCGCCGGGGAGACGAAGTCCGCCGGGTTGATCACGGGCTCGTACGGCGCCTCCCCGAGCTTGGCGCAGACATCACGGCGTGCCTGCGACTCATCGCCGCAATCCTGCTTTGCTTGCTTCGCCGCGCTCTTGGCATCGACCAGGCATTGCTTGCGCGTCGCGTCGTCGGCGATGTTCTTGCACGTGCCGACGGCGAGCCAGAACGCGTTCTTGCCGGCGTCGTTGCACGCCAACACTCCCGCTTTCGCGGTCGCATCGCAGGCGTTGTGCACGGGCTTCGCGGCGACCACGCCGGCCACGAGCACCGCCGTTGCGACCGTCGTGACGATCATCGCGCGCATGGTTCGCCCTCCTCTCGCATGACGTACGCGCCGCGCATCACACGAGCAACTGCGAGGCCACGCCGCGCGCGTGCACCGTCGGCGGTCGCGTCCCCGCGGCGTGCGCGCGGACTGCCGAGTTCGGCAGGTCGCGTGCCGGATTCGGCAGAACGGAGACGTGACGTGAACGACGACGGACGTCGCGCGGCGGAGGCGGGCGCGCGGGGTCGTCGGTCCGCACCCGACGTGCGCAAGAGGGTAGGTTTGCGCACCACGGGTGCAGACCGACGACCCCGCGCCCCCGCCCCCGCCGCGGGCCGGGGGTCGCCGGCCGCGCCGCGGCCGTCCGTTCCACGATCCGCACGCCCCACCAGTTCGCCGGCCGCACCAGCGTCGCGAGCGCGCGCCGTCGCGCGCGCATTCGCGCACGCGCGTCGTCGCGTCGACAGCAGCGGCGGCTGCTCCCGCGCGCGGTCGCGTCGACGGCGGCGTTCGCGTGAGGAAGCCTTCGGTGGCACCGCCGCTGGCTCGGGCGTCGCGCGTCGGTCGACAGCGGCGTTCGTGTGATGGAGCAGCCGGGAAGCGCCGCTGCGTCGTGCGTCGCCCCGCGCCGCGCGTCCGCGCGCGGCCGCCGGCCCTGCGTCGCGGTCGCAGTAGTGCGTTGGGCCCGCCGCCGATGCTGCGCTCGCGATCGACCCCGCCGGGAGGCGGTGGAGGTCTCTCTGCACCCGTGGTGCGCACACGTACCCTCTTGCGCACGTCGGGTGCAGAGAGACCTCCACCGCCTCCCGGCGGCGCAGAACGAGAGCGGCGCGTTGACGCGACGAGCCCAAGGCACTACGGCTACGCGGATGCGACGGATCGGTGACGGACCGCCGCGAGGAGACGCGACGTGACGATGCTACGTGCGGCGGTCGTCGGGGTCGGCCACCTCGGGCGCTT
>WNFR01005177.1_pt1 | contig 18415 bp, 7 predicted proteins | sample 5400221 | NCBI WGS metagenome assembly WNFR01 (sample SAMN13153357, study PRJNA577476) | soil metagenome | isolation source: 40 cm soil under Madrone tree | place: USA:California | collected 2016-06-14
ATCGCCGGGCACAAAGAGGCGGCCACGTCGCAGGGGGATTCCGAGCGCGCGGAAGAAGTCCGGCGTCGTGGCAGTGATGCTGCCCCAGGGAGCCTCAGGCTGCTCGGGCTGGTCGGGCACCAGGATCGTGCCGAATGCACCGATGGCGAGTGGTGTTCCGGTGCTCACCGCGGCGGCGGTGACCCCGGGGAGGGCACGGGCGCGGTCAATCACAACCTGCGCAAGAGCGAGTTTCTGTGCCGTGGTTCCATAGCGCGCCGCAGGCAGATTGACCTGCGCCACGAGCGCGTGCTCCGGGTCGAACCCGGGCTCGAGCGTCATCAGCTTGACGAGGCTTCGCCCGAGCAACCCGGCCCCGACGAGCAGCATGAGCGTCAAGGCCATCTGCGCGATCACGAACGCTCCGCCGGCGCGGGCGTGCACGGCGCCCGACCCCACCCCGGCACCGCCCTCCTTGAGAGCGACCGTCGAGATGCCGCGCACCGATTGCAGCGCCGGCACCACGCCGAACAGCAGCCCGGTGAACAACGCCGCCCCAACGGTGGTGGCGAGCACCTGCAAATTGATGCCCACGTTGTGCAGCCGGGGTAGCGACGTGTTCGCGAGTGATACGAGCAACGGGACACCCCACGCCGCAAGCAGGACGCCCACGGCCGCGCCGGCAAGCGAGAGCAGCATCGCTTCGGTGATCACCTGCCGGATAATGCGGATCCGAGTGGCTCCAAGCGCCGTCCGGATCGCGGTCTCGCGTCCACGCGCGACCGCGCGCGCGAGGAGCAGGTTCGCGACGTTGGCGCAGGCGATGAGCAGCACGAGACCCACGGCCGCAAGCGCGAGGAGCAGCGGCCTTCGCACCTCACCCACGGCCATATCGCGAAGCGTGATCGGAACCGTTACCCTCGGTCGGCGCTCTCCGATGCTCTTAGACCAGGCGCGCTCCGCCGCGTCAAGATCCGCTTTGGCGCGCGCGAGCGTCACGCCTGGACGAAGCCGTCCGACAAGCTCGGCGGTTCCAGCGGGATCGAACGCGGCGGGAGTCGCACCCATGGACCGCCACAGGTCCGTACCCTCCGAGCGGAACCCTGGCGGCAGCACCGGGAACCCAAAGGTCGCGGGCATGACGCCCACGATTTGCAGGGCCGTGCCATCCAGAGTGATGGAGCGACCCAGCACCTGAGGATCTCCCCCGAAGCGTGCGACCCAGAACCGGTAACTGAGCACGGCCGCGGGCGTGCTGCCTGGGCGATCCTCCTCGTCGGTGAAGCCGCGGCCGAGTAGCGGTTGCACGCCGAGCATCGGGAAGAGATTGGACTTGACGGTCCAGGCACTGAGCCGCGTCGCGTCTCCAAGCCCGCTGAGCACGGGACTATCGCCCCAGTACGGTGATACGTCTTCGAACGAGTGGTTCTGCTCGCTCCACGCCCGGACCTCCGCCACGATCGGCGACGCGGTGAATTGGCCGGATTTATAGTATTGCTCGAAGGTCCACCCGACGCGCACCACTCGCCCCGGGTCTCTGTACGGCAGGGGTCGCAGCAGCACGCCTTCCACGACGCTGTAGACCGCCGTCGTGGGGCCGATGCCGAGGGCGAGCGTCAGGATCGCGAGGCTGGTGAATCCCGGTCGGTTCGCGAACGTGCGAAGCGCGTAGCGAAGGTCCTGGAGAATCGTGTCCATGAGACGGCTCCTTTCCTACTCCGCTCTGAGAGCCACAACCGGATCGATGCGAGTGCTGGTCCGGGCCGGGATAAGGGTGGCGACCGCCGCGACAACAATCAGGAATCCGGTGACCGCCGTGAGGGTCGCGAGATCTGTCGGACTGACGTCGTAGAGCAACCCCTGCAACAAATGGTTCGCCAGAAGTGCACCGATCAGCCCAAGCACCGATCCAACCGCTGTGATCGCCAGACCGCGACCCATCACCATCCGTCGCAGATCTCCCGCGTTGGCCCCTAATGCCATCCGTACTCCGAGCTCGCGGGTCCGTTGCCGCACCATCGTCGCCATGGCGCCGAACAAGCCGACTGCTGCAAGGACGACAGCGGCACCCGCGAACACCGCCAGGAGCAGCGCGTTCAAACGGGGCTGCGCCAGCGGTCCGTCGAGGTACGTCTCGAATGCTGCAGCGCTCGACAGCGCGACACCGGGTTCGGTCTCGCTGATCACGCGGCGGATAACCGGTACCTGCGCGTCCCGAGCGCCGCTCGTACGAATGGCGAGCGCCAGCGGTGCGAAGGGGAAGAACGATTGCCGCAGCGGGAAATACACACTGGGGCGCGCGTCGCGCAGGTCGCGGTATCGCGTATCGGGGACCACGCCGATGACCGTGACGGTCCGCTCCAGAGCGGCTCCCATCCGCAGGCGCTTGCCGATGGGATCCTGACCCGGCCAGTAGTGGCGCGCGGCGGATTGACTGATCACGACGACACTCGGCGCGTCCGCACGATCCCCTTCCGTGAAGCCCCGGCCCCGGAGGACGGGAATGCCGAGCGTCTCGAAGTAGTCCGGAGTTACGACATCCATGTTGAGCATCGGGTTCGCAGCGGACTCCTCCTGCGATTGCCCTTCAGCGGCTGGTCGGCCGTCCCACGCTGCCGATCCTGCGAAGGGGACCGCCACAACCGGGGAGACGCCGCGCACACCTGGAATCGCCCGCAACCGCGGCAGTAGCCGCTCCAGCAACGCGCGTTGCCTGGCAGCGTCGTCGTGCGGACCGGACCGCACCGCCAGCTCGCCGATCAGAAGACCAGAGGGTTCGAGCGAGAGCTCCGCCCGCTCGAGCTTGAGGAGACTCTTGGCGATCAGCCCCGCCGCTGAGAGGACGACGAGTGCGAGCGCGACCTGCCCAGCCACCAGCGCTTCGGTCGCCAGCCGGGAGCGCCGGCTTCCGCTTTGCCGGGGATCGGACTGAAGCGCGCGCTGCAGCTCGACCCGGGACGTCATGACCGCCGGCGCCAGGCCGAACAGCAGCATCGCGACGCCCGCGATTTCGATCGCCCCAGCGAGCGCCGTCGCATTCAGGTGAATCTCGTCCAGGCGGGGTACTCCGGCCGGCGCGAAAGCGATGAAGCTTTGGAGTGCAGCCCCGGCCACGACGATCCCGAGAGCCGCGCCCAGGGCCGCGAGGATCCCGTTCTCGATCAGCAGTTGCACGATCAGCCGCGCGCGCCCAGCGCCGAGCGCCGTGCGCACGGCGATCTCCCGAAAGCGTCCCACGCCGCGGACGAGCAGCAGACTGGCGACGTTGATGCACGTGATCAGGAGGAGCAGCCCTGAGGCAGCGGCAAACACGAACAATGCCGGTCGTACGTCGCCCAACACGAGCCGCGGCAGCGTTTGCGCGACACCGCGCAGGTCACGCCCCCAGGCTGACGCCTCGGCGCGCCCGAAAAAGGCGGTCATCTCGTCCCTGGCTTCGGTGACCGTCGCGCGCGATGCAAGCCGCCCGATCACTTGCAGCGAGACAAACGGCAGGCCTTTCGGTGGAATCGCCGCCGCGACCGGCGCCCAGAAGTCAGCGCCCCGCACACCATCCTCGTACATCACGATCGGCTGTCCCAACACGTGGGTATCGCCGCCGAACCTTCGCTGCCAGGCGCCATAGCTCAACACCATCACCGGCGCCGCGCCGTACACATCATCAGACGGCTGCAAGGCTCGACCGAGCACGGGTCGCACGCCGAGCACGTCGAAGAACTCACCCGAAACGAGCGCGCGGCGCAGGCGCGAGATCTGATCCGCGTCGCGAATCGGTAGCGGCGCGGCGCCCCAGGAGGCGAAAGTCGCGACGCGCTCGAGCACTCGAGTCCGCTGTGCGAACTCGCGGGCATCTTCGAACCCCAACGGATACGCGAAATCTTGATCGGACTTCTGTCCCCAGAGCACGACCACGCGATCCTGATCTCGGACGGGGAGCCGGCGTAGCAGCAGGGCGTCGGCCACGGTGAACACTGCGGTCGCGAGACCGATACCCAGGGCGAGCGTGAGGATGGCGGTCAGCGCGAAGCCCGGAGTACGGCGGAGGCTCCGGATACCCACGCTGATGTCAGTCAACAATCCACCCATCCCTCAGCTGGATCACGCGCTTCCCGACTTTCGCATTCTCTTCCGAGTGCGTGACCTGCACGATCGTCGTGCCGGCGGCGTTGAGCTCGCGGAACAGCTCCATGATGTCCTTCCCCTGACTCGAATGAAGATTCCCGGTCGGTTCGTCGGCGAGCAGCAGCGCCGGCCGGTGAATCACGGCGCGCGCGACCGCCACGAGCTGCTGCTGTCCGCCGGAGAGCTGACGGGGATAGAGATTCTTCTTCGCCACCATGCCGAAACGATCGAGCGTATCCGCCACCGCGGCCTCGCGATCGTCGGCCTTCACATCGCGGTACGACAGCGGCATCGCGAGATTCTCGGCGACCGTGAGGTCGTCGATGAGGTGATACTGCTGGAACACGAACCCCACATACTGCTTGCCCAGCGCGATGCGGTCCTTGTGCTTCAGCTTGTGCACCACGTGCTCGAGCAGGCGATACTCTCCCGTCCAGTCCCCGTCGAGCATCCCCAGCACCGCGAGCAACGTGGACTTCCCCGCCCCCGACGGTCCCATGATCGTCACGAAATCGCCCTTCGCGACGTCTAGCGAGATCCGACGGAGCACGAACTGTCGCCCATTGCCTTCGGGGAACGACTTCTCGACGTTGCGAACCGAAAGAAAGGGGTTAGGGGCTAGGGGCTGGGGGCTGGGGCCTGCCGCGTTCGGCAGCGGCCCTCCACCGGCCGTACCGGAATCCCCAACCGCGAAACCCCAGGCCCCAACCCCAAGCCCCCAGGCCCTATTCATTTCTCAACGCAACCATCGGATCGACCCGCGCCGCCCGGCGGGCGGGGATGTAGCTCGCCAAGAACGTCACCGCACACATCAACACCGCGATCGCCAGGTACGTGAATGGGTCAGTCGGCCGGACGCCGAACAGCGATTGCGTCAGCAGGCGCGTCGCCGCAACGGCGCCGAGCAGGCCCACCGCGAGGCCGAGCCCGGTGAGGACCATGGCCCTGCCGACCACGAGACGGAACACGTCTTGCCGGACTGCGCCGAGGGCCACGCGGATGCCCATCTCTCGGTTCCGCTGGCTGACGGTGAATGCCATCACGCCGTAGATGCCGATCGCGGCGAGCAGCAATGCGACACCCGCGAACCCCGCGATGAGCAGCATGAACAGACGGCGCGGTGCCACGGACCGGGCCATCAGATCGCGCACCGTCCAGATGCTGTAGATCGGCAGCGAGCGATCGAGCGACCAGACGGCTTGGAAGAACAGCTCCGGGCGTGGCTCGCTCGAGAGACCGAACCCGCGGACGTCCGACACGACGCCGACGACCTGTAGCATGCCGCCATCGTCATCCGGCTTGAAGCGGCGGCCGAGCGGGCTCTCACCCGGGAAGAATCGGCGTGCGGCGGTTTCATTGATGATCCCCACGCGCAGCGCGCCGCTGCGGTCACTCGACTCGAATTCGCGTCCCTCGAGCAGGCGGATGCCCATCGCGTGGAAGTACCCGGCGCTGATGGCACGGCCGAAGATCATCGGCGTGTCTTCCAGCCTGGCGGGAGCAGGCCGGCCCTCGATCACGATCGAGAAGCTGTATCCGCCGCCGCCGAACGGGACGCTGGACGCGACGGCGCTTTCCTGGACGCCGGGCACCTGGCGCGCGCGGGCAATCAGCGACTGATAGAACAGCACCGTCTGCGCGGGCGACCCGTAGCGCCCGCCCGGCAGCGCGATCCGCACCGCCGTTACGTGCTCGGCATCGAAGCCGGGATCGACGCGGGTCACAGCCGCAAAGCTGCGCAGCAGCAGGCCGGCCGAGACGAGGAGCACCAGCGCCACGGCGATCTCGCCCACGATCAACGCCGCGCCGAGTCTGCGTCTTCGGGGACCTCCGGAGCCGCGCGCCGCTTCCGTCAGTTCTGACACGAGATCGGGACGCGCCGCGCGTAGCGCCGGGGCGAGTCCGAATACAATGCCGGTCAGTGTGGCGACGACGAGCGTGAATACGAGCACCATGCCGTCGAGCCGTACCTGATCGAGGCGCGGCGTACCCGCGGGTAGCGCCTGCACGAGCAGTCCAGTGCCCCACGCGGCGAGGAGCAGACCACCGGCGGCACCGAGCAGAGCGAGCAACACACTCTCGGTGAGCAGCTGCCGGATGAGGCGGGAGGGCCCCGCGCCGAGCGCGGTGCGGATCGCGCTTTCGCGGCCGCGAGCGGTCGCACGCACCAGCAACAGATTCGCCACGTTGGCGCAAGCGATGAGCAGCACCAGACCGACCGCGCCGAACAGCAGCAGCAGCGGGCGGCGGCTGTCGCCCACCACCACCTCGGCCATCGGCACGAGCCCGGCGGTGACATCCTTGTTCGACCAAGGCCGGACCTCTTTGAGACGTGCCGCAGTCGCCTGGAGCTCGTCGGCTGCCCGCTCGCGCTTCACGCCCGGATGCAACCTGGCGACAACGTCGAGAAAGCGCGCGCCGGTGGCAGCGATCTCGTTGCGCCGCAGCGCCAGCGGCACCCACAGGTTCTCACCGTTCTGCAGCGCTTCAGCGTCAGCACCCATCACGCCCACAATCGTGTAGGGCACGTCGTCGAGCGTCAGCGTGCGGCCCAACGCGGATGAATCGGCACCCAACCTGTTGCGCCAAAACCCCTCCGTCACCGCGACCACATGTGCACCACGCTCGGGCTCTTCTTCGCGTGTGAACGCGCGCCCCAGCAACGGGCGTACGCCGAGGACGGTGAAGTAATTGGCCGTGACGCGCGCCGCGGTCACCCGCTCGGGCTCGTCTATCCCCGTGAGATTGGCGTTGTAGGTCGTCAGCGCCGCGAGGTCGAGTGTGCGGCTCCCTGCGCGCCAGTCGATGAAATCCGGCGCTGTCACGCCGGCGCGTCGGTCGCCGATGACGCCCACCGCCAGCATCAGCTGCTCGGGGTTCGGGAACGGCAGCGGCCGCAGCAGGACACCGCGAATCACGCTGAAGATGGCCGTGTTGGCACCGATGCCGAGGGTGAGTGTGAGGACGGCGACGATCGTGAAGCCGCGGTTTCGGACCAGTTGGCGCGCGGCGTAGCGGAGGTCTTGGAGCAGGGTGTCCATTACTCGGCCCTCATGGCAATGCTGGGGTCCACCGATCCAGCGCGCAGCGCCGGACCCAACGTGGCCAGCAACGCGGACACAAGAACGGCTGCCGTGACCACTGCGTACACGCGCCAATCGGTCGCGGTAATGCCGAACAGGACCGCATGCAGCGAGCGCGAGACCACAATCGCGACGATCCCACCGATCGCGATCCCGGCCGCGCCCAGCAGCATCGAATCGTTGAGTATCAATCGCCTGATCGAGCCCGGGGATCCTCCCACCGCGAGCCGAATCCCGAATTCGCGACGCCGCGTGAGGACGTCGTGCATGCAGATCGCGTAGAGCGCCACGAGCGTGAGCGCCAACGCCGCGGCAGCAAACACGCCGAGCAGAATCATCGGGAAGCGGCGACTAAACACGGCCTTCGACTCGCCCAGCTGTTGATGGAGTGTCGTGACCGAGTACACCGGCACGCCGGCGTCCAAGGTCCTCACAATCGCGCGGAGTTCGTTCGCGACCGACGCAACCCCGTTCTCCGTGCGGAGGACCGGATTCATGCGGTTCTCTGCCGTCTGGAGATGCGTCAAGTAGATAACCGGCGGTGAATCCGCATCGAGAGCCGCGACCTGGACGTCGCCGACGACGCCGACTACTTCCCACTCAGTCTGGCCGGTTCCGCCCAACCGCAGCCGCCGCCCGACCGTCGGACCTTCTTTACCGAGCAGTCGCGCAAAGCTCGCGCTGACCACGGCGACGGCCGCCGCATCGCCGCGGTCGCGGGAGTCGAACGCGCGTCCCGTGACAACGGGAATTCCCATCGTCGCGAAGTACTCGCCGCCGACGATCCGCAGTACACTCCGAGGCTGCATGGACGGTGGGCGCGGACGGTCGACCGGATCGAAGGTCGTGATCCCGCCGCCTCCCCCCGGTACCTCATTGATCAGCGCGGCGCCACGGACGCCTGGCAGCGCCACGATCCGACCCAGCAATGCCTCGTAGAACTGCTGCTGCGCGACTGGCGTCTCGTAGCGTGGCCCGGACAGCGGGACACGAGCCGTCACCAATCCCTGCGGATCCCGGAATCCCACCTCGCGGTGCACCAGGTTACTGAAGCTCACGACGAGCAGGCCCGAGGAGATGAGAAGCACGACTGTGAAGGCCAGTTGTGTGACGACGAGGCCGCGGCGGAGGCGTCGATCGCCGCGCGCGAGTGTCGTCCGCGCATCGCCGCCACGTTTCCAGCCCTGGGTGATGAGTAGAGCGGGGCCGAGCCCGAAGCCGATCGCCAGTATGATCGCCACTCCTCCAATCACCACGATCACCCCTGCATCGAGTCCGGTGTTCCCCAGGTACGGCATGCCGATCCTGACGCCTTCAGGAATCGCCGCGATCACAGCGCTGGTGGTCATCTGGCCGATGGCAGTGGCAAGGGCAGCGCCGAGGAGACTGGGCACGAGGCTTTCGACCAGCAGTTGGCGTACAACGCGCGCGCGCGTGGCGCCAAGCGCGGAGCGCAGGGACAGCTCCGGCATGCGCTCGACGTATCGAGTCAGCATGAGGAGGGCCAGGTTCGCGCCCATGGTCATCAAAAGGAGGGACATCGCGATGAGAAGGCTGGTCAGGATCGGCTTCATGTTGCCAAGGAGTGCGTCGCGGAGCGGGACCGCGACGATCGTACGGCCAGCTAACTCATTGGGATGTTCGCTCGCCAACCCCGACATCACGGCTGAGAGCTGAGCTTGCGCCCCTGCCGGTGGTACCTGGTCCTGAAGCCGTCCGATCACATTGATCGAGCGCAGCAGCCGGTTTGTGAGCCGTTGATTATCAACGACGAGCGGCACAAAAATGTCGGCATTCTGAAGCAGCGAAAAGTGAAACTCCGCCGGTAGAACTCCCACGATGACGTACGGCGTGCCGTTGATCGTGACGGTTTGGTCAACGGCACTCCTGCCGGGAACGGAGCGGGCAAAGCGGTCACTCACAATTGCCACTCCAGCTCCCGACTCATCCTCGCCTTGAAGGAAGTCGCGCCCGACCGGTATCCGGACGCCGAGGAGCCGGAAGAAGCCAGCGGTCAGTTGCGCGCCGCGCAGCATTCGCGCCTCATCGCCCAGTCCAACGGTGACGTTGATGGGGTCGTAGCCTTCGAGACCAGTGAGACTGTTGGCGCGCGATCGCCAATCGCGGAGCGTGGGATACGAGGTGGGGCTCCGCTCATCGGTACCCACGCGTAGCTCCCAGAGATGTACCAGGCGTTGAGGGTCCGCGTATGGCAGCGGCTCGACCAGAGCAGCCTTGGACGTCGCGAAGATTGCAGCGGCCGCGCCCAACCCGAGGCCTATCGTCAAAACGATGGCCGTCGCGAGCACCGGAGCTCGCCGCATGCGACGCAGCGCCACCCGGAGATCCTGCGGCAGCGCATCCATCATTCATTCCTCAGCGCGATCATCGGATCGATGCGTGTTGCGCGGCGCGCCGGGAAGTAGCACGCCAGTAGCGCGACAATTCCGACGAACACGGTGAGGCTGGCAAAGGTCGCTGCGTCCGTCGGGGGAACGTTGTACAAGAGTCCCGCCATGAGACGAGTCAACGCGAGCGCAGCCGCGAGGCCGAGGACGAGCCCGGTGGTGACAATCCAGACTGTCTGACGGATCACGAGCCGCACGATCTGGCGTGGCGTAGCACCCAGAGCCGCACGCACGCCGAACTCGCGTGTCCGCAGTGTTACCACGTACGCGATCACACCGAAGATGCCAAGCGCCGCTAGCAGCAATGCCCCGCTGGCAAACCCCGAGAGCACGGTGACGGTTAGGCGTTGGCGCGCGAGCTGTCCGGACACAACGACAGTGAGCGCGCCAGGCCGTTGAGCACCTGTGACCGGAATGTCCGGGTCGATGGCGCTGATCACGCGTGGAAGGACAGGCAGCAGAGCGCTGGGATCGCCCGCCGTGCGGACCACGACGTTCATGTGTCCCCAAGGATTCAGTGTGTACGGGATGTAGACCTCGGGGGAGGGCTCGTCCTGCAAGCCCGTGTGCCGCACATCGCTCACAACCCCGATGATCTCGACCGAGAAGCGCTGTCCGAAATCCGCTCGAGCCTGCGCTGATTTGAACAGCGTGATGTACGTGCCGACAGGATTCTGCTTCGGCCAATATCGCCGGGCGAGCGCATCATTGATGATGGCCACATGCGAGGCCAATGCGACGTCAGTCGCCGTAAAGGCTCTGCCGCTGCGCATGGGAATGCGCAGCGTTTCGAAATACTCGGCTGAGATCGTTCGGAACAACACGGGCTGATCGTTCTGCGCGTCAGGGGGGCGCCCCGGAATCTCGATGGGCCGGGGGAGGGATGAGCCGCTGAGCGGCAAATGGTTCGACAGCGCGACTTCTTTGACGCCCGGAAGCGCGGCGATCGCGCCGGCTACACGTTGATACAGGGCGACCGCACGCTCAGGAGCGTCATACCGCGGCGGCGGAAAAACTGCGAATGTGACGACGCCCTGCGGGTCGAATCCAGGATTGACATGGCTCAGTGTCCACAGGCTGCGCACCAGGAGACCCGTCGCGATCAGCAGCACCAGCGCCAGCGCAACTTCTAACGCGACCAGTGAAGACCGCAGCCGCGGCCAGAGTCCCGAACCGGCGGTGCCCGGTGAACCCGACTTTAGCGGTTGGGAAAGATCCGGCATTGGAGGACGCACGGCTGGTGCCACGCCGATCGCCACTGTCGCCAGAAGAGAAATCAGCGCCGTGAAACCCAGCATCCGCGCATCGAGCGCGATCTCACTGACTCGCGGCAACTCGGCCGGGGCCGTCGCTCGCACTACGCCGGTCGCCCACCACGCCAACAGCAGACCAAGCCCAGCTCCGGCGAGCACCACGAGGATGGCTTCGGTCAACAGCAGGCGTGCGACGCGGCCTCGTCCGGCGCCCAGCGCGGCTCGGATCGCGAGCTCCCGAGAACGCCGCGCTGCCCGCACGAGTGTCATGTTCGCGACGTTGGCGCACGCAAGGAGCAAAACGGCAGCGACCGCCGCCGTGAGCAAAACCAGCACGGGCCGCACCGCACCGAACCGCAGCTCCTCCTCGAATAGTGACACGAACTCGACTCGGGTCCAGCCACGGTTGTCGGCGGGATAGGCGGTCGCGAGCCGAGACTGGATGGCGGCCATCGCGGCCTGCGCCTGCTTGATCGAGACATCGGGTTTGAGCTTTGCGACGATTCGGCTGTCGGCATGAAATCCGCGCTGTGCGAGGATTCGGTCCGTGGGAAGGATTGTGCTGAGGGGCAGGTACACTCCGGCCCAACTGGGGAACTGGAACCAGTCGGGAAGGACGCCAACAACGGTGTAGGTCGCCTCATTCAGCCGGATTGTGGATCCTATGGCACTCCGATCACCGCCGAACGCTTCACGCCAGAGGGCATGAGTGAGGACGGCCACTGGTGCGCCGCCGGGTCGCTGCTCATCGGGAGAGAATAGCCGGCCGAGCAGCGGCGGGCCTCGCAGCACGTTGAAGAACTCGTCAGACACAAACGCGGCGCCCACCCGACGAGCGCCGTCATGTCCCGGCATGAGGGCGGACGATCCCCGGATGTACGCCAATGCTTCAAAGACGTCGCTCTGCGCGCGCCAATCGCGGAACGCCGGGTAGGACCCCAGCCGGTAGTCCCCCCGCTCGTTCTGCTCCCAGATACCGAACAGCCGGTCTGACGCTTCATACTGCAGAGGACGCAGTACGACGCCGTTCAGGATGGCGAACACGACGGTGGTAGCGCCGATGCCCAACCCCAGAGTCAGCACCGCAACAAGCGTGAACAGAGGCGCGCGCTGCAGCGTCCGCAGTGCATAACGGAGGTCCTGTAGGACGGAGTCCATCATTCATTCCTCAACGCGATCATCGGATCGACGCGCGCCGCGCGCCGCGCAGGGAGATACGCCGCCAGCGCCGCGACACCCCCGAGCACCAGAGCCGCGATGAGGTACGCGAGCGGCTGTGTGGGCTGAACGTCATAGAGGAGCCCGCGCAGGACGCGGCTGAATCCGAGCGCGGCGACAACACCGAAGCCCACGCCCACGAGGGCCAGCCGTACCGAACCCCCGACCACCAGACGCGCGACCTGGCTCGGCTGCGCACCCAACGCCATGCGAATCCCGATCTCTCCGGTGCGCCGGTTTACGACATAGGAGATGACGCCGTAGAGTCCTACTGCCGCGAGTACCAGGGCCGTGAAGGCGGCGATCGCGAGCAACACCATCGCGAACGACAACTGCGCCATCGACCGGTCCACGATCGTCTCCATCGCATCCACATCAGCGACGGGGATCGACGAGTCCACCTCTCGGATCGCGGCCTGTACCGCCGGCAACTGCGAGAGCGGGTCATCGAAGCGCGTCTTGACGACCAAGGTCATTGGATTGGCCGACCATCCGGAGGTTCCGGGGATGCGCAGGACCGGATAGTAGACGGCCAGCCCGCGCGCTCCTCCAGCAGACCCGGCGTACACGTCTCCCACGACACCGACCACGCGGTAGAATTGCTGATTGGTGTAGCCGTTCGGCCCCACTCCCTTGCCGATCGGATCTTCACCAGGCCAGAAGCGCTCTGCGAACGCCTTGCTGACGACGACGCTGCCGCGTTCCGGATGGTCCAGATCGTCCTGCGTGAGCGAGCGACCGAGAATCACGGGAATCCCCATCGCCTCGAAGTAGCCAGGCGAGGTGGGTTCCTGCCCTGCGCACAAGGTCACACCCGCGTCCGCGAGATGCTGCCGCACCGCTGGATCCTCGAATCCTTGCACGGTGCAGCCATAGCCGCCCTCGAGTGGCACGTCCGACGTAAGCCCGGCTGCCTCGACACCGGGCAACGCGCGCACTCGATCTAAGGCGGCGCTATAGAACCGCCACATCTTGGAAAGACTGTCGTACCGCTGGGACGGGAGATACAGCTGGGCGATGAAAACACCGTGCGGCTTGATGCCGAGATCGACCGACCGCAGCCGCTGCATGCTTTCGACAAGCAGTCCCGCGCCCACGACCAGGACGAGCGCGAGTGCGACCTGGCCGGTCACGAGGCCGGACCGCACGCGTTGGCTCTCGCGTCCGACGGTCGGCCCGCGATCGCCCTGGACGAGCTCTCCGGCGCGCACCGCTCGCCTCGCCCGCAGCGCGGGCAACGCAGCGAGGACTGCGGCGGCCAACAACACCAGGCCCAGCGCAAACAGAATCACACTGCCGTCGGGCTTCAATGCCTGGAGCCGCGGCACGCCGTCCGGGGCAAGGTGGGTCAGTGCCTCGATGCCCCACGAGGCCAGAACGATCGCGAGCACACCGCCCGCGGACGCCAGCACGAGACTCTCGGCGAGAAAATGACGGGCGATCGCGGTGGCATCGGCACCGAGTGCCGTCCGGATGACGACCTCGCGACGCCGCGCTTCGGCCCGGACGAGAAAAAGGTTCGCGACGTTTGCGTACGCGATTATCAGCACGACGCCGACCGCACCGAAGAGGATCCACAACGTCTTCGAGACTTCGCCGACCACGTACGTCTTTAACGGATAGACGCGGGTCGCAAATCCGCTCGCCTGCATTCCCTCGCGCGTGTACGCATTGGGTACAGCCTCTGGCAGACGCGCGGTCAGACTCGCGAACTCCGCCTGAGCCTGGTCCAGCGGCACGCCGTTCTTCAGTCGAGCGATCGTCCGAAACTGCGTGTGCGCATTCCAAAACGGTCCCGCGGGATTGAGACGAAGCGGGAGCCACACGTCGGTCTCGAGCAGCGCCGCGGGCGTGCCCCCGGTCGGAGGCAGATCGACGCCGGGCGCCATGACGCCGATGATCTCGACCGGCTGCTCGTAAATGTTGATCGTCGTACCGATCACTCGGGTGTCGCTGCCGAGGCGACGCTGCCAAAAGCGATGCGATACCACCGCGACCTGCGGCCCTCCCGGGATGTCGTCATGCTCATCGATCAGGCGTCCCAGGACGACCCGTGCGCCGAGCAGTGGAAGGGTGTGGGCGGAAACCTGGGCGGTGCGTGCGCGTTCCGGGCCGTCAGGACCGATCAGGTTCGCGCCGCCACGGCGGTAGGCGCCCAGACCGTCAATGGTGTGGGCTTCGCGCCCGAAGAACCACCACGCCCCCTCCGAAACGTCCCATTCAGTCCCGGGACCGACTCGTGGTACGGAGCTTTTGAGTTGCACCAGTCGGTTCGCGTCGGGGTACGGGAGCGGATCGAGCACGACCCGCTCCAGCGCCGTATAGACGGCTGTGCTCGCGCCGATGCCGAGCGCGAGCGTGAGGACGGCGACGAGCGTAAAGCCGGGACTCTTCGCGAGGGTGCGGACGGCGTACCGGAGGTCTTGCACGACCGCGTCGATCATTCGTACCTCAGGGCCACCACTGGATCGACCTTCGTCGCCCGCCAAGCCGGGACCAGACAGGCCAGAAACGATCCTAGCGTCAGCAGCCCGATGACGCCCGCGTATGTCGCGGGATCGAGACGCGAGACACCGAACATCAGAGCAACTACAGCCCGGCTCGCAATGAATGCGGTGGCGAGTCCCACCACGAGCCCGAGAACGGCGAAGGTCATTCCTTGCCGCACGACCAGGCTGAGGATCTCGCCGCGCGACGCACCCAGCGCGGACCGCACGCCGATTTCCCGGACGCGCTCGCTGACCCGCCCAGAAAGCAGACCGTACAGGCCGGTCGTCGCGAGCACCAGCGCCACCAGGCCGAACGCTTCGAAGATGGTCAGCGCAAAGCGTCGCTCGGCCTCCGATGCGGCGACCAGCGCGTCCATCGCGGCCACGCGCACGATAGGCTGGTCCCGGTCCACCGACCAGATCGCCTGTCTGATGGCGGGAGCCAGAGCAGCCGGATCGCCTCGCGTGCGGACCACGAGCCACATGGGATTGTCGACCCACAGCCACTGGGTGGTCGCGACGTAAAAGGCGTTGGTTTCAGTCGCCGCGAGGGAAGTCTGCTTCACGTCGCCGACCACACCCACGATCTCGTCCCACGGCCGGCCCTCCCGGCCCCCAAAACGAATCCGCTGGCCCACAGGATTCTGACCTGCAAAGGCACGCTTCGCGAACGACTCACTGATCAGCACCGGCCGCACCGGTGCCGCCGCTTCGTCGCGCTGGTCGAGCCAACGACCCCGGCGCAACGGAATACCCATCGTCTGGAAGTAGCCTGGCGTCACCGCGTATCGAAAGCCGTCGACGTCCTGCACCGGAGCGTCCGCCGGTCGGTCGACATAACCGCGGTAGACCTCCAGTGTCGCGTCCTCGCCGCTGAGCGGTAGCTCGCTGGTTAGCGCCGCCGCCGTCACACCAGGCGTCTGGCGCGTAGCCTCGAGTGCTCGCTCAAAGAACCGACGGTAGGCGCTGTCGTCGCGCGACCCTTGCACGGACGACACCTGCACCTGCATGGTCAGAAGGTGCGACGCCTCGAATCCGGGCGGGATCGAGAACAAGCGTTCGAGACTCCGCAGCAAGAGACCCGCGCACACCAGCAGCACCACCGCGAGCGCTACCTCTGCCACCACCAGTGTGCCGCGGGCCGCCGTGGCCGACCGCCTGGAAGCGTGCTCGAGTCCCGCGCGGAGGTCACCCCGGGACAGGTTCAGGGCGGGCAGCAGTCCAACCACCACACCGACCAGCGTGCTGACGACCGCGGCGAAGACAAAGGTGGTCCGGTTCACGCCGATGGCGCCCAGTCGTGGCATGCCTGGCGGAGCGAGCGCGACCAGCGCGTCGACCCCGATCTGGGCCACTCCCAGCCCCAGTGCGCCGCCGGCCATCGCGAGCAGAAGGCTCTCGGTGAGGACTTGACGGATAACCCGGCTCCGCGTGGCACCCAGCGCCGTACGAATGGCGAATTCTCCCCGGCGTTGCGCGCCGCGCGCCAGCAGGAGATTCGCCACGTTCACCGACGCAATCGTGAGGAGCAGGAGCACCGCACTGACCACAGCGAGCAATACCGGTCGCGTGCCACGCGTGAGGTCGTCCCGCAGGGTATCGACGATCAGCCCCTGGTCCAAGAACGAGCCGGGTTGCCTCGGGAACTCCGCGAACGGGGTTCGAGCAATCTGGTCCAGCTCCCGTCTTGCCTGATTCGCATCGACCGTGGGAAGCAATCGTCCAACCATTTGCAGGTGATGGCCCCATTCCCGGCTTTGGGGAGGCAAGGACGCGTCATATTGCAATAGGGACCACACGTCGGCCGACGGCGCGACCACATTCTCGAAGCCACGCGGCATAACGGCGACTACCGTGAAGGACTTGCCGTCGAGCGGGATCTGGCGCCCGACGATCGACGGGTCGGCCCCAAAACGTCGGCGCCAGAAGGCGTCGCTCAGCATGACGAGGTCGGGGCCGTTGAGCCGATCGTCGGCCGAATCGAACAACGCGCCGAGCGCCGGTTTCACGCCCAGCGCGCGGAAGTAGCTCGCGCTGACCCGTTGTCCGTCCAGGCGCTCAGGCTCGGCCGCACCGGTGATCGTCGGCTGCCAGTTCTTGAAGACCGCCATTGCCTCGAACGACCGGCTCCGCGCTGCAATCTCGCGATAGGTGCCGAAGCTCTGCATGGCGCGCGAGCCGTCGACACCTGCGTAGGAGATTATCAGCAAGCGGTGGGCATGGGGGTACGGCAACGGCTCGAGCAGAATGGGGTTCACCGCGCTGAAGATGGCGGTACTCGCCCCAATCCCCAGGGCGACAATCGAGACCGTGGTCGCTGTGAACCCCGGACTGCCGAGCAACCGGCGGATGGCGTAGCGGATGTCTTGCATGATGGAATCCATGCCTAGGCTCCCTTTAGTCGGGGCTATTCATACCGCAGCGCCACCATCGGATCGATCCGCGCCGCCCGGCGGGCCGGGACATAGGTGGCGAGCATCGCGACCCCGCCGAGCACTAACGCTGCCCCGATGAACGTCACGGCGTCCAGCGTCGAGACGCCGAACAGCATCGTGCGCAGGGCGCGCGTCGCCAGCGCAGCGCCCGCCATCCCGAGCACCAGGCCGCCGATCACGAGCAATAGATTCTCCCGCAGCAGCATGCCCACGACCTCGGCCGGCCTGGCACCGATGGCGATGCGCAGGCCCAGCTCCCTCGTGCGCTGGGTCACCGTGTACGCCGTGATGCCGTAAATCCCAATCAACGCGAGCAGCATCGCCAGCGCCGCGAACAACGTGAGCAGGGTCATGCTCAACCGCCGCGCCGCCGTCGAGCGCGACAACGCCTGATCCAGGCTCATGAGATCGCCGATCGGCTGCTGGGGATCGACCTGCCGGACTGCGTCGCGCACGGCGCCCACGAGCGCCAAAGGCGAGTGCTTGGCCTTGAGCACGACCCACATCTCGGGCACGCCCGGCGGCCTGGGCGCCTGCAGCTGCGGGAGGTAGAGCTCACGCATGGGTGTCGCATCGAGCGACTCGTATCGAACGTCCCCGATGGTACCGATGACCGTTGCGTCGTAACCCTCACCACCGCCCGGCCGCCGTACCGGGAAGACCTTCCCCACCGGGTCCTGCCCCGGCCACAGCTCGTCGCTGAGCCGCCGGTTCATGATGACGACCCGTGGGGCATCGGCGCGGTCCTGGGGCGTGAAGTCGCGGCCCCGGAGCGGGATGCCCATCGCCGCGAAGTAGCCCGGACCGACAACGCTCAGCCGCGCCGCGAGGAACTCCTCGCTGGCGTCGGGACGAATCCGCCGTGGATCAAATGCCAGGATATTCACGCCGCCCGCGAGCGGCAGCGGGAGGCGCGCAACGCTTACGTCAGCCACGCCGGGATTGCGCGCCAGGAGGTCCGTGAGACTCTGGAAGAACTGGTTCTGCGCCGTGGGTTCCGCGTAACGCGACGGCGTGAGCCGGATGCGCGCCGCCAGCACGTCGTGCGTGTCGTAGCCGGGATCCACCGACGTCAACCGCACGAAGGTCGTGATAAGTAGCCCCGAGCCTACCAGCAGCACGAGCGCGAGCGCGATCTCCGCTACCACCAGCCCGTTCTGCGTCCTGTGGCGCCGGCGCGAGCCCGTCGTGGCGCCGCCCTCCTCGCGCAGCACTTCCTCCACGCCGGCGGCCGCCGCGCGCAGCGCCGGCAGCAGTCCGAACGCCAGGCCCGTCACGAGCGAGACGAGGAGGGCGAACCCGAGTACCCAGGGGTCGATCCCGATCTCGTTCACGCGCGGCACGCGCGGCCAGACAGCGAGCATGGCGGCGAGGCCCCAGCGCGCCAGCAGCACGCCGGCGGCTCCGGCGATGAGCGCCACCACCACG
>WNFR01005319.1_pt1 | contig 18412 bp, 16 predicted proteins | sample 5400221 | NCBI WGS metagenome assembly WNFR01 (sample SAMN13153357, study PRJNA577476) | soil metagenome | isolation source: 40 cm soil under Madrone tree | place: USA:California | collected 2016-06-14
AAGATAAAGCGAAGTTTTTCTTCCATAACACTGCTCGTTTTCCATGGCATGCGCTTGTTTTACACGCAATCGCCAAAGTTCTCGCAGTGTCAGGGATGCTCCCGGTCTATTCTGTCAGGGATGTGCCCGGTCCATACCGAGTGCGAGCCCACCCCCACCCCGGTTGTTTTGCGAAAAGAGGCTGTAAGCGACTGAAAACAAAGGGAGCGGGCTTGGGGCTTCAGTTCGGTGACCGCTGGGTAGTCTGGTCCGAGGATAATTTTCGACTGGCCGGGAACTGTCAAAGGCAGAGGTTTCTTGCGATACGATTGGTGCGCTCTGCACCTTGGCGGAAAGACGGGAGATACCATGCGAACGCTGATTGAGGACTTGCGTTACGGGCTGCGTATGTTGCTGAAGAACTGGAAGCAGGCCTTGGTTGCGGCATTTTCGCTATCTGTCGCCATGGCTCTGAGTGTCGCAGGCCTCAGTGTCTTCAACGGGATCATGCTTCGTCTGCCAGTTGCGACAGCGCCGGACCGCCTGGTCACTGTCTACACGGCGTCCCCGGCAAGTCAGTTCGACGGCGTTTCGTATCCGGATTACAGATACTATCGTGACAGCAATCAGTCGTTCTCCGCCGTTGCAGCTTTCCCGAACCAAATATCATTGCGCCACATCACTCATGGAGATCGCGACGAAACGGGAACAGTAGAAGCAGCCTCGGACAATTATTTTTCGGTTATGGGTATTCCGCCATTTCTCGGCCAACTCTTTACTCCCGGCGACGATGATAAGAAAACGCAGTTGGCGGTTTTGAGTTACTCCTGTTGGAAGCGGTGGGGCGCGGACCCGGAAATCGTCGGCAAAACGGTGGTCGTGAATGGACAGACGCTCACAATCGAGGGCGTCACGCCGAAAAACTTCAATGGCGTTGTTTTTGGGTTCGGTGCAGATGTTTTCACCACGCTGGATTCCCAAACTTTGACCAACCGCGATGCTCGGTCGCTTTTCTTAATCGGCCGCCTGAGACCTGGCGTGACAAGGCAACGCGCCGGCGCAGACATGCGAGCGTTGTCGGGACAACTCGCGGCAGCCTATCCCCAAGCCGACAAAGACCGCGTGGCCGTTTTAACTCCTACCACCGCTCTGCTGCCAGATGCGCGGTCGACGGCCGGTCTTATATCCGGCGTGCTAATTGCGATTGTTTTGATGGTTTTGCTTATCGCCTGCGCCAACGTCGCCAACCTTCTCTTAGGGCTTGCGACCGGTCGAAGGCAGGAGATCCTGGTCCGCGCGGCCCTCGGAGCGGGGCGCGGCAGATTGATTCGCCAGCTTCTTACCGAATGCACCATTCTTTGTGTTGTGGGTGGAATGGGCGGCTTTCTCCTTGCCTCTGCTGTGCTCGCTCAGTTTTCGCAATTCCGAGCCCCGAATCCAATTTTGGGCACCTTCACTTTCGCCGCTAATTTCCGAACGAATGGAACCGTTCTGGCAATGACGTTGGTTTTGATTCTTATCGCTACTCTTGCAACCGGCTTGACGCCTGCTATCTGGGCGTCCTCGACGAATGTCGCCGGGGCGTTGAGCGGCGAGGCCGTGGTCGGTGGGAGGCGCAAAGGTTTCATCCGAAACGCCTTGCTAGTGATTCAGGTTGCGGTCTGCACGCTGGTAGTGGTCGGCGTCGGATTGTGCCTGCGCAGCCTGCACAATCTACAGAATGTCAATCTGGGCTTTTCGGCGCGAAATCTTGTTGCCGTTATGGTTGACCCGCAATCCAACGGCCTCTCAGAACTTCAAGGTCTAAATTTATATAGAGAACTTAAGCAGTCGGCTTCCCAACTCTACGGCGTGCAATCAAGCTCGCTCGCGCTGGAATTTCCATTGATCGACGACCAATGGCCCGTCGATGAGGTACACATTGAAGGTGCGCGCGACGGCTCGCCGCAACAGGCTCAAATTCCCAGTAATGTTGTCGATTGCAGCTATTTCGCAACGCTCGGAATTCCTCTTCTTGCCGGACGCACGTTCGAGCCTTCCGATGCGAAAAACGCTCCGGAAGTGGTGGTTATCAACCACAAGATGGCAGAGACCTATTGGCCGGGTGAAAATCCTATCGGCAAGCACATGCGCATCCAGAACGGCAATCGCGTGGTCACCGTGGTCGGTGTCGCAGGCGACGGCAAGTACGGCTCATTAGACGAGCCGATGCATCCAGTCATCTACTATGCGATGGGGCAGCATTACCTGCCACAGTTACTGTTGATCGTACGCACGCAGGGCAGTCCGCATTTGTGGGCGCAGCCCATGTCCCAAATGGTTCGGAGCCTTGGCCTTAGAGTCGATACTCCACCGTTCACATCCGATGATGCGATGCATTTCACGCTTTTGGTACCGCTTGTCACACTGCGGGTAGTCAGCAGTCTGGGAGCACTCGCTCTGATGCTGGCAATTCTCGGGCTCTATGGAGCGATCTTCTATTCCGTAAATGAACGCAAGAGGGAAATCGGCATCCGCGTCGCGTTGGGTGCGCAGCCATTTCGTTTGATTAAAATGTTTTTGCGGCAAACCGCGATCGTTTCCGGCGTGGGTGTGTCGGTTGGATTGCTTCTGGGCATCGCCGCAACGATTCTGTTTAGGTCTCAGTTCTACGAAATCCGCGCCGTCGAGTTGCATGTTCTGGTACCGGTTGCGCTCGCGATGGCGCTGATCTCGATGGCCATTGCTTACCTCGCAGCGCGGCCGTGGATAAAAGTAAATCCCTTGGAAGCGATCCGCCATACATGAATTCAAGCAAAACCAGCCCTGTGAGTGATATGCGGGGATGCCCTGACGCGCCGCTCCCTGACTAATGCTGATAGGCTTCCATACCTAAGACTCTTTGCCAAGGCGCATCGAAAAAGCCTTCTTCAGCGGCTGAAGCCGGTTTTGTAGCGCGCTTGTAAAGCGGGGGCTTGACCCTTGGTTGAAACAACACCGGACTCAAGGCAAGTAAAACCTCCTGATGCGGGATGAAGATTCGACCAGTCTGACTTCACGCGGTGCGCGGACTCAGTGCGAACTTCTGGCTTTCACTTATGAAGTGACGTTATGCTCTCGTCGCAAACCGGCCCAGCGAAACATGGGGCGGGCGATCGACGCACTTTCCACAAAGGACTGCGCTATAGATAGATTGATCCGCAAGGAGGATGCTCAATGGAGGACTGGGTGCAGCATCTCAGGTTCGCCGCGCGGCAGCTAAGGCGTAATCCCGGATTTACCGTGGCGGTAATCGTCACCCTGGCGCTGGCGATCGGCGCGAACACAGCGATCTTCTCCTTGGTGAATGCACTCCTGCTGAAGAGCTTGCCCTACGCGCATCCGGAGCGCATGGGCACGATTTACCAGCGGATGACCAGCGCCCATGGTTCAGACGAGTCCATTAACCTGGATGGCGAGAGCTGGGAGTTGCTGCGCGACAATGTGCCCGCATTGATTTCCGCCGTTTCGGGAGGCACCTCGGGCGTGAATCTTAAGGCGGGCTCGCATGTGCAGTACGTGCATGACGGGCGTATCTCCGCCCACTACCTCGACGTGCTCGCTCTTCAGCCCACCATTGGGCGCAATTTTTCTGAGGACGAGGACCGTCCCCAAGGGCCCAAGGCCGCCATTCTCAGCTACATCTTGTGGCGCAACGTTTTCGGCGCCGACGAGAGTGTCCTTGGGCGAGCCATCCTGCTCAAGAGCGAGCCCTACACGGTCGTCGGCGTGCTTCCCCAGGATGCGATCACGCCATTGAACGCTGACGTGTACACGCCGCTCCAGCCCAGTCGCGAGGGTGAAGGCGGGGGCATGAACTTTGAGGTCATCACCCGCCTCCGCCCTGGCGCGACCTGGCAGGAGGCGAATGCCGGGATCAACCGAGCGTGGGCCGTCCGTGTCCAGCGCATTGAAAAGAACAACCCAGGCGCGCAGGTGACCTATTACTCTGTACCGCTCCAAGAAGGCGAAACCGATTTGCTGCGTCCACAAGTGCTGTCGCTGATGCTGGCTGCCGGTTTCATCCTGCTGATCGCCTGCGCCAATCTGGCCGGCTTGACGCTGGTACGTATGTTGCGCCGCACGTCGGAAGTTGCAACACGGCTGGCGCTGGGGGCCTCGAGTTGGCAAATCCAGAAGCAGTTCTGGATTGAGAACCTACTATTGGCTTTGCTGGGCGGAGCGGTTGGTATCGGTGTGGGCCTTCTCGCGCTGCGCGGCCTATTGCTGCTGTTGCCCGAACACTTTCTGCCTGTCGCGAGCGTACCGCTCGATGGCCATGTGCTGGGCTTTACGCTAGTTGCCTCGGTGTTGACTAGCATACTGTTCGGCATGCTCCCAGCGCTCGCCACGCGGAAAGTGGACCTCCGGTCATCGATGGCCGGCCGAGCCGTGGCCAGAGCCGGCAGCGTGCGCTCGCGTCAAGCGCTGATTGCTGGCGAGATCGCCCTCACCGTCGTGCTGCTGGCTGCTTCGGGCCTGCTGATACGAAGCCTGATCCACTTGGAGACTCTGCCGCCAGGGTTCAATCCCGAGGGCGTAATGGTCGCCAAGGCCTCCCTGAACGACGTACGCTTCCACGATCCCGCAGCCTTCCGAAAGCTACTGGATGAAAGCACAGCTGCGATGCGCCAGATTCCGGGAGTGAAGAATGCCGCTGTTGGACTGAGCGTGCCTTACGAAAGCATTCTGAACGACGGAGTCAGCCTCAGCGATGGCAAGGAGGCCGGGCAGCAGAGTGGGACAGATGAGGTGTACGTCACGCCCGGATATTTCGACACGTTGCAGATGCCTGTGCTTGCAGGGCGCGTCTTTACCGATGCTGACGGCCCCAATGGGCAGCGCGTGGCCGTGGTGAACCAAGCTTTCGCCCGCAAGTTCTATGGCGGAAGCAATCCCGTGGGCCGGTACATCAACAAAGACACGGTGATCGTGGGCGAGGTAACTGATGTCCCCATTTCCTCCAATCTGCACCCAGTCGCCCCGCTTATGAGCGAGCAGACGATGTACATTCCAGCCGCGCAAGTGAATGCGGGGTACCTATCACTGGTACATGTGTGGTTTCAGCCAGACTGGGTTGTCCGCACGGCAGGCCCGGTGCAAGGTTTGACCGCACAGATGCAGCGCGCGTTAACCAGCGCTGATCCCAACCTGCCTGCTTCCGGCTTTTACGGCATGAAGGATTTGCTGGCCCGGACGCTGGCGACACAGAGAATCGAAGTAGCGCTGCTGGGCGCCATGGCGGCGCTGGCGCTGCTGCTGAGTGCGGTCGGCATTTTCGCGTTGGTTGCTAACATGATGGCGCAAAGGACGCGCGAGATCGGCATTCGGATGGCCCTGGGCTCGACCGTCGGCCAGGCGATGGTGCAGATTGGCCGTCCTGGCGCGTGGGCCGCGCTACTAGGCGTCGTTCTGGGGGTGATTCTGTCTGCCGGAGGGCTTCGAGTCATGCGCAGCGCGCTCTATGGCGTTGGCGTTTACGATGGTCCAACCCTGGCCACCGTGGTTCTCACCCTTGTATTTGTGACGTTGCTCGCCACGACCCTGCCAACCGTGAAAATTGCGAAGATCGACCCAGCCACTACGTTACGCGAGGAATAGCTGAGCGGCCAACGTGGTTGGCCGCTCGGCATTGGACGGCAAGACGCAACTCAAGCTAGGGCTGCGGCCGCGGCTTGGGCGGCGGTGATTGCAGCGAGGTCTTGGTTTAGGGCGGCGAGATTGAATCCGGAGGGGGCGACTCCCAATTTTGCGTTGATCCAGTCGTTGCTGAGAACCGCAAACACTTCGTCGGCATAGGCGTCGTAGAACTGCCAGCTCATTGTCTTCAACGCGCCCCAAGTCACCACATACAGGTTGCGCTCGTCGTATCCGACCGCGGGTATGCAGTGGCCATTGTTGGGGTTGGGCGCGGCATCTCCAACGGGGCCCTTCGGCGGCACCACCCAGGGCGTCTTCAGAAAATCGGTTCCCGGGGCGACGGCAAAGTCCGGCAGGGCTACGCCGATATAGCAGTTGCCAAAGAGATTGATGGCGTCTTTGGCCTGGATGTCGTTCTTGGGCTCCAGTTGGACGAAAGCGGTTATCTTGTCGCCGCCGATACCATGTTTTCGCCAATACTTCAGGACGTCCAACATGTTCGCGCCGGCGTCAGGGTTGTTTCCCGCAAAGTGTTTGTAGGCTGCGAGTATCTGGGCATCCGGCAAGACCTTTTGAGTGCCGTTGTTTGCGGTCCATTCTTCGATCATGTGACCGGCGGCGGCGCAAGTACAGTCGCCATAAGCGTCGTTACCCATCATGGGCCAGGTGGTCACCGCCCGTGAATAGTCTTTGCTGGCAGGCGGCGCCGGCAGTTCCTTAGTGAGGTACTTTCCGAACAGCAAAGTCCTTGTGTCGAACGTGGGTTGATGTTTCCCGAGTTTGAACGTAGCCATGGCAATCCTCCCATTCGATTTCAGTTTTCGATCCGGAGTGGCCCGAGAAGGGAGGAGACGAGCGCCCTTTACTTACTGCGCGTCAAGGTGTTGGCTTCGTTCCGGGAGAAACGCGGGGTTCCACCCAGGGAATAATCGCGAACTCTATTCTTCGCGGCGGTTCATGTCAAGCGATTGGACGGGCTTGCCGCCCGCGTGCAGGTTCAAAGGCGCCCGCGAAAGTCCGCGGCCGCTACATTCGGAATTTGTTAACTGTGGTAATGGCGCACGAGGATGGGCTCGTCACAGGCGACCAAGCGTCCAAGATTATCGAGGGAGTCCCTTTTGATCGTAGAGCAAAGCGGCGTGATCTGCAGGAGTGCCTTGCAAATAGCTGGCGCAGCGGCGGCCTATGCGGAGGAGTTCCGCAGCTTTGGCTCCTTGTTTCCGGGAACGGCGAACTCTGGCGAGGCGCTGCTTTTCCGGATCTTTGATGTTGAAGCTCATCGTGTCCACCTTAGCAGAATTAGCTACGTCCTGGACACGCCCGGGGAAGGGGGAGAATTGACAGCCGAAGGCGTATTCAGTATATTCTGAATAGACAGAAATAACTGAAGAGAGGAAAGAAGGCATGAGCGAACCCAGGACGCAGTACACGTTAACGCCGGTGGCGCAGAAGTTTATTTTGCATTGGGGGGAGATGGGGACGCGGTGGGGGATTAATCGCACCGTCGCGCAGGTGCATGCACTGCTGTTTCTGGCGCCGAAGCCGCTGCCGGCGGACGAGATTTCGACGACGTTGGCGGTGGCGCGGTCGAATGTGAGCACGAGTTTGCGGGAGTTGCAGGGTTGGGGGATCGTGCGGGTGGTGCATGTGCTGGGGGACCGGCGGGACCACTTTGAGTCGATCAAGGACGTGTGGGAGATTTTTCGGATTGTGTCGGAGGAGCGGAAGCGGCGGGAGATTGATCCGACGCTGCGGGTGCTGGCGGAATGCGTGGCGGAGTTGAAGGCGAGTGCGGAAGGGGACGCGTACACGCGGGAGCGGCTCACGAGCATGCTGGAATTTTTGACGGCGATGACGGGATTGTTTGAGGAGATTTTGCGGATGCCGACGGGGGCGCTGAAGGGCGTGGTGAAGCTGCGGGGGAAGGTGATCACGTTGTTGGGGGCGGAGAAGAAGAAGGCGGGGTGAAGGGGAAGTGGCGAGTGGCTAGTGGCGAGTGGGGAGTGAGGAAAGGAAGGAAGGATTGGCCACAGAGGCACAGAGACACCGAGATCGGAGCAACCAACGAACCCGAGAAGAAAGAGGTTTCACCACAGAGGTCACAGAGGGCACAGAGAAGAGTGGGAGAAGACTAGAAGAGGACAGCCAGAAATGGCTGTCCTGCTGGGAGACGACGATGATTTCGCTGGCTTCGGAGTTTACGGATGGGAAGGGGCGGCATGCTCGGGGATGGCTCTTCTTTGATGGCGAGTGCGGATTTTGCACGCGGACGGCGCGGTGGCTGTTGCCAATTCTGGAGAGGCGGGGATTGGCGGTGGCGCCGCTGCAGGATCGGCGGGTTGGGGCGCTGCTAGGATTGCCGAAGACGGAATTGCTGAGAGAGTTGCGATTTTTGCTTTCGGACGGCAGCCAGTATGGCGGGGCGGATGCGGTGCTTGCGGTGGCGCGGGAGATTTGGTGGGGGCGGCCGCTGGTGTGGTTGGCGAAGGTTCCCGGAATGTTGGAGCAACTGCGGCGCGGGTATCGGTGGTTTGCGGCGCGGAGGAGTTGCGCGGCGATGCGGTGTGAGGCACAGCGGGCGCGATGAGCGGAGACTAAGAAGAAAAGGCTTAACACAGAGCTCACTGAGGTCGGACACAGAGGACACCGAGAAAAGGTTAGAGAGGAGCAGGCCGGATGGCGTTCCGATTTGTGGACTTGTGGCGCTGGGGTGGCAGGGTCAGCCAGAAGACGTATGCAATTGTGGGTCTCGCTGGACTTGCGATAAAGCACCTCGTGGATCACTTCATCGCGGCTGGATTCTTCCATGTGTACGGCTTTTTTAATTACTGGGCGCCGCTCGGCAGGGGCGCACGCCTTACTAGCTTAACGATCGGCGACGGAAAGTTTCTGGCGACGATGCTGCTGGTCTCGTTGCCATTCCTCTGGATCGGTGTGGCGATGAGCGTGAAACGTCTGCGCGATGCCGGCCAGCCGCTATGGGTGGTGATTCTGTTCTTCATGCCATTCATCAACCTCGTTTTCTTTATTGCCCTGTCTTTCCTGCCCCCACAGGAACGGGCGGAAACGGAAGTAGCATCGCCGTGGCCAGCGGTGCGTCCGTTCGACAGAGTAGTCCCGCGAAGCCAACTTGGCAGCGCTCTGTTGTCAATCGCTTTGACCTCCATAATTGGCTTTCTATTTACCCTGATTGGCACGGCTGTCATTGGATCGTACGGTTGGAGCTTGTTTGTGGCGCTACCGTTTTGCCTTGGACTGTTTGCGGTGCTGCTGCACAGCTATCACGGCCCGCGGGACTACGGAACGTGCCTGGGCGTGGCGCTACTGCCTGTGGGCCTGATCGGCGCTGCACTTGTTGTGGTAGCTCTCGAGGGGTTAATTTGCATCCTGATGGCTGCGCCGCTAGCGCTCGGGCTGGCTTGGTTGGGAGGGTCGCTCGGTTATTTTATCCAGGGGAATTACTGGGGCGCGAAACAAGGCCCTGCGATGCTCTCGGTCGTTCTCCTGGCGATGCCAGGGCTTTTCGGCATAGAACACGCCGTCGCCCTCAAGTCTCCGACATTTGTGGTGCACACGTCGATTGACGTACACGCGCGCCCAGAGCAAGTGTGGAAGCGGGTTGTGGCGTTCGCGGAAATTCCTCCGCCCACGGAGATGCTGTTTCGTGCGGGGATTGCGTACCCGATACGCGCGGAAATTACCGGGCGCGGCCCGGGTGCGATGCGGCGCTGCATTTTTTCGACGGGGGCGTTTCTCGAGCCGATTGAAGTTTGGGACGAGCCACGCTTGCTAAAATTTGGCGTCCTCGCGAGTCCCGCGCCGTTAAACGAGATGACGCCCTATGGTCATATCGAGCCGCGCCACCTGCACGGTTATTTTGAATCGGAGGAGGGCCAGTTTCTACTGACCGCGCTGCCGGATGGAGGCACGCGGCTGGAAGGCACGACGCGCTACCGGAACGCCATGTGGCCCGCGGCTTACTGGCACATCTGGGCCGACTACATCATTCACCGGATCCATCTGCGCGTGCTCACTCACATTCGAGAGGCGGCCGAAACCGCGAACACAGGCAGTTTGGGCGGGACTCGGTGAGAATTAGGGTGGACAGCCAGAAATGGCTAGGCTACTTTTAGGCTTTTGCGGCGGAGGCAGATTCCAGGACACGCTCGTAGTAGCGCTCGTATTGGGGGATTACGTCGTTGGAGCAGAATTTCTTCTTGGCGTTGATGCGGGCGCGGTGACCCATTTCGCGGCCGCGATCGGCGCGGGACAAAATTTCGATGGCGTAGCGGCCGGCTTCTTTCACGTCGCCGGGTTCCACCAGGAAACCGTCAACCCCGTGCTCGACGACTTCGGGGACGCCACCTACATTTGTGGCGATTACCGGGACTTCGCAGGCCATGGCTTCGAGGGCGGCCAAGCCGAAGGATTCGAGCTGCGAGGGGAGCAGGAAGAGATCGGCGGCGGAGAGCTTATGGTAGACGGCGTTCTGCTTGCCGAGGAAGAATACGTCTTTCTGCAGCTTTTTCTTGCGGACGAGATATTCGGCGGCGCCGCGGTCGGGGCCATCGCCGATAAGGACGAGCTTTGCGGGCATCTTGGCACGCACCAGCGCAAAAATCTCCACACAATCAGTCACGCGCTTCACTGGACGGAAGTTCGAGAGGTGCATGAGAATTGGCTCGCCGTTGGGGGCCCATTGCGCGCGCAGATCCTTGGCGTCGGTGCGCGTATAGAGGTCGCAGTTCACAAAGTTGGGGATGACGTCGATGGGGCGCTTGATGTCGAATTCCTTGAGCGTTTGCGTCAGCAGATAGTTGGAGATGGCGGTCACGCCGTCGCTTTGTTCGATGGAAAAGCGGGTGATGGGGAGATAGCTGCGGTTGCTGCCGACGAGGGTAATGTCCGTGCCATGCAGCGTGGTGACGAAGGGCAAGCGGCGGGGCGCGGCCATCGAGCGGGCCAGCAGCGCACTGACGGAATGCGGAATGGCGTAGTGAACATGCAAAATGTCGAGGGATTCGGACTCGAAGACTTCGAGCATTTTCGTGGCGAGGGCCAGCGTATACGGCGGGTGATCAAACAGCGGGTAGGAGGCGACCTCGACTTCGTGGAAGAAAATGTGCGGGTCGCTAAGGTTCATGCGAATGGGCGGAGCGTAGCTGATGAAATGGACGTCGTGGCCGCGCGCGGCGAGCTCCTGGCCGAGCTCGGTCGCCACGACTCCGGAGCCGCCATAGGTGGGATAGCATGTGATGCCGATGCGCATGAGACCGCTCTTAGCCCTCTCCGTCTTGCCGCAGTACCTTACATCAAATCCGCTCGTGGCGGTGCTAACTTGCAGGCGCGGGAGTGCGGGTGCTAGAGTCGCGCACCCGGTGGGAATCCACCCCGCCTGGCGAGTACCCCGTTAGACGCACGGGCGCCCCAGAGCGTCACACGGGGAAATAGGGCAAGCGGGCGGCGGGCGATTTGGACTCCCGAGGGTGAGGATCGGCGGCAACAGCGATGCGAGGCAAACCGGTGGAGGGAGCAAAAGCGTTGACGGCGGCCACGCGGCGGCACCTGAAGGAAAGCCGCGCAATCGCGATGCTGGGCTTTGCTCTGGAATCGGCGTCACATGGACATGCGGTTCTGCGGCTGGATGCGCGCGCCCGGCACAAGCAGCTTAATAACGTGGTGCACGGAGGGATTCTGGCTGCGCTGGCGGACACCGCGGGAGCGATTGCGGCGTACACGACGGTGCCCAAGGGAGTGGCACTGGCGACGATCGAGCTAAAAATCAACTATCTGGAAGCGGTGCCGGGCGGGCGCATCCGGGCGGAGGCACGTGTGCTGCGCACGGGGCGCAATTTTGTCGTCACCGAATGCGAGATTTTCAATCGCCAAGGGGCGCTAGCGGCGAAAGCCTTGCTGACGTTCGGAGCTGCTGGCGGGCACTCGCTGCAAAAATAATTCGCGCTTATTCGTCGCCGCCGTTTGCGGACTCTTCGCCGTCTTTGTAGACGTACTTGATGACGCGCTTGAAGACCAGCAGGTTCGGGCTGCCCTGGCGCGTCAGCTTGACGCAATCGCGGTCGTACCATTCGACCGTGCCGCGCAGAACTTCGCCGTTATCCAAAACTACCGCCATAGGCGTGTGCGCTTGCATCTGCTTAACCCAATAAAAATTTTCCGCGTGGGTTACTTCCGGTGGTGCAGGCTTCTTGCTTGGTGCGGGACCATTGTTGCCGTGCTGAGGTCGGGGCGGAGCTTGTTCCTTCACGTCCGCAAATCCCGGACGGAACATCCGTCGGTTCACCATGACTGCTCCTTATGAAGTGGCCAAGGGCTGTTATCACTTCCTATGATGCGCCCAAACGCTGTCGGGTTACAGTAGGGGATTGTAAATTTAAAATTCGTGCGAAGTCGGAGCGAAATTACAAGGGCGAGGCGCTTCCGCGACTGGAAGTAGTCACCAATGATGCCGCAAGCGCGTCGAGACCGAGCTGACGATTGAGGTTGCGGCGCGCACCAGCGTGGAGTTCGTCGAAACCGGAGATCGCGCGCATGACCCAGGCGGTGTCCAATACGTTGGCCAGCGCTGTCAGCTCCTTGACCAACGGCGCGTTGCGGAGCGTCGGCTGGCTGACACCGGAAGTGAGCTCCAGCAGATCGCTTAGCAATCCATAAAAAACGCCGATTTGTTGTTCGAAGGAGTGCTCGCGGTCTTTGGCCAAGGCGGCGGTCTCTGCGAAGAGCTGCGCGAAACCTTCGCCACGCGCGGCGCGCTCCAGAATGCGCAGCGCGTTCCTGCGCTGCTGCGCGGCTTGCTCGAGATTCATTTCGATGGCGAGGCCGGGGCTGCCTTCGGCGAGTTGCGCGGCCAGCTTGCGGTCAGCGGGCTTGTAATCGGTCTTGGCCTGCAGAATCTTCTCGACGTCGGCCGGCGGAAGCGGAGCGAAATGAAACTGCAGGCAACGCGAGACGATTGTGGGCAGCAGGGAATAAGGGGACGGTGCGGTCAGAATTAGAGTGGCGGAGCCGGGCGGTTCCTCGAGGATCTTGAGAAAAACATTGGCGACATCCCAGCGCATGGTATCCGCCTCATCGAGGATGAAGACGCGCCGGCGTCCCATGGGCTGAAAATAGGCGGCGCGCTGCACGGCGCGGAGTTGGCCGACGCGAAGCATGGGGCGAGCGACGGGATTTTTCAGGCGCACGGGATCGGGAACGAGCGCCCAGACGTCCGGATGAGATTGCAGGATCAACGGGACGCGTTCGACGGTGGCCGCGTCGGCGCTCTCGCCGCGCTCGGAGAGACCCTGCTCGATCAGAGATTGCGGCTTGGCGAGCAACCCGATTCGCTGGCAAGTGTTGCATTCACCGCAAAAATCATCGGTTAGGCGCTCGCAATTCGCGGCTTCGGCAAACATGCGGGCCAGGGTGAACTTGCCGACGCCGCGCGGACCGGTGAAGAGCAGGGCATGGGGAACGCGCTGCGTGCGCAAGGCTCCGCGAAGGGCGGTCACGATGCGGTCGGCGCGCAATTTCTTTCACGGAGCGCATTGATCCGCTGGTGGCATCGAAGCATTCGATTGTTACCCACGGCGCGTTGCGGGCAAGCTGGTCGTACATAGCGGCTGCGTCTTGCAAATGACGCAAGCTGGCTTCCAGGAGGTCTTGCTTGGCGCTCGTGTAGCTGCGTTTTGATTTCTGTGCGACGAGTTTCTGGGCCTCAGTGGGAGGAACGCGAAGGTAGAGAATCAGGTCCTCGCGGGGCAGTTCGTAGATGCCATATTCGAGATGCTCGATCCAGCGTCGAAACTCGTCGCGTTTTTCCGGAGCGACGCGCGCGGTTTGGTGCGCGAGATTGGAGCCGATGTAGCGGTCGATGAGAACGATTTTGCCCTCATTGAGGGCTGCTTCAATCTTCGGCTTGGCCTCGAAGCGGTCGCCTGCATAGAGCAATGCAGTGAAATGCGGATCTACGGCTTCGAGCGGGCCGAGTTCGCCATTGAGAAACTGGCCGACCATTTTGCCGAACCAGGAATCGTATTGCGGAAATCCCGTGGAATAGACACTATGGCCGCCTTCACCGGCGGCAATGGCGCCGTGCAGCAGATCCATCTGCGTGCGTTTACCGCTGCCATCGATGCCTTCGATGGCGATGAGCCTGCCGAGGGCTCGTCTATTTACATTGGGACGCAAAGCAACCTCATTTCCAGAATAGGTCACAATTACCAGGGTTCGCAGGCCAGTCTAACCGGAGGCGCTCGGCCCCGCAACGCCGCGCATGCTACGATGCGAATCAGGCACCGAAATGGATCAATGATAGATCAAGGACAAATTCGAGAGAGCATTCTGCGAGTGCAGGAACGCATTGTCGTGGCGGCGCGCAAAGCCGGGCGAAGAAGCGAAGAGATTACTTTGGTTGGCGTGTCGAAGACGCATCCGGCGGAAGCGATTCGGGCCGCTTACGAAGCGGGTTTGCGCCATTTCGGAGAGAATCGCGTGCAGGAATGGGAAGGGAAGCGCGCTGCGCTCGGCGACTTGCAGGCAACCTGGCACCTGGTGGGACATTTGCAGAGCAACAAGGCAGCGCGGGCAGCGGGATCGTTTCACAGCGTGGATTCTGTCGATGATTTCGCCGTGGCGCAGAGACTGGATCGCGCGCGCGATGGGCAGGGCGAACCGCGAAAGCTGCGGGTCTTGTTGGAGGTGCGCGTGGAGGAGGAAGAAAGCAAGAGCGGCGTGAGGGCGGAGGAAGCGGCGACGCTTGCCGAAAAAGTGGTGACGCTGTCGCACGTCGACCTTGCCGGGCTTATGTGCATGCCGCCTTTTCTGGAAGATGCGGAGAAGGTGCGGCCGTATTTCCGGCGGCTGCGCGAATTGCGAGACTCGCTCGCGGGCGAAATTGGCCGTGCGCTTCCTGTGCTGTCCATGGGAATGTCACATGATTTTGAGGTGGCCATCGAGGAAGGCGCCACGGAAGTACGCGTGGGGACAGCTCTTTTTGGCAGCCGCCCGGCAAAATAGATGCTTGAATTGCAAACAAGAGAAGGAGCGGTGATTCTCCCGGTACGGGTGCAGCCGCGCGCGAGTAAAGACGAGATTGCGGGTGTGATGGGAGGAGCGCTGAAGGTGCGTTTGCGGGCGCCGGCGGTAGAGGATCGCGCGAATGAAGCGCTTTGCGAGTACCTGGCGGAGCTTTTGAAAACGCCGAAGGCGGCTGTTAGAATCCTCAGCGGTCATCACAGCCGCAGCAAGCGGGTGGAAGTACGCGGAGTGACGGCACAGCAGATTCTGGCCCTTATAACTCATCAGACGTAGACAGTGAGATCGTTGGTTGGCGCAGGGAGTGCGCCGCTCCATGAGTTTCGACGTGCAAGCGGTACAGAAGGACTTGAAGGCGGCCAAGCTGGACGGCTGGCTCTTCTATGATTTTCGTGGCCGCGATCCCATAGCACACCGCATTCTGCAGTTGCCACCCGGCATGCGCACGCGGCGATGGTTTTACTTTGTTCCTGTAAAGGGCGTGCCGCGGAAGCTGGTGCACAAAATTGAGGCGCAATCGCTGGAGGCGCTTCCCGGCCAGACGCTGTACTACGCCGCACAAAACGAGCTGCAGGAGAACCTGGAAAAGCTTGTGGGGGACGCGCAGAGCATCGCCATGCAGTATTCACCCCGGAACGCCATTCCTTACGTCTCGACGGTGGACGCGGGTACGGTGGAATTGGTGCGCAGCGTCGGGCCGAAGATTTTCAGCTCCGCAGACCTGGTGCAAAAATACGAAGCGTGCTGGCGCGATGGCTTCCAATTGGCCGCCAAAGGCGCGCGCGACGGTAAGCCACTGACCGAATACGTCCTGCAGCAATGGATCTTGAAGGAATTCGACTCAGCCGGCGTGATGACGGAAGAAGGGCCAGACGTTGCGGTGGGGCCAAACGCGAGTGATCCGCACTATGGTCCAGTGGAAGGAAAAGCCGCGCCAATCCGGGAAGGGCAGCTGTTGCTGCTGGACGTGTGGGCCAAGGAAAAAACACCGGGCAGCGTATATTACGACGTTACCTGGACAGGCTTTATGGGCACAAAGGTGCCGGAAGAATACGCCAAGGTTTTTGGCGTGGTGCGCGACGCGCGGGACAAGGCAGTCGAGCTAATTCGCTCGTCGATTGCAAAAGGGAAGCCGCTGCAAGGCTGGCAAGTGGATCATGCGTCACGCAGCGTCATCGAAGGAGCAGGCTACGGTAAATATTTTTTCCATCGTACGGGCCACAGCATCGGCGAGAGCGTGCACGGCAACGGCGTCAACATGGATGGGCTCGAAACGCGTGATACGCGCCACCTGATCCCGCGCACGTGCACGTCGATTGAGCCCGGGATCTACTTGAAGGAATTTGGCATCCGCAGCGAAGTGAATGTTTACATCGGTGAGCGCGAAGCGCGCGTGACCGGCGCGGTGCAGCGGGAGCTGTTGCCACTCCTCGCGTAAGTGGTTGGATAAAGCAGTAAACGAGCAAGTGGACATGACGGACGAAACGCAAATTGCCGCGACACCGCCGCCGGACGCCATGCGCGAGGCTCGCGCAATAGCTTTGGGCATCGCAGGCTGGTTCGTGCCGGGGCTTGGCCATGCGCTGCAGAAGATGTGGGGCCGCGCGCTGGCGTTCTTTTTGGTTGTGGGCGTACTGGTTTTCGTGGGCGCCGGGATGCGCGGAAACCTGTTCAATTCGGACGGCGGAGACGCGTTTGCGTCGCTAGGCTACGTCGCCGACCTGGGCACCGGCAGCTTCTACTGGCTGGCGAAATATATCGAAGTGGGCGGTCCGGACGTTTCGCACGCTTACGGGGATTATGGTACGCGGTTCCTCGCAGCGGCCGGCGTGCTCAACTTGTTAGCCGCGCTGCACGCTTATGAAGCCGCGCGCGGCCGGAAAGCTTGAGCGAAGATGAATTTTCATTTGAGCCATCTGCAGGCGATGCTGCTGTTCGCACTATTGATCTCCATCGCGTTCGGCTTCCTAAGCCGGCGGCGCCCGCTGGATCGCGTGAAATATATTGCGTGGTCCCTGCTGCTATTTTTGCTGTTCGGCATCGGGATCGGCTGGGCCATGTACCCGTTCTCGCGCTGAACGCGCGCTCTCCTTTCTTTCCACACGAACTAAGCTCTTATAGCGTATTGGCGCATTGATCGGCTTGCCGAATCGTCGATGGGAATCGCGGTGCCCCTGATAGGTGGAGAAGGGCGTAGCGCCGTCTCGGGGAAGACGTGAATTCTTTGATACCAACTACGGTGCTGAAGCATCGTTAGTTTTGGGATGCAAGGTCTTCCTGCGGTGGCCAAGGGGAGTGCTACCGCCGCATAGGGAGCATAGAGGTGGTGAGAGCTATAAGCCGCCCGGTAATTTTGTGTCTGTTTCTGCTTAGTGTGAATCACGCTTCCGCGCAGAGTGCTCCCGCTTCCCCCAATCGCCCCTGGCATTCTCCGGCGGAGAGGCAGGTTGAAGATGACGCTAGACGGTTGCGTGATTTCAGGCTTGGCGCTGATCCAACCCACTCTTACTCATTGGCGGAGCTGATCGACTTGGCGGAAACGCACAATCCGGAGACTCGTGTCGCGTGGGAACGTGCCCGCGCTCAAGCGGCGGCATTGGGCATCGCACGAAGCGAGTTGTATCCGACTTTGGCAGTTGTTGCACTTTCTGCAACCCGCCGCGGGGAGATTCTCTTCATAAACAACTTCTTCCGCCAGACTACCCAGTACTTTCAGGTAAGCCTAGCTCTCAACTACACCGTCTTTGACTTCGGCGCGCGATCTGGCCGAATTGATGCCGCGAAAGCGGAGGTCCTGGCCGCCAACTTCGGATTCAACGACACACATCGCAAGGTCATTTATGAGGTGCAGCAAGCCTACTACCGCTTGTTGAATTCGATGGGGCAGGAAGAGGCCGCGCGAGCAAGTCTGTCCAACGCGAAGGCTGTGCAGGAGGCTGCGGAGGATCGCTTGGCGCATGGCTTGGCAACTTTGCCGGACGTGCTGGAAGCGCGGAGCGTCACGGCGCAGGCGGAATATGATCTGCAAGCTGTGCTTGGTGCACAGGAGATTGCTCGCGGAGATTTGGCAACTGCGGTGGGAACTTCCGCTACTGCGTTGATTCACGTCCAGCCGCTGGAACAGCTGCCAACGCCCGATTCGATCGGCGATACCGTCGACCAGGCGATCAACCGGGCACTCGAACAACGCCCGGATCTTTTGCAGCAAGTAGCCGAAATAAGATCCGCAAATGCAAGAGTCAAGGAAGCACGCGCGGCGTATTATCCTGCCCTGACTCTCAATGTCAGCCCGAACGTGCAATCGTTGTATGGATTACAGCAACAGTTCGACTGGGCGCACATGTCGGATGTGGCCGGTGGACTGGGTTTTAATTTGAGGTGGACGATATTTGACGGGGGCGCGCGAAAAAACAAACTGGCAGAGGCGCTGGCTAACGTCCACGCGGCAGAAGCACAAGTCAACGTTACCCACGATCGAATCGCCGACCAGGTTTGGGCGGCTTACTCCAATTTGAACACCGCTTTTCGCCAGCGCCAGGCGGCCATCGCGCTCCTGGAAGCCGCCAGCCAATCCTACGCCGCGGCTCTGGAGTCGTACAATTACGGTGTTCGCACCTTGTTGGATGTAACTGCCGCGCAGCGTACCCTCGCGCAGGCTCGCTCCGCCGATGTGCAGGCGCGCACGCAGGTGCTCACCTCGCTCGCAGATTTAGCTTTCCGCACGGGCGATTCCATTCAA
>WNFR01002705.1_pt1 | contig 18400 bp, 13 predicted proteins | sample 5400221 | NCBI WGS metagenome assembly WNFR01 (sample SAMN13153357, study PRJNA577476) | soil metagenome | isolation source: 40 cm soil under Madrone tree | place: USA:California | collected 2016-06-14
TGGGAACGCAGCCGGCCGCCATCGCCTCCAGCAATGAATACGGGAGCCCTTCCATGTACGACGGAAAAACAAACAGATCTGAATCGAGCCAGAGCCGGCGCTTTTTCTCACCGAACACGCTGCCGAGAAAGTGCACGCGATCATTGAGGCCAGCGCTTTCCGAAGCGACCATCAACTCGCATTGATGCGGACCTCCCCCGGCTATAGAAAGCTCAAACGCCCGTCCCGCCCGCTTCAGCTCCATCAAAGCCTCGATGACTTCGAACAGCCCTTTGGTGCGTACGAGCCGGCCAACATAAACCAGCTTCAAAGGCCTATTGGTGTTGTAGAAGCGCGTTTGATCGGCAAGCCCTGCCGGATCAATTGCATTGGGGACCAGATGGATATTTATTCGTGCGTCGAATCCCTGATAAGCAAGCAATTCCGCGCTGGAGAGTACGGCTACCACGTCGCTCGAAACGAGAAAGCGCCGCAGGACCCCGGTCAGAAAGGCATTCCCCCGAAAGAAGTCCTGGGGCATCGCTCCGCCATGGATCTGGTTCACCACGCGCCGGCCGAGCAACCTGGCAACGATCAAATACACGAGATCTCGCCAATAGGATTTCGGATCGAGCGAAGCGTTCATATGAACGACCCGGGCGCCGGTTCGCAGCAGGAACAGCGCGAGCTGGAGAGGACTAAGGGTGAACCGCTTCAGCTTCTGCAAAGCGTTCTCCCAGCGTCCCTCGCTGCCAACCTGGAAATGCAGCAGGTCGTAGTCGCGCGCCAGATCAGAGGCCAACAGCATCCGCACGTGGGTCGACACCCCACTGAGGGCATCCAGGGACGGACCGAACAAGACGATCTTGTGCCTGCTCATGGCAACTGCAGTTGTCGACAGTCCGCGATATACCCCGGGCTCATGCCGGCACCGCCAGCGTGCGCGGAGTGCGGGCGAAGTCCGCCTTAACCCTGGCGACGGCAGATTCGGTGCCATCATCATCGACAAACAACCGATGCCAGATTTCCAGGGCAAGCATGAGCCAAATCCCTTGCTCCCGGTCGACGCGACCCTGGACGTGGTCACTCACGATGCCGCGCACCACATCAGCATTGTAGTAACCGCGGTCCAGGCAGCGATCGGCAAGCAGCACATCATTGATCAGGCCACGCCAGGGCCCAGCGAACCAGCGGGTCAGCGGAACGGTGAAACCCACTTTGCGGCGGTAGATGGTCTCCTGGGGCAGGTAGCGCTCCGCGAGCCGTTTGAGCACGATCTTCGAGCGCAACCCGCTGACCTTCAGGTGTTTCGGCAGGCGCGCGGCAAACTCGACGAGCTTGTGATCGAGGAATGGCACGCGAGCCTCGATGCCGGCTCCCATGCTCATCCGGTCGCCTTTGACCAGGATGTCGTCGACCAATCGCGAATGAATGTCGCAGTAAAGAAAGCGATCGAGCGCGCTGCTGCTGTCGCAAGCATTGACAATTCCTTTGAATGCCTGGGCCAGTCCGCCATCGCCGATCTCGTTTCGCATCGTGTCGGAAAGCACACGGGCTTGAAGCTCCGTGTCGAAGCCTCCATACCACGATGCGAAGCGGTGCGGCAGATCGGATATCGCGAGGATCTCCGCCATGCTGCGCAAACGCCGGCCCTCGAACGGCAGGCCGCTCGCAACGCCGCGCAAGAGACGATGACGAACTCCGGAGGGCATCCAGTCGAGCGCCGCGGAAAACTGATCGAACATGTACTTCGAATAGCCGCCGAATTGTTCGTCGGCGCCCTCTCCACACAGCATCACGCTCACGTGCTTCTTCGCCTCGCGGCACATGAAATAGGTGGGTATCCCCGGGGGCTCGCCCATCGGTTCGTCATAAATCCAGGCGAGGAATGGCAGCTCCTCGGCAAAATCCTTGAAGCCTACCGTGATTTCGTGGTGCTCCGTGCCGTAGCGTTCCGCCACCTTGCGCGCGTAGCCGAGCTCGCTGAACTCGGTGATGTCGAATCCGACGGAAAAGGTTTTTACCGGTGCCGGATCTCCTCTTTCCCGGCGCAGGGTATCCATCAGGGCGACCGCGACGCTGCTGTCGACGCCCCCGGAGAGCTGCACGCCCAGCGGCACGTCCGACATCAACTGCATATCTACCGTGCGCTTCAGCAGCGCATCCAGTTGCTCCGTCGCCTCCTCAAGGCTGACTTGCTCGAGATGGTAACGGACATCCCAGTAGCGCAGCGGCTCCACCGGGAATCCGCCATCCACGGTGAGCTCCATGCAGCATCCCTCCGGCAGGCGTGACACTCCCTCAAACATGGTGGCCGGGCGGGACACGTAGCGGGTGACGAGAACCTGGGCAACGCCCGCCCGGTTGACCTTGCGGTCGCGCAAGGCCGGATGACGCAACAGGGACTTCATCTCGCTGGCGAACAGCAGCGCATTGCCGTCGCTCCACCAGTAGAGCGGCTTGACCCCCATCGGGTCACGCGCGAGCGACAGCGTGCGCTTGAGCACGTCGTAGAGGGCGAAAGCGAAGATGCCCTGTAGGCGCTCTGCCAGCCCTCGGACGCCCCACTGCTCGTAGCCGTGGACCAGCACTTCGGTATCGCTGCGGGTCTTAAAACGATGGCCCCGTGCCTCGAGTTCGTTGCGCAGAGCAAGATAGTTGTAGATCTCGCCGTTGAAGACGGTCCAGATCGTCGCGTCCTCGTTGCACATCGGCTGGTCGCCGGTGTAGAGGTCGATGATCGCGAGGCGCCGGTGGCCGAACCAACAGAGACCGTCGGCGGAGCGCCATTGGCCTTCTCCGTCCGGCCCCCGCCGGCGGATCGCCGCGAGCATCTCCCTCGCCACGTCCACTGAAATCGGCGCGGAATTCTCCGGACGCAATCTCACGTAACCCGCGATCCCGCACATGTGCGCTACTCCGTCTCGGCTTCACGCCCGGGCATATTGTCGGTGCCAGATTTCAAGATTCAGGAGCGCCCAAAGCAGCTTCTCGTGGTTCTGCCTGCCGTTCAGGTGCTCGGCGAGAACCTGGTCGAGGATTCGCGCGTCGTAATAGGGCCGCGTGATCGATGATCCGCTCTGGAGGTGATCCAACAGGTATTCGCGCATCTCGCCGCGGAACCATTCATTGACCGGGACGCGGAAGCCCACCTTCGGCCGCGCTAGGATGCGTTCGGGGATCAACTGCTTCCCCGCCTCCCGCAGCACCCACTTGCTCTGCAAACCCCGTACTCGAAACCCGTCGGGCAGGGAAGAAACGAACGCGGCGAGTTCGTGATCGAGGAACGGGACACGCGCCTCGATGGAAGCCGCCATGGTCATGCGGTCTCCGCGCTCGAGCAGATTGTCCGGCAGCCAGCTGGTCTGGTCGAAATAGAGGATGCGCCTCAGCGCGCTGGTGCGCGGATCCGCGTCGAACGGGGGCCCATCGAGGACCGGCGTGCCGTTCAGACGCAGGACCGAGAGCCGGTCGCGCTCGCTGCGGTTGAGAGCCCCGAACCAGCGCACGTAGCGCTCGGGCCAGTCCTCAATGTTCAGGTTCGTTACAGCGGTCTTGATGCGGCGGCAGTCGTAGGGAAGCGCATGGGTAAGTGGCTCGATGAAGCGGTGGCGAACATATCCCGGCAACAGCTGATAGCCCTGCGCAAAGCGCTCGGCTATGTGCTTGGGATAGCCGCCGAGGAGTTCGTCGCTACCCTCGCCGGTCAGCACCATCTTGACGCTCCGGCCGGCTTCGCAGGCGAGCAGGTAGATCGGGATGTCCGAGGGCTCGGACACCGGCGCATCCCGGTACGCGACCAGCTGCGGCAACCGTTCGATCATGTCGCGGTGCGCAACCACGATTTCGCAGTGCTGGGTGCCGAAATGTGCCGCCACCTCAGCGGCATAAGCGAGCTCGCTGTAGCGGTCTTCACCGAACCCCACCGAGAACGTCTTGACCATCGAGTTGTGACGGCTCATGAGGGCCACGATAGTCGAGGAGTCGAGTCCTCCGGACAGGAACGCGCCGAACGGCACATCGCTCACCATCTGCAGCTTGACGGTCTCGTCCAGTAGGGACAGGAAAGCCGCGACGGCATCGCGTTGCGGCCGTTGCAAACCGCAGGGATTGCGATCCGGAGCCGTCCAGTAACGCTCCTCCTTGAGCTTGCCGTGCTCCCAGGTGGCGACTGTGCCGGGCATTAATTTCCGGATGCCGGTGAACAGGGTTTTGGGCCCCGGCACATAGCGATAGGCGAGATAGTCCCAGACGGCCGCCAGGTTCACGGAAGGCTTGATGCCCGGGATACGCAGCAGCGCCTTGATCTCCGACGCAAAGTACAGGCCGCTGCCGTTCTCATAAAGATACAGCGGCTTCTCGCCGAAACGGTCCCGCGCCAGGAACAGGTGCTCGTTGCGCGCATCCCAGATCGCGAATGCGAACATGCCGCGCAAGTGGTCGACGACCTCGCCTCCCCAGTGCTGGTAGGCGCGCAACAGCACCTCGGTGTCGGAATCGCGCGCGAAGCGGTAACCGAGCTCGGTGAGCTCCTCCCGCAACTCGCGGAAGTTGTAGATCTCTCCGTTGAAGGTCAGCGCAAGGCCGGCGGCAGCATCGCACATCGGCTGGTGCGCCCCTACCGGGTCGATGATCGCGAGGCGGCGGTGGCCCAGATACACGTGGTGCCCCGTGCCGGCGCAGCGGAAGCAGCACACGCCCTGATCGTCCGGCCCGCGATGGGCGATCGCCTGCAGCATCGACTCGAGCGTCTCCACCGTGAGCATGCTCTCCGGCCTTGCAACCCATCCCGCTATTCCGCACATGGTGGCCCTCGATCGGTGTAGCCTGCCTCCAGCATGGTCATCCGGTCACGGCGGCGCCGAAATAATCGCTGATGTCGAGGTGCTGGATCAGCATGCGGAACTTGCCCCGCATCGTGCGCTCGATGCGCTCCACCCGCACTACCTTTGCCTCGCACCCTCCCTGCGTTTTGTCCCGGATCGCCGCGGCGAGGCGTTTTTGCATTTCGACCGATGGTGCGCGCGCCATCACGACTTTCAGGGCCACGTCCCCCGGCCGGTCTTGCTCGTACTGGATCGCCTCTACCTCAGCGAGCTCGGGGAAATGCGCGGATCCGAGCGTGGTGATGGAAATCAGACGATGATCCTTGCACACCAGAAATTCCTGCAGCCTGCCCTCGATGGACTCACACACCGGAAATCCGGGCAGGCTGCCGTGCCCCCGATCGCTCAGCACCGCGAGGTCGCCGGTGCGGTAACGCACGAACGGCATCACCTTGTTGTCGAAGCTGGTGCCGACGATGTAGCCGAGCACGCCCGGCCGCGTAATCGGACACCCGTCGGCGTCCAGCAACTCGAACCAGCCATACTGGGGCCAGAAAAAATAGCGGTCGTCGGCAGGCATCGAGGCGGCCATCAGCACCCGCTCGGAATGCCCGTAATGCTTGAGCACCGGGCAACGGAACACTGCGCGGAACGTCCGCATCTGGAAGCCGTAGACGTTTTCCGAATACAGCATCACGCCCTTTACGGCGCCCGTGAATTCAGGCAGAGGATGGGCTGCCAGCCAGCGCGCGAGTGGATACAGCGCGGAAGGAAATGCTTCGATAAACGCCGGCCGGTGGCGCATGAGCGCTTCCGCATAGCGCGGCATGTAGCGTTCTTCGAGGTGATCCGAGCTGAGGATAAGATGCCGCTTGATGGGCTCGTACATCCACAGCCTTCCGCCGGGGCTTGAAGCGCCGGGAACGGAGCGCCCCCGCAACGCCAGGGTCAGATCGTCAGGGCCGGCGCCGACTCGATCGCGGAAGTCCTGAATGAATGCATACTCCTTCGGTCGCGACCAGTGCTTTTGCAGATAGAACTGCATCGGGTTGCGGCTGGAGCCTCCGGTAAACATCTCGAGACGCCGGGAGGCCGGCATCGAGCCCGATAGATAGCAGGCCGGATCGCGCTTGATGTCCAGCTTGTCCGTCACCGGCAGGAGAGCAAGCAGTTCGCGCGGATCGCCGCCACGGGCGAGCAGCGATCGGTGCTGCCGGTACGCAGGTACAGTCTCGATTGCCCAGCGCAGCGTCGCCTCCAGCTTGCGGGTCGCCAGGTCCCTGACTGCGACGGCGCCCTGCGAAGCGGCGAGCTCGTCCCGGAACGTTTTGTAGGCGCTCCCCAATCGAACGCTTTGCGGAAGCCAGGCGTAGGCACGCCCCGCCGCCGAGGCCTTCAGCCAGCGCGGCGCCTCCAGGTAATGCTTCAGAAGGGGATGCAGGAAATCTTCGATCGCCATACCGGTTCCGGTGCGGCGGACAGTCGCGGCGTTACAGCCGCCACACCCGCAGGCCTTCCTTGCGAAACGGCGCCGGGTCGAACGCCGACTTGACGTCGATGAGGCAGCCGCGGCGCACGATCTTTTGCAGGTAGGCCGACACCGGCAGATCGAGGAACCCGCGGTGGGCGACCGCCAGAATCAGGGCGTCGGCGGCTGGCAGGTCTTCCCACGAGTGGAGCCTGAGATCGTACTCGTGCAGAACTTCGCCGGCGTCGGCGGCGGGATCGTGCACGAAGGTTTCGACCCCGAATTCGCGCAACTCGTGAATGATGTCGACGACCTTCGAGTTGCGGATATCGGGGCAGTTCTCCTTGAACGTAAGCCCGAGCACATTGACCCTTGCACCCTTGATGTTGCGGCCCGCGAGGATCATCTGCTGCACCGTCTTGCGCGCGATGTGCGACCCCATGCCGTCATTGATGCGGCGGCCGGCGAGGATCACTTCCGGGTGGTATCCGACCAGTTCCGCCTTGTGCGTCAGATAATAGGGATCGACGCCTATGCAGTGCCCGCCGACCAGCCCGGGACGGAAGGGCACGAAGTTCCATTTGGTTCCGGCCGCGGTCAGGACTTCCGCAGTGTCGAGGCCGAGCTTGTCGAAGATGATGGCGAGCTCGTTGACGAAGGCGATGTTAAGGTCCCGCTGCGTGTTCTCAATCACCTTGGCGGCTTCGGCCACGCGAATCGAAGACACCCGGTGAACCCCTGCACTCACCACCGACGCGTACAGGTCAGCGACCTTTTCGAGCGTTTCGGGATCGTCCCCCGAAACGACCTTGACGATCCTGGCGAAGCTGTGCTCCCGGTCGCCCGGATTGATGCGTTCGGGGGAATAGCCGACGTGGAAATCCTGGCGCCATCTCATGCCGGACTGCTTCTCGAGGATCGGCACGCAAACTTCCTCGGTGGCCCCTGGATAGACGGTCGACTCGTAGATCACCGTCGCGCCCGCTTTCAGATGCCTGCCGACCGTGACGCTGGCTGACTCAAGCGGTCCCAGGTCGGGTTGCCGCGCGGCGTTGATCGGGGTGGGAACGGCGACGATGACAAAATCGGCATGCTCGAGCCCCGTCGCGTCCTGGGTAACACGCAGGAACCGCGCCCCTTCCAGTTCCGCGTCCGACAGCTCGCCGGTCGTGTCCACTCGGCGCTGGATATTCTCGATTTTCTTGCGCGACAAGTCATAACCGACCGTCGGGCGGTGCTTTCCGAACTCTACCGCGAGCGGAAGCCCGACATAGCCCAAGCCGACTACGGCAACCGTCGCTAGCTGTTGGCCGCTCTCGGACCGGGCTTCCGCCTGGAGAGCGGATTTTTCAAGGAGTTCCAGCATCGGCGTGCCTCATGGGCGGACGTCAAAGGCGTCCACCACAACGTACGCACTGCTCGCGGCCGGGTTTTGCTGACCCGTCGCCTCGATCGTCAACATATGGCTCCCGCTGGCCAATCCCCTTGCCTCGAAGATGGTGTCTTGGTATCCCCCCTCCTGGGGGGCAAACGTATCGATCTGGGCCATGAAAACGCCATCCAAGTACACATTGGCGATTCCGGTGCTGAATTTGCGGCAGCCGATCCAGCTGACCGACGTTCCGGTAAAGATGAACGTCGCTTGCGATCCCGCCACGCTGGATGTCGCGACGGTCCCCATGCTCCACGATCTATTCAGGTTGCCTTGCGTCCAAGTGCCGCTGTAGGTGACGGACGGATCCGTCTCTTCGAAGCGCGTTCCCAACTTCGCCACCTCGAACGCATCCACCAAGACCCGGGCATCGGACGAAGCAGCGTTCTTGAGGCCCGTCGCCTCGATCGTCAACGTATGGTTCGCGTCTGCCAGGGGCGGCGATGTGTAGACGATGGGCTGGACGCTCGGCTGCGAATCGTACAGATCGAGCTCGCCAGCGAAGCTGCCATCGAGGTACACGCGAGCGATTCCGGCCTCCGGCCCGCGATATCCGATCCAGCTGATCGCGGTTCCGTTGAATGACAACGTAGCTTGCGCACCCGGCGTGGTCGAGATCGTAGCGTACACGCCACTCCATGATTTGCTGATGTCCCATGAGGTCCAACCGGCGGTGTAGGTCAGGTCTGGATCGATGTCCTGCAATCGCGACACGACCTGCGGGGGTACGTCGAACGCATCCACCACGACCACGGCTATCGGACCACTAGCAATAGCTTCCGAATCGTTCCTGTTCTTCAGTCCGGTGACTTCGATCGTCAGCATATGGCTGCTGTTCGCCAGCCCCCTCGCAATGAAGACGGGTACGTGGACATCGTATGACCTCGCATACGTGTCGACTTCGGATACAAAGACTCCATCAATGTACACGTGAGCGATCCCCTCCTCGGGGCCACGCGCGCCGATCCATGCGACCGAGGTCCCGGTGAAGGTGAACGTGGCTTGCGCGCCCGCCGTCATCGAATACACGGCATACCCACCGCTCCATGCGAACCCCCCCGTATCCCGCGTCCAGCTGCCGCTGAAGCTCACCGAAGGATCCGTCTCTTCATAGCGCTTTACCCCCACCGGTGGCGGAGCATTGTTGGAAACCGTGATGGTGACCGGGTCGGAGGTGGTCCGGTTGCCAGCCGCGTCGCGGGCCACCGCGGTCAGAGTGTATGTCCCGTCCGAGACATTGTTCGTGTACGCGGTAGCCGTGTAAGGAGGAGAGGTGTCCTCTCTGTCGAAGTTGATGCCGTTGTACCGGAACTGGACACCAGCGACGCCGACATTATCGGAAGCGTCGGCCGTCACGGTGATCGTGCCGGAGACGGTGGCCCCGGACGCGGGGGACGTGATCCTAACCGTCGGCGGGGTAGTGTCCGGGGGCGGAGGGGGGCACGTTAAGCCCGGTATACACGGTAATTGCGCGAAAGCTTGGAGCGGAATCCAGGCCAAGCTAAAGATTAGTAGCAGACGTGCTGCGTAGGCGCGTCTCGTAACCGTAAGCATGAATTTCTCCTGTTCGCCGAACGCCGCGGTAGAAAGTCTGATCATGACGGCGTCAAATTGGGAATCGGTGATCCGCTGCCTTCCGACTCACGCCTCGACACTGCACCGAGGATCGGGGGCTGTGGCGCAAGGCTCGCCACATACCAGTCGACCGCGCGTGCCAACCCCTCGCTCACCCGCAACAGCGGCCGGTATCCGAGCAGGCGCTTCGCCTTGCCGACGTCGGCTTGTGAAAAGCGCACGTCGCCGGGGCGAAACTCGCGATAGGTCGGACGGAAATCGCGCAAGTGGGGATACCGCGGCTTCAGCAATGCACGGATCAGCCCGAAGAGCTCGTTAAGTGAAGTTCTTTCGCCCAGCGCGACGTTGTAGACCTGGTTGACGGCGGCCGGGTCATCGGCCAGGGCCGCCAGCAGATTCGCCTGGACCACGTTGTCGACATGGCAGAAGTCGCGAGCCGTCTCGCCGTCGCCGTTGATCTGGACAGGTTCATTGCGGATCATGGCGGCGACCCACCTCGGGATCACCGCCGCATAAGCCCCGCTCGGGTCCTGGCGCGGGCCGAACACGTTGAAGTAGCGCAGGCCGATCGAGTCGAATCCGTAGCAGCGGGCGAAAGTCCCGGCGTACAGCTCATTCACGTACTTGGTGACCGCATAAGGCGACAGCGGCCGGCCGATCTCGGCCTCGACCCTCGGCAGTGCGGGATGATCGCCGTAGGTGGCGCTCGATCCGGCGTAGACGAAGCGCGCCACGCCGGCGCCGTGCGCCGCCACCAGCATGTTGAGAAATCCCCCGATGTTGCTGTCGTGAGTGGCGATCGGATCCGCAATCGAGCGCGGCACGCTCCCGAGCCCGGCCTGGTGCAGCACCAGGCTCACCGAGCGGCATGCGCGGCGACACGTATCGAGCGCGCAGATATCGCCCTCCACGAAACGAAGGTTTTTCCACTGGCCCGCGGTGACGGCCTGTTTCACCTGCTCCAGGTTGTTCCGGTTGCCCGTGGAAAAATTGTCCAGCCCGATCACCCGCTGATCTAGCTTGAGCAGGGTTTCCAGCAGATGGGAGCCGATGAATCCGGCCGCGCCCGTAACCAGCCAGGTGCGTGGCGTGGCGCGGATGCGCTGTTGCACTTGTTCGTATCTCGCCATCCTGGCATTGTGGGATTTCACTATGTAGTCCCTGCGCGGCCGCCATGGTCCGGATGGACTGTGGCCGCCTTACGGTCGCGAACCAGCCCGCCCAGCAAACCTTCGAAGCGTTCCAGTACCTTGGGGGTGGAATGCGTGCTGCCGAAATATTCGCGGCAGCGCGTGGAGGCGCGCGCCCAGTACGCATCGTCGGTGAACAGCCGGTCGATCTCGCCCGCCGCTTCCTCCACCTGCTCGACGACCCGGTAGACCGGCTCGCCGCGCAGCCGCGCGCCTGTGTCGACAAAAGCCACTGTCGGCACGCCCCGGGCCCAGGCCTGAAGAAAGCTGTTCGGCATTCCCTCATGGACAGAGGTATTGATGAGGACGCGCGCCCGGTCAAAGTACGGCTCGACGCGGGCCAGCGGCAGGAAACCGGTAAACTCGACGTTGGGAATCGCCGCCGCCTCGTTGCGTATCCTCTCGAAACAGGCATTGCTGCTCTCGCCGCCTGCGCCGCCTATCATCACAAAGGGTCGCTGCGGTAACCGCCGGGCCAACTCCAGAAACAGCTCGGGCCGTTTGTAATCGCGTTCGCGCATGCTAGCCACCCACAGCACGCAGTCGCCTGTGCCCGGCGACACGCCGGCAGGTAATTCGTAGCAGCTGGGGATCTGCGTCGATTCGCGGCCGTAATTGGCGCGGCAGTATTGCTGCTGCGTCGCGTTTTGCACCACGATCCTGTCGACGCGCGCTAGGCCGCGCTCGAACAGCCAGCGATCGCGGAGATAACGGATCGGCTGGCGCCCCGGCACGAAGTCCAGATCGGCCGCACTGGCAAAGATGGAGCGCTTGCCGTAGCGGCGGCAGAACTCCGCAACAACCGCAGTGAGCATGGCCGAGCAGCGCTGGTAATAGATGTCCGCGTCGACTGCGCGCATCGCCCGCCACATTGCGGTCATGCGGGGATGCACGAAGCGCAGCACCGGCAGGCCGGCATTGGGGCGATAGATCTTGTGGACAGTGACGCCGTCCAGCAACACGTGCTGCGGCTGGCCGAAGTCGAGGCAGATCATCGACACGCGGTACCCGGCGCCGGCCAAGGCCCGCGCCAGGATGCTTTGCTGCACTTCCGCACCACCGATGAGCTCGATCTCCGTATCGTGCGAAAACACCGGCCAGGCGTTCGGTGCGACAAAGCAAATATGCGGCCGCGGCAAAACACTCGCTGGGTGTAACGGCGGTGCGCCCCGGTGGCTGCGAGCCTCCGCGGCGCTGCGCTCACGCCGATTAAGTATGAGTCCCAGCCTGGGCATATTGGCGAGAGACACTCGAATCGCCGGTGTTGTGGCCGCGCTGGCCATACATCATTCCAATCGCCAGCCACAGGAAGGCCTGCTCCGATCCAGGCCTGAGGCTGCCGTCGGCGATATCGGCGATCAGAAGGCTCGCCAATCCGGCCGCTGCCCCGAGATAGAACCCCCGCAAGGTGGGGCTCAAGGCCGGATCGACGCTCAGCGCGCGAAAGCCCTTCCAGACGTGGGCGAAATAGGCGCAAACGATAATCAGGCCGGCTATCCCGATGTCGAGAGCGGCCTCCAGGTACGCGCTATGAGGATGCCCAACCGGCAGAATCGCTACCCCATCCGCCCTGCGCATGGTCTCGGACCAGAGAATCGACCCGAGGCCGTTGCCGTAAATCGGGCTGCGCAGGACCTCGGGCAGAAGCGGCAGCCAGATCGACCCGGTGCGCCCGGCGGTGATCGCGTTGAGTCCGTCGCCAAAACCGGTCGTAACGCGGTCGTAGACTGCGGCGGGAAGGAGAAGCAGCGCGACCGCCGCCAAGAGCCCTGCAAAGATCAGTGTCTTTGCGTTGCGGCGCCAGAGCAGGAACAGCGCGTTGACTACGATAAATCCGACGAATGCGCTGCGCGAGAATGTGATCATCAGCGCAACCACAACCAGCCCCTTGGACGCCAGCAGCGCGAGCTTCAGTCCACGGTCCTTTGATTCGGCCCACGTGAAGAGCAGCAACGCGTAGGCGGTCAGGTACAGGCGCCCCAGCTCGTTGGCGTGCAGCCCCACGAGCGTCGTGAGTAAATTGCGCTCGGATTGCGTCGCCATGTGACTGAGCGTGACCCCGGACAGGAAGACAAACACGATGACCATCGAGCCCATCGCCCAGATCGAGATCAATATGGGAACCAGGAATTTTTCCGGCTCCGCGGCCTTCGACACCGCGGCTCCGACCAGCAGCGCGTATACCACCATCAACAGCGGCTTGAGAGCCAGCTCGCGGAGGTAACCGGCCACGCTGTTGAATTCGAGCTGGCCGTCCATGAAGTAGAAAGGCGCGATGTCGCCGACGTGGCGCGAACCCAGCGCGCCGGCGATCAGGATGGGCACGATATACAACCAGAGCAGCGGGTGTGGCACGAGGCGACGCATGCTGCGGTCGGACAACCCGTGAAGCAGGCACGAGCCGAGCGTTGCGACCAGCAGAAGGTTCAGGGGGTTCAATCCTGTAATCCCGAGCATTGCGTGCGGAAATACGTCGCTTCTCGAAATCGGCATCAACAGGATGAGCAGCACCACTCCGATGCGAAAGTCGCGCAGAATGAACACGCAGCCGAGCAGCGAGACGCATAGATACAGTGCGTTCCAATCGGCGACGGCAACCGCCGATCCCCAGAAGGCGCCGAGCAGGGCTAAACCACCAAGCGCGCAAATCCTGGAGGCGATCCGGTGCCATGGCTGCACGTCTTCCGGGGAGCGATCGTCGCGGAGGATTGCAGCCATCGCCTTTGGACGTCCCGGCCTCAGGAAGAGCGGGACCCGAGCAGCCTGTGAACGTCGCCCTGCTGCATCCCTTCAAGCAGCCTGCCGATGAATTCCTCCTGCCCACTGAAAGCCTCCACCGGGTTTGAGGAAATGCTGGATACCCTCACCAGCATGCCGTCCGGGATCCGGCCCGACAGACCGAATCTCAGTTGCACCATCAGCCGTTCGAGCCGACCAAGGACCACGCGGTCCCCCATGGTGAACCAGTAAGTCACGGGTTCCGACCGCGCGCCGCGCACGGCGACCATGCGTGTGACGGGAATCATCTTTTCGCGGAAGCGCAGATTTTCGTTCAGGACGTTCCTGATCTCGAATCCCTGCGCGGCGTAGCACACCTCCTGCCGGTGCGCCTTCAAGGCATCGCTTTGCTCGCCGCCGTAGGCCAGCACCAGCATCACGCGCTCGCCCTGAGAATTGACGTAGGTGCGGCTCACGATCTGGCTGTAGAGCCGGTCCAGCTGGGCCTGCACGTCGGGGGCCGGAACAATCGGAACAATGCTCGGATCGATGATCCAGCTGCCGAACGAGCGCGGGATGGCCCCTTCGAGGTCGAAGGCCGCCGTGTACTGATGCGCGCGCGTAGGCTTCAGCGCGACCGCGGCGCCGGCGCAGAGAACCATGGCCGCACCCGCCAGCAGGAACTTCCAGCCGAAGTACCTCATTTTGGCGCCCCCGGTCTGCTCCAACCCGGCAGCCGCTGCAGCAGGACATCGAGCCCCAGTAGCAGCAGCAGCGCGGTCGCGAACAGCGTCATCCCCGCGAAACCGTGCAGGAAACTCTGGCCCGCCGTCTCCCCGAGGTAAAACGTGATCAGGGTCAGGATCAACACCCGTGCGACGTTAGCCACGAGTGCGATCGGCGCGATGCTCGCGAGCAGCGCCGCGCTGCGGACGAGTGTTCCGGGGCCGGTTAGGTACAAGTACAGAAACCCCAGTGCGGCGAGGCTGTACAGGGAATTGAGCCCGGAGCAGGCGTCAGTCACCAGCATCTGATATTGCCCGATCATCAGGATCACTCCGGAGCGGGCAATCGGATACCCCAGCTCGTAGAGCATCGACTCGACGATGTGCGAGACAAAGTTCTTAAGCGGAGCGGTGGCGATGTCGATCATGAAACCGGGAAGCGGCACCAGGAATACGAGGAAGAAAAGCGGGAACCACAGCCGCGCCAGAGCGCGCCAACCCAGCAGCAGCAGGACGGTGCCGGCGAGAACCGGCAGGTGGGAGCCCACCTCGAACAGGGCTATGCCTTGAGACCGCCCGACGGCGTAAAGCATCAGCCCGAAAGCCAGCATCGCCCAACCCGCCAGCGGCGCGCTCTTGCTCGGTTCCCGGGATGCGAGCGCGGCGCGCTGCCGCCACACCAGCCATGCCACCACTACGAGGATGATCGGCCCATGGGCATGAGCCTCCTCCTGCCACAGGCCGTGCGCTAGGTCGACATAGGTCGGCACATACATCACTGCCAGACCCAGCGCCACCGGCAGCCACCTAAGGAAACCTTCAACCTCCCGTGCTGCGAAGAGCCGCTGCTCCAGAAGGGCGGACATTCCGGCCGGCCGGTTTAGAATGCGTTGAATACGGTACCAATGACGCGAACACCGGTATCGTTGAGTTCCTGGATCACGCTCGTCGTGTCGGCAACGCGCGTGTGGTCTTTGCGGGCGAGCAGCATGACGCTGCCGGCCCGGAAAGCCACGTTCTGCGCGTCCGCGTAGAGCTTCGCGGGCGGCGTATCCAGAAGAATGACGTCGAACCCGGTGCCTAACTCCCTCAGCAAGACGGCGAGGGCATGGCGCGACAGCAGATCCTGCGGATTGGGTGGAGGCGCGCCGGCCGGTAGCACCGACAGCGTGCCGAATTGCGGCACCGGCACCACCGCGCCGAGATCGGCGCGGCCGGAGAGCACCGCCGAGAGGCCGATGCGGTCCGGAATGTTGAAAATCCGGTGCTGTCGCGGCGCGCGCAGGTCGGCGTCGATCAGAAGGGTGCGCTCGCCCAGCTGCGAGAAGACCACGGCAAGGTTGGCGGCGACATAACTGCGCCCTTCGCCGGAGCCCGGACTGACGATCGCCAGCGTCCGGTGCCTCGCCTCGCCGTTGGACCAGCGGATCAACAGTTGTGTCCGCAGCGCCCACAGCTCCTCGGCGCGGGGGTGAAACGGGTCGCTGGCGACGACGAGCTCGCTGCTGACACGTTCGTCGCCGGGCGACAGATACGGAATATCATACTGATTGGCGAGCGCGCAATGCAGGTCGTCCTCCGTAATCAGGCCCAGCCGACGCGCCGCTTCACCGAACCTCAATCCCTCCTTCTGCTGCAGGTCCATGACCCGTTCGATGTCCTTCGCACCGAGCTTTCCCTCTTCCGCGAGGAGGCTGCCGATGCGGCGGTCGTGACGCACAAAGACGCGCGCCGATCCTTCGATCGGCAGGACATTTTCCTGGGTTTTCGTCGGCATGCCTCAGCGCAGGTTCGGCAAGGCGCGCCGAGTGCCGCTTAACCGGCCGAGCAGGGGGTTTCCAGCGGGCAGCCGCGCGTTGAGCACGGCCAGCAGCGGCACGTTCTGCCCGTGGTCCAGATCGATGGGGGCGCGCACCCTGCGGTCGAGGAACTCCGTAAGGATCGCCATGCCTATGCCGAGCATCGTTCCGACGACCACCGACAGGGCGATGTTGAGGGCAACCTTGGGATGGGAAGGCCCGCGCGGCGCGACCGCCGCGTTGAGAAGCGCGACATTGCTCTGGCTGGCGCGGCCTTCGACCTGGCTGACGACAGAGCGCTGCATGGCCGCCTCGTAGGTCCGCTGGGCGGACTCCACGTTGCGCGTGAGCACCGTGAGCTCATTGCGATGCTCCTTGAGCTCGAGCAACCGTGCGCGCTGCGCCGCCATCGCTGCCTGCAACTCCGCCTCACGCTGGCGGCTCTGGCGCTTCGCATTCTCGATCCCCGCCACGACCTTCCTCATTTCGGCGTCGAGTTGGTCACGCAGGCTCTGGTTCTCGGAGAGCTGACGCTGGTATTGCGGATAGTTGGCGCCATACTGCGTGGCCAGTTCCTGCAACTTCACTTCTCCGTGCAGCAGGTCGGCGTTCAGCTTCTGGACGTGCGCATTGGCGAGAACGTCCGGCAGTTTGTCCAGGGATGCGCCCCGTTTGCGAACATCGCGCGCCAGCCGCTCCCGGGTGTCCAGATCGAACGTCTGCTCCTGCGTTCTCACCAGCTGGCTGGAAAGCTCTCCCAACCGGGCGTTCTCGACGTCAAGGCGCTCGTCTGCCGAGATGATGCCCTGCTGCCTGTGATAATCCGTGAGCTTGGCCTGAGCGTCCTCCAGATTGGCCCGCAGGCTCTTCAGCTGCTCGTCGAACCACACCGCCGCCTGCTGCATCGGTTCCACGCGCAGCTCGAGCATCGTGTTGATGTAGGCTTTGGCGAACGCGTTCGCGACCAGCGCCGAAAAGCGCGAATCGGCGGACGAAAAGCTGACCTGGATGACGCTGCTCTGCGAGGTCTCCACCTTCAGCCGCCTGAGCAGGTTATCGACTAGCCAGCTCTCGATCGAGCCTGTGCCTCCCGCCTCTTTCTCGAAGGCCGCCTGCGACGCCGGGCCCTCGGCGAGCTTCAGGTCCTGCACCACCTTGCGCGCCACTCTCTCGCTGGTGATGATATCCATCTGTGTCTGCATGTAGCCGATCCTCTCCCGCGGAGGTATCAGGACATTGCTGAGCGACTGCTCGTCCCTGTTGGCGTCCACCAGGACGGACGCCGTCGCCTTGTAGGATTTCGGCAGCAGCAGACTCACCACGGTGGCGGCCAGGATGGTGGCGGCGAGCACCAGGGCAAACACGCCGAGGCGCGCACGCAATGCCGAAAGAAACAGGTTGAGGTTCACGGCCTAGAACAGGCTTTCGCCGACATAGATCACGTCATCGGGCTGCACCCGATCGGTCAGCTTCGCGTCGACCTTCCCCACCGAGCCGTTGGGCGTCCGGCGGCTGATCTTGATGCCGCGATCGGTGCCGCGCGGCGTCAATCCGCCGCCCAGGGAAAGCGCTTGCATGACCACCATGTCGGGCTCCAGCCGGTAGGCGCCTGCACGCTGGACTTCGCCGTAGATATAGAAAACGGGCGCACGCTGCACGTAAATCGTGTCGCCGCTTTCCACCTCGATATTCTGCGACAGGTCGCCGCTGCGGTACATCTTCGGCACATCGATCTCCAGCTTTCTGATCTGGCTGCCGCGCGCAATCATGACGGTAACGACGTCGTCGCCGCCCGGGCTGATTCCGCCGGCGAGTGCCAAGATGTCGGTCAACTTCGAGTTGATATCGTCAAGGGAATATCGCCCGGGGCGGCCGACCTGGCCGAGCACCGAAATCTGCCGGCTGCGCACCTGGATCACGGAGAGGCTCACCTGCGGATTCTTGATGTAATCGCCCTGCTTCAATTGCGCGGCGATCCGAACCCCGCCTTCCGTGGGCGTCTGCCCGGCGAGCGCAACCTCGCCGATCAACGGAAACACGATCGTGCCCCGCTCGGAGATGCGCGTTTCCGTGGTGAGATCAGGATTCTGGAACACCGTTACGCGGATGCTGTCGCCTGCGCCGAGGGTTTCGCGGGAGTCGGCTTGACCTCGGATCGCGAACGCCAGCAGCGCGACTCCGGCCAGCGCAGCGAACCACCGTGATTGGAGATGGGTCATGATTCTGTCGCGCAGGCCTACCTCAGCCCTGCAAGACCCTTCCTGATAGACTCATCGCGATCATCGACGCTGCCGCTCGGGGTGGTGCTGGAGGCAGGCTGCGCTCGTGGCGCCTCGAATTCGCCAACGTACTCGATCCTCGCCTGTTCACGCAGTTTCCTGACCTCGGCCTGGGCGAGCGCGAGTTGCTTGCGGCTATGCAAGTATTGTTCGATGATCGGTATGGCCTGCTGCTCGCTGAGCGAGGCTTCCTGCCCTTGCAACAACTGGACGACCGATGCCCCGCGTGAGGTCGGAATCACGGCGATCTGCCCCTCGCGCATTTCGGACACCTGAGGCAGGATCTCCAGCGGGATCTGCTCCGCGGGCCGGTTCGACATCGCGACCTGAAACGCCAGCTTCTGGGATTTGAGCCACCCGGCGACGTCTTGAAGGCTTTTCGCCGCGGCCGTTGCGGCTTTCAGCGCGT
>WNFR01002708.1_pt1 | contig 18392 bp, 17 predicted proteins | sample 5400221 | NCBI WGS metagenome assembly WNFR01 (sample SAMN13153357, study PRJNA577476) | soil metagenome | isolation source: 40 cm soil under Madrone tree | place: USA:California | collected 2016-06-14
AACCGAATGTCGCGCAGTATCCTTACGATCCCGCTCGCGCCGAACAGGTTCTCGACGCTGCGGGTTTCCCGCGCAAACAGGATGGCGTGCGTTTGCAGCTCACTCTGAAATGCTCCACCGAAGAGCAAGCTCGCCTCATCGGCGCGGCGCTTCAGGAACAATGGCGACGCGTCGGCATCCAGCTCGAACTCCGGCCGCTTGAGCTCGCCACGCTGTTCTCCGACGTCGCAAAAGGAAATTTTCAGATCACCTACCAGCGTTGGGTCGGCGCCAACACCGATCCGGACTTTTTTGAATACGCTTTCTCGTCGAAGCGCTTCCCGCCGGAAGGCGCCAATCGCGGACATTATCGCAACCCGCGCATCGACACACTCACCGACCAGATTCGCGTGGAGATGAATCAGGAAAAAAGGAAAGCTCTATGCAGTGAAGTTCAGAAAATTCTGGCGGATGATCTACCTTACTTGCCCATGTGGTTCAACGACGTCGTTTCCGTTCACCGCCGCTCGCTCGGCACTCTGGAACTTCCCTCCACCGGCAACTACAATTTCCTCGCGACACTTCATGCGAGCGGAAATTAAAGCCTTGCGCCGTTAAGTTAGCCACTACTGCAGCGCTCTCTCAATCTCCGCCACGGGAATCGCCCCTTCCCTGCCGATCCTCCAGGTGTCGCCATTTAATTCCACGATTGTCGAAGCCAGCGTCCCGCCCGTTTCTCCGGTGTCCAGAACGAGCGGCACCCGCGATCCGAGCTGTTTCATCACCTGTTCCGCGTTCGAACACGACGGAAACCCGGAAATGTTAGCGCTCGTCCCCGTGACCGGGCCCTCGAATTCATCGATCAAGCGCCGCACCACCGTGCTATTGGGCCATCGCAAGGCGATGCGGCCCGTGCCCGCCGTCACTTTGAAGGGGATGCGCTGCGCCGCGTTCACCACCAGCGTCAATCCTCCCGGCCAGAACGCCTGCGCTAGCCGCAAAAATTTCCGCGGCGCTTCCCGCGCGAGCAGAATGGCTTGTTCGATCGAATTCACGAGGATCGGCAGGGCCCTCGATTCCGGGCGCCCCTTCACGCGATAGATTTCATCCACCGCGGCCAGATTGAACGGATCGGCCGCCAGCCCGTAGAAGGTGTCCGTGGGAATCGCAATCACACTTCCGCGCGTCAGAAAGCCTGCCGCATACCGCAGCAGATCCGCTTCCGGAGTTTGCGCATTCACGCGCAGCAGTTCAGCCGGCAATTTTTTGGCCTTTGGCGAAGTCGTAACGCCACCTTGCAGCGCCCACTAGCGCTCCCCTTATTTGGGCGACGCTACCATACCCCGCTCAATCCACGCAATAAGAGCTTGCTGGTGACCCTCTCGCCGCGCTCAGGCCAGGCCGCAAAATGACAAACATGGGTGTGGGATCGTCTGCTTCCGGCAAGCCACTCCTGTAGCTAAATGGCCACCAACGTGAGAGGAGAAGCCGAAAGGCGCAGGGGACGTTTTCGATTGCGCGACAATATGCCCGGAATGTGCCGGGCGAGAACGGCACTTGTAGATATGGCGTGTTTCTTAGGGCTTATCTGGTGCATGTGTGCCGTAGATGACATAAATCAAACAACTCTTCGTGCATAGTTATCGCTACCGCGATTCCGAAGGCGGACATTCAGAATTTGGAGGGACTACAACATGCACCTTTCACATCGTTACATCGCTTCGCTCTTCCTGACCGCTGCCCTTGCGGCGCCAGTGGCAATTATGGCCGCTCCTGCACCTCAAGGGTCCCGCCCCGCTCAGGTCCGAGTCTACGATAAACAACACAAGGATTATCACAACTGGGATGACAACGAAAATCGCGCCTGGGGGCAGTACCTTACGGATAACCACAAGAATCCGCACGAATTCTCGAAGGCGAATAAAAGGGAGCAGTCGAAATACCGGAATTATCGCCACTCCATCCAGACCACAACTAGGAAAGTCACCACATCCGACAAGGAAACATAAGTTAGCAAAAATATGTCTCGTCCGTAACGATACGGACGGGACGCCGGAGTGGCGGCAGCCCCCTTTACTGCCTGGAATCGTCCCGATTGACGACGAACGCCTCGCACTGGACGCTCCTTCGGATCGCGATTCGGAGTGAGTAAATCCGCGCTGAGTACGGCCTGGGATTAGCCTGAACAACAGAAAATTTGCTACCCTCCACGGGGATGGCTACGTCGGGAAAGATCGCGCGCAACGCTCGTCCTGCGAACGACGCGGCGCTCCTCACCAGCCGCGACAATCGCTGGCTCAAGGAGTTTCGCCTGGCTCTGCGCGGCGGCCTGCCCACGCAAAACGGATTCGTAGGCGTCGAGGGTGTCAGGCTCGTCGAAGAAGCTCTGCGCTCCGGTTGCCACATTCAAGCAGTGCTCTTCAGCGAATCCGGCGATCGCCATCACGAACGTCTCTCCTCCATCATCGACCGGCCCGAAATGGCTTTTCCCATCCTGCGCACCACGGACCGCCTCTTCGAAGGTCTTGCCGACACCGAACATCCGCAAGGTGTCGCCGCGCTAGTTCACCCTCGGGAAACCTCATTCGACGATTTCGTGCGCGCCTCCCTTGCTGCTTGCGCTCCCCTGCTGGTCGTCCTGGCCGGTGTTCAGGATCCCGGCAATGTTGGGACGATCCTGCGCACCGCTGCCGCCTTTGGCGCGACTGGCGCCGCCACCACGGCTTCCGGCATCAGCGGCACCGCAAACCCCTTCTCGCCGAAAGCTCTGCGCGCCTCCGCCGGCGCTGCTCTGCATCTTCCAATCCTCGCGGGCATGTCGCTTTCGATTCTGCTCGCGCAGCTTAAGGTCGCAGGCGTCCGCACGCTCGCTTCGAGCGTCCACGAGCCACGCGATGGAGAACAGCCGCTCCTCGCCCCCTGGGAGGTCGATTGGTGCCAGCCGGTGGCCCTCCTCGTCGGCAACGAGGGCGCCGGCCTTCCCGAAGAGGTCGAGCGCAGCGCCGATGCGCGCATCCGCATTCCCATGGCCAGCGGCATCGAATCGCTGAATGCCGCCGCCGCGGCAGCTGTCGTTTTTTACGAAGCCGCCCGCCAGCGCAATGCACACCCATGAGCGGCTTCCCAATGTCAGCTGCACGCCTCAGGAATCTTGTATGGCCCTTAGCTTCGTGCGCTGTTCTGGTCGCCATGATGACTGTTCAACACTCCTTGGTCCCTGGAAAAATAGAAGTGACCGTTCGACTCTTTGCCGGTGTCCTAGGTCTCACAGGCGTACCCGCTCTCCTTGTTCTCGCATTTCGAGATTGGTTTGCAAACCGAAGGGCGAAGCTTTCCTCGTGGCGCAACGGCCTCGGATTAAGTTCGATTGTGGTGTTGTTTGCGGTCTGGTTGCTTCACTGGGGCATGTGGCTGGTGTTATGGATCAGGCCCATCTCCTCGCAGTATCTTGGCACTTTAGAATGGCTCTCCCTTCTCCTTGACTCCAGTTTGATTGCTTTTGTGCTCGCGTTTGCTCTCCGAGGCGCCGCTCGGCCGCAGGTAATCTCAGCGGCCCTCCTCATGTGGGCGTGCGTTCAAGCCGGCATCTACTTCTGAGGCTTTTCTCCCGGAGGAACAACTGGTCTAAACTGAACCATTAGCATGAGCCTCTTCTCAAAATTGCCGCCACCGGCCCCCCAGCCCGACGTGCCCGCTGCCAACCAGCCGCTCGCCGAGCGAATGCGTCCGCGCACACTCGATGAATTCATCGGCCAGGAAAAATTGCTCGGTCCGGGCAAATCCCTTCGCGTTCAGATCGAAAACGACAATCTCGGCTCCATGCTCTTCTGGGGGCCGCCGGGCTGCGGAAAAACCACGCTCGCGCGGCTCATCGCGCGGCTGACAAGTTCCGAATTCGTTTCCTTCAGCGCCGTTCTCGCCGGCATCAGGGAGATCAAGGAAGTCATGGCCGTGGCCGAGCAAAAATCCCGCTCCGGCCATCGCACCATCGTCTTCGTCGACGAGGTTCACCGCTTCAATAAGGCCCAGCAAGACGCTTTCCTCCCCCACGTCGAAGCCGGCCACATCATCTTCATCGGCGCGACCACCGAGAATCCTTCCTTCGAAGTCATCTCGCCGCTTCTCTCCCGCACCAAGGTCTACGTTCTCGATCCGCTCACCACCCCGCAAATCGCCGAGCTTCTCCGCCGCGCCCTCAACGACAAAGGACACGGTTTCGGAAACGAATTGATCGAAGCTTCCGACGACATCCTCTTTCGCATCGCCGCGTTTGCGAATGGCGACGCCCGCGCCGCTTACAACACGATCGAGCTCGCCGTCCGCAGCGCGTCTTCGAACGATACCGGAACGCGTATCATCACTCCGGAACTCCTCGAAGACGTGCTGCAACGAAAACTCCTCCGCTACGACAAGGCCGGCGAGGAGCATTTCAACCTCATCTCCGCCCTGCACAAATCCGTGCGCAATTCCGATCCCGACGCGGCCCTCTACTGGCTCGCGCGCATGCTCGAATCCGGCGAAGATCCGCTCTATCTCGCACGCCGCATGGTCCGCATAGCCAGCGAAGACATCGGCCTCGCCGAACCCGGCGCCCTCGCCGTCACTCTCGCCGCGAAAGATGCCTTCGATTTTCTCGGCGCGCCCGAAGGCCATCTGGCCCTCGCCCAAGCCGCCGTCTATCTCTCCCTAGCGCCAAAATCCAACGCCGTTTACACTGCCTACGGCGAGGTCATCGATGACGTTCACAAAACCGAGGCCGAACCTGTGCCTCTCCATATCCGCAACGCCGTCACCGGCCTCATGAGAAATATCGGCTACGGCCAAGGCTACAAGTACGCCCACAATTTCGATGATAAAGTCACCGACATGACCTGTCTCCCCGACAATCTAGTCGGCCGCACCTACTACAGGCCCACCGACCAGGGCTTCGAACAGCGCCTCCGCCAGCGCCTGGACGAAATTCGCAAGATCAAATCTCGTTCTGTACTCAACCCATGAGGTGAACACGTGAGACGCATTTTCGGGACACTTATTAGTTTGATTTTCTGCGTTTCAGCCGCCGCGCAGGATGGCCCTGCCCGGCCGCGGATCCTGGGGATCGCTAGCGTGCACTTTTATTCCAACGACATCCAGGCGGCCCGCAGCTTCTATTCGAAGGTCCTACATCCTGAGGGCGCTTGTCTCTGGTGTGAAGAGATTCCGATGCAAGGTGTCAACCCCGGCACCCAACAACCGATTGTGCTGCCTCTAATTATGCCGCTGAGCTCGGGTCAGTATTTGACACTTTCGAAGCCCCTCAAGGTCTCGCCACCCAATCTCCTGTACGAGATCGTATTCGCAACAGAAAACGTGCAGGCGATGAAGAAATACCTACTGGCAAACAAGATTCACATTGAGAAAGTCGAAGGCTCACGCGACAACCATTGCGCCGTCATTGATCCTGAAGGACACCGCATTGCCTTTACGCAGCCGACGCAATCCGTGTCAGCCACCTCATCAAGTTCCGCCGACATGCGCATCATCCACGCCGGCTTCGTTGTTCGTGATCGCCCTGCGGAAGACAAATTTTACAAGGACATCCTCGGCTTTCACGTTTACTGGCACGGTGGAAGAAAAGACCACGAAACCAGCTGGGTCGACATTCAAGTTCCCGATGGCACCGATTGGATCGAATACATGCTGAACGTTTCCGCCGACGCAGACCATCACACTCTCGGGGTCATGAACCACATCGCCCTCGGCGTCCCCGACATCCACGCCGCGGAAGCGCAACTTCGCAAGAACGGTTGGACCGGCAGCGAGCAACCGAAGATCGGCCGCGACGGCAAATGGCAGCTCAATCTCTACGACCCCGATGATACCCGCGTCGAACTTATGGAATTCACGCCCACGCAAAAACCTTGCTGCGCCGACTACACCGGTCCCCACCCGGGACCCAAACAATGACCTGCCCCTGCTCCCGCAGCCGCTTTCGCTGGCTCCGCCGTCTTTGTTCGCTGGTGTGCGCCCTGGTGGGATGTTGTTCATTGCCGTCCGCGCAAGCCCAGAATCTTGACAAGCCGCTCCAATCCATCGACGAAGAAATCACCGCCTTCGCCTACGCCCCCGATGGCCGCATCGTCTATTCCGTCTATCGCCGAGTGAAAACAAAAGTCTACGACGCGCTCGAGCACGACGACATCTGGATCCAGGACGCTAGCGGCAAGCGCCGTCGTCTCCTCGAAGGGCAAAAATACACGCGCGGGAATCAGTCGTTCAGCTATCTCATCAATTCCTTTCGCTGGTCGCCCAACGGCCGCATGATTCTCGCCGAGCTCCTCACCACCACCATTGTCGACGACTCCGGCAAGGCCGAAGACTCCTTCCAGACTCTTCTCCTCGATGACTCCGGCAAGGAAATCCGCATCAACAAAGGGGACAGCGTAATCCCCGACGCCGCCAACTCCACCTGTCTGCCCGACAACGCCACCATAGCTTACCTCTCGGAATCTCAGAAACCCCGCCTGCTCTTTTCCATGAAGTTCACGCGCCCCGCCACCGGCGCTCTTCCTTCTTTTTATGAAGGGCGCACCTTTCGCGACATCGCTTGGCTGCCCGGAGTGAACTCCGCCATCGCCGTTGAACAGGATCGCAACCTCACCGGCCCCCCTCGTCTGCAGCGCCTTGACCTGCTCAGTGATGATCACAAAGAGTTGGCAACGCTGGATAGCTATGAAGGCGGCCTCAGCGTCTCCCCCAGCGGCAAGAAAGTCGCCTATTTCGTTGACAAGGAAATTCTCGAAATTCGCGATCTCGCTTCGCTCAATAGCGTGGCCCGTCTTCGCATTGGCCTCGGCGTCTTTCGCTGGTCGCCCGACGAATCGCGCATCCTCCTCAAGCGCTCCCTCGAAAAGAAATCCGGCGATCTCGTCTGGATCGATCTTCCTCCGCTCGCGGCCGCGTTATCGGGGCATGACATTCCCATCTCGCAACCGCAGCCCATTTCCATCCTTCACGGCCTCAGCTTCCGCGATTTTGCCATCTCTCCCGACGGCCGCTCCCTCGCCGTCGTCATTACCGGCAAACGCAATCTCCTCGTCTTCCCTCTTCCCTCACGCTGAATCCCCGTTCCTCTTCGCCCTCTTCTCCGCGCTCTCCGTGTCCTCTGTGATCTCTGTGTTAAATCTTTTTTCTTTAGTCTCTTTCTTTCTTTTTCCCAAAAATAAAAACCCCGCGCAAAATCGCCGCGGGCCGCCTATAAATCCGAATTGTCGCTCCCCTACCGCTTCAGTTCTCCAACTCTCCTCCGATGCTCCACCAGAATGCAAGCATCTTCAATGACCATCAGCCCCGCCGCGCGCGCCTTCTCCGCCGCTTCCTCATTCTCAACTCCCTGCTGCATCCAAACGACCTTTGCCCCCACGCGAATCGCACTCTCCACCACCGCCGGCACCTCCTCCGCCCGCCGGAACACGTTAACGATGTCTATTTTCTCTGGCACATCTTCCAGCCGCGCATAACTCTTCTCCCCCAGCACTTTCCTCTCGTTCGGGTTCACCGGAATGATCCGATACCCCGCAGCCTGCATGTATTCCGTCACATCATAGCTCGGCCGCATCGGATTCGAAGACAATCCAACCACCGCGATGGTCTTGTATTGTTTCAGGAGTTCGAGAATCGCGTCAGCGCCCGCTTTTACGCCACCCGGAATCATCACTCTCATCGTGCGGTAAGTTCACCCTTGCCCGCGCGCTTCAAAATCACCCGCGCCATGGCCGACAAACATTTGCCATTTTCTTCCGTCGTCCCGACCGAAATGCGGATCGCTTTCGGAAATCCCATCCACCCCAGCGGCCGCACGATCACGCCCATCCGCAGCAGATCATCGCTCAGGGCCTGCGCTTCCGGACCCACCACCATAAACACAAAATTCGCCTCGCTCGGCACCGGCCGGAAACCCATCTTCGCCAAATCCTCGCTCAAGCGCTTCCGCTCTCGCGCATTTGTTTGGATGCAGCGGGTCACGTGTTCGTTGTCATCCAGCGCGGCCAGCGCCGCAGCCTGCGCCACTCCCGACGTATTGAATGGCGTCCTCAATTTATTCATCGCGGAAAGCAGCTCTGGCCGCCCGATGGCATAGCCGATGCGCAATCCTGCCAATCCATAGACTTTTGAAAACGTCCGCAGGATCAGCAGATTTTTTCTCCTGCGATAAGCTTCCACCGACTGCCGCAGGTCCATGCTCACCGCGTAGTCGATGTACGCTTCATCCAGCACCACCAGCACGCCGTCCGGAACGCTCGAGAGAAATTCCTCGAATTCCTTGCCCGTAAACGCGCTGCCCGTCGGATTGTTCGGATTCGCCAGATAGATCGCGCCCGTTTTCGGCGTGATGGCCTTCGCCATGGCCTTCAAGTCAAACGCAAACTGCCGCTGTGGCACCAGCACCAGCTCCGCGCCGCTAGCGCGAATCGCCACCGAAAACGGCGCGTACGTCCCTTCCGAAGTCAGTCCCTGCAGCCCGGCTCGCAAAAGCACCCGCGAAGCCAGATCAATAATCTCGCTCGATCCCAGCCCCACGAAAATCTCTTCCAGCGAAACTCCCCGCCGTTCCGCCAGCGACTGCCGCAGCAGGTGCGTCCCGCCATCCGGATACCGGTTCGAATCCCCGAGCACCGCCCGCGCCGCCGCCATCGCTTTCGGCGAAGGCCCCAGAGGATTTTCATTCGAAGCGAGCTTCACCGCATGAATCTTCAGCTCCCGCTCCACTTCTTCAATCGGTTTTCCCGGAACGTATACCGGCAGCCCGCGCAGGTAATCCGGAATCAGGTCTTCAATCGTTCTTGTCATTGATTCTCGTCCACGACTCCAAACCATTCTCGCATTTTCAAAGATTTGTTGCTCAAGCTGGGTGCAGCTATCGTGCTGCACCCGGCAATGTGCCGCCGCTTCTCCTTAACCTCCCTAACCTCCTTTACTTCATTTACTTCCCTTCAGAGACTCTTCAGCTTCGCCACTTCCCGCACCGTCAGCGCGCGATATTCTCCCGGAGGCACATCTAGAACCAGCGGCCCCAGTTGCACGCGCTTGATTTTCTCCACGAGAAATCCCACACACAGAAACATCCGCCGAATCTGGCGATTCCGTCCTTCGATGAGAATCACTTCGTACCAGGGATTCGCACCGTCCTCCGCCAGCCGTATTTTAGCCGGCGACGTCTTCACCCGCGTCCCATCCTCCAGTTCAATCGTGACTCCCGCTCGCAAACGGTTGATCGCCTGCTCGTCGGGTTTTCCGCTGATTTTCACCAGATACGTTTTAGGCGCGTGCGACCCGGCTTTCATCAGCTTCTGCGCCAGCGCTCCATCATTCGTCATCAGCAGCAATCCTTCGCTGGCGTAGTCCAGCCGCCCCACCGGATACACGCGTTCGGGACATTTCTTCATCAGCTCCATCACGGTCGGCCGCCCTTCGGGATCGCTCACCGTGGTCACATAACCTTTCGGCTTGTGCAGAAGGAAATACAGCAGCTGCTCCCGCCTCTTCAGAGGCTTCCCGTCCACGCAAATCACATCGAGTTCGGGATCAGCCTTCGTCCCCTGCTCCACCACCACTTTTCCGTTGAGCGTAACCCGTCCCGCCGCAATAATCTCCTCGGCCTTGCGCCGCGACGCAATCCCGCAAGCCGCCATAATTTTCTGCAATCGTTCCGAAGCCATCGTGCGTGGATTCTCCCGCGAGGTGAAACCGTAGGGCCCGCCTTCCGAGGCGGGCCGCTCCGAGGATGTACTGCCCGGTTTTCAAACCGGTTCTTTTCTCTCTCTTCTCTGCGTTCTCTGTGCTCTTTGTGACCTCTGTGCTAAATTCCCCTTTCTTTTTTCACCCCGCCCCTCGTCCGCCTTCTCAAACTTCCCCAGCTTCTCCGCTTCCCTCTGCTCGATCAATCGATATCTCCCCCGCGGAATCCCCTCCATCGTAAGCGCCCCCAATCCAATGCGCTTCAACTTTTCCAGCGGATGCATCTCCTTGAACAAGATCCGCCGCAGCTCTTCCTTCTTCGAATCCCGCATCCGCACTTCGTACCAGAAATTCGCCGCGCGCCCGCGCGTAGCGTCCGGCTGCCGCACCGTCTGCATCCGCACGCCAATCTCTTTGCCCAACCGCTCCAGGTCCAGCAACGTCAACATTCCTTTCACCTTGACGTGATAAACCTGCTCCAGATGCGCCCAGTTCTTCAGCATCTCCGCCGCCAGGTCGCCGTCATTCGTCAAGAACACCAGCCCCGACGCCGCATATTCCAAATTTCCCACCGGGAACACCCGCTCCGGCAAACCTCGCAAACAATTTCGCAGCGTCTTGCGCCCTTCCGGGTCCGCCATCGCCGACACCACTTCCGGCGGCTTGTTCAGTAAAATGTAAACGCGCCGCCCCTCCCTCGCTTCAACGACCTTCCCCGCCGCCTCAATCCGGTCCTTCGCCGCGTCCGCCTTGGTCCCCAATTCCTTCACCACGTGCCCGTTCACGCGCACCTGTCCGCTCAGGATCAGCAGCTCCGCATGCCGCCGCGAAGCAATCCCCGCCCGCGCAATAATCTTCTGTAATCTTTCTTCCATGAGTTATTGAACTGTTTTCCTGATTTGGCCTTGGCGGAAAGGCGCCGTAACCCTAATCTGCAACCAACGAAAAACTGCCATCCCGAGCGAAGCGAGGACTTTCTCTTTTCTTCTCTGCGAGCTCTGCGACCTCTGTGTTCTCTGTGTTAAATTCTCTTCCTACTCCCCCGCCGCTGCGGCTTTCTGAGGTTCCCCGCTCTCCGCCTCCGGCATCCCCTCATTATTCGCCGCCGTCTCTTCCAGCAATTCCTCCCGCGCTTCCATCTCCGCGCTTGCCGAATTCCCCGCCGCCGGCTCCCCGACGCTCGCTTCGTTCGTCGAACCTTCCCCCACCGGCGCAAACCCTTCATCACTCCCCAGCGCTTCCCGCGCCAGCGCTTCGAACTCCTTCAAACTCGGCAACTCCTCCAGATCGCTCAGCCCAAACCGCATCAAAAATTCTTTCGACGTCTTGTACAAAATCGGCCGCCCCATCACTTCCTTGCGCCCCGCCGTAGTAATCAGGTGTTTGTCCAACAGTGTGCTGATCACTCCCGAGGCATTCACGCCGCGTATTTCCGAAATCTCCGGCGACGTCACCGGCTGCTTGTACGCAATCACCGCCAGCGTCTCTAGCGCCGGCATCGACAGCCGCAGCGGAGGCCGCAGACTCTTGATAAACCGCCGCACCACGTCATGCTGCTGCGGCTTCGTATACAGCTTGTAACCGCCTGCCACCGCGCGAACCTCGATCCCGCGCCCTTCCGCCGCATAGCTTGCCACCAGTTCATCCAGCGACGCCTGCACCGCCAGCTTTTCCTCGCCCAGCGCGCGCGCCAATTGATCGATCGTAGCCGGCTCATCCGCCGCATAAATAATCGCTTCCAACGCCGCTTTTCGTTCTTCGTTTGTCATAGAACCCCTGAGGTAAAGGAAATATAGGACGTTTAGGAAGTAAAGGAGAAACCCAATCCGCGCGCCTCGGGTGAGCCATATTCGCGTTTTTCCGCTAGCGGGACTTCCTCATCCTTTACGTCATTTACTTCCTCTGCTTCCTCTGCCTCCTTTACCTCCTATTTGTATTCCTCATCAATCTGCTTGATCCCGCCCTGCTCATCAAACACCAAATCAAACATCTTATGCTTCCGCACCACGATCTCCCCAAATTGCTTTTCCTGCGCCAGCGCCACCGCCTGCAGCTTCACCATCTCCAGCACCGCGAGGAACGCCACGATCATCGCGTGCCGCGACGGGCACGCCTCAAAAAACTGAATCAAGTTCACCGAATTGTCCGCGCTAGCAAGAATCTGCGCCCGCAGCGCCGCGATCATCTGCGCCACGGTGAACTCTTCGTGCCGCAGCTCGATCCGTGAAACTTCCTTCCGCCGCTCCAGCACCTGCTGGAACACTTTCACCAAATCCACGAGCGAAACCACCAGGTCGCCCTCGGTCCCTTCGTCGTTGTACAGCGACTTGTCCGGCTTCGACCACACGTTCTCTTCAATCTGCTGCTTCTGGTACAAAAGCTGCGCCGCGTTTTTAAACTTCTCGTGCTCCACCAAGCGTTGCACCAATTCCGCTCGCGGATCACCCGTCGCGTCTTCCGTCTCCCCCAAAGGATCAGGCGGCAGCAGCATCTTGCTCTTGATATAGATCAGCGTAGCCGCCATATAAATAAATTCCGCCGACACATCCACATCCAGCTCTTCCAGCTTGTGCAGGTACTCCAGGTATTGCGCCGTAATTTTCGAAATCTGAATGTCATGGATGCTCATCTTCTGCTGCTTGATCAAATCCAGCAGCAGGTCCAGCGGACCCTCATACATCGGTATGTTGATTTTGTACGGCGTCGCCATTTTTCAGTTCTCAGTCGTCAGTATTCAGTAAGAACAACGCGCAGCATTTTCCTTTGCAGCTGCCGGCACACCCTGCGATCTTACTTTTTCTTCTCTGTGTCCTCTGTGCTCTCAGCGACCTCTGTGTTAATTCTTATTCCCCCATCTTTATGCCTTAGCCGCCGATCCACCAATCTCTTTCCTCTTCTTCTCCCAACCGAAAACCGCCTCCCGCACTCGCTCCATCGTCCCCTGCGCCACCACCCGCGCTCTTTTCGACCCCGCGTCCAAAATGTCCAAAACCCGCTTCGGGTTCTTCTCGTACTCCACCCGCCGCTCCCGGACCGGCGCAATCCACTCAATCAAATGGTCCGCCATCTTCGCCTTGCACTCAATGCACCCAATCCCTGCCGACCGGCACCCCGCCGCGGCCCAATCCAGGGTCTCCCGCGTCGAGAACAGTTTATGCCAGTCATACACCGGACACACGTCCGGATTTCCCGGATCCGTCCTCCTCTTCCTCGCCGGGTCCGTCACCATCACCTTCGTCTTCTTCCGTATCTCCTCATTCGTCTCGCTCAACGTAATCGCATTCCCATAACTCTTCGACATTTTCCGCCCATCCAGCCCCGGTATCCTGGGCGTCTGCGTCAGCATCACGCGAGGCTCGGAGACAATCTCCCTTTTCCGGAAGAAGTCAGAGGAGTAGGGTTCCGGGACCGCAGCCAGAAAATTGTCTACGCCCACCCTCGCGACGTGACGGCGTAGCGCACGGTCCAACATACTTTCGGCGCTCCATGGCAGCTCAGACAGCGTCTCTGAAAAATCATTCTGCGTCATATGAACATTTGCCATTTGAACAATGCGGTTAAAAACCTCTCGATGTTCCATCGCAAATAGTCTTTGATCTATGAGAAATCCGTAAAACAAACTGAACCGCCTTACAATCTCCCGGCTCAACTCCACATGCGAAACCTGATCCTCCCCCACCGGCACAAACAGGGGCGTCCCCTCTTCACTGTAAATCACAATATCCGCCGTCTGCAGGACCGGGTACCCTAGGAATCCGTAATTGTGCAGATCCTTGTCCTTAACATTCTCCAGCGCCTCTTTATATGTCGGCACCCGCTCCAGCCACCCCAGTGGCGTCACCATCGACAGCAGCAAATGCAACTCCGCATGCTCCGGAACCGCCGACTGCTGAAAAATCACGCTCTTCGCCGGATCCAGCCCCGCCGCCAGATAATCAATCATGATCTGCAGCGTATTCTCCGCCACCCCCGACGTATCCGCGTAATCGCTCGTGAGCGCATGCCAATCGGCAATAAAATAAAAGCACTCGTACGCAGAATCGTTTTGCAACCGTACCCAATTCTGCAACGCGCCAAAGTAATGCCCAATATGCAGCCGCCCGGTAGGCCGCATGCCGCTAAGGACGCGATTTTTTGTGTTCCCCAATTTGGTTTATCCTCGATGCGTTCTAGTATTTAGTTGTAAGTTTTAAGTTTTTAGTAAGAAAGACCGAACCAGGAACGAAATTTAATTTAGCCCTTTTGCTACCTCATGTCCATGCAAGCCCCAAGGCGGTCGGATGCTTCGGCTGATACAGCCCAATCTCCCCTCCACCGGGCAGTTTCATCTTCGTAATAGAACCCCATCGCGCTTCCTGAACCTTAGAGCACTTCACACCCTTCTTAGCGAGTGAAGCCATCTCCGATTTCAGGCTGTCGCACATAAAATAGAGTTCATGCGGGCCATTCTCAGCGGACGGGTGGAATGCGGCTTCCCCCGGCGGCAACGCGAAGATTAGCCAACCATGGCCCGCATCCACAGACTTGAAACCGAGGTCGTCGCGGAAGAAGGCGCGGTCCGCTTCTGCATCTTTGCTGTAAACAATTACATGAGCGCCAGAGATCATTTGCCCTCCTTCACAGCGGCTCCCCGACTAAAGAAAAGCACCGGTCTTTTCCCACTACACGGGCGGGGCAAGTCCCGCCCCTACTTCTGTTCTCCGCGACAGCGCCGGGCTAAAGCCCGGCCTCTAATCTCAGCTCGCCTTCCCCAGCAGCTCCCGCGCGATGATCATCCGTTGCACTTCGCTCGTGCCCTCATAAATTGTAATTACCCGCGCGTCGCGGTACATGCGCTCCACGTCCGTCTCCCGCGAATACCCTACGGCCCCGTGTGCTTGCACCGCCTTATACACCACGCGATTCACCATCTCGCTGGCGTAAAGCTTGGCCTTGGAGGCACTTGCGCCTACTTTTGTGGGATGCGCATCCTTCAGCCATGCCGCGTAGTGTGTCAGTCCCCGCGCCGCTTCAATCTCCGTCTGCATGTCCGCAATCATCCACTGGATCGCCTGAAATTCACTAATGTTCTTCCCAAACGCCTTGCGCTGCTTCGCATACTTGACGGTTTCTTCCAGCGCCCCCTGTGCCAAACCGACTGCCTGCGCCGCAATCCCAATCCGCCCGCCGTCCAAGGCGCTCAGCGCAATCCTCAACCCCTGCCCTTCTTCGCCCAGCCGGTTCTCCACCGGCACCACACAATCATTCAGCAAAATCTCCACCGACGGTGACGACCGCTGCCCCATTTTGTCCTCATGCCGCCCCACGCGAAACCCTGGAAAGCCCGGCTCAACCAAAAACGCGGAAATCCCCTTCCCGCCCGCCGCCGGATCGGTTTTCGCAAACACAATCAGCACACCCGCAGCGCTTCCGTTCGTCACCCAGGTCTTCGTTCCGCTCAATTTGTAAACATTTCCGCCGCGAATTGCTCGTGATTGTATCCCCGCTGCATCCGAACCCGCCGCCGGCTCCGTCAGGCAAAACGCTCCCAGCGTTTCCCCCGTCGCCATGCGCCGCAAATATTTCTTCTTTTGCGCGTCCGTTCCAAATAGCATCAGCGGCGCCTGCACCGCCGAATTCGTCACGCCCAGCGCCGTGGACATTGCCGTGAAAACCCGCGCAACTTCTTCCAGCATCAGCACATACGAAACGGTATCGAGTCCCGGCCCGCCCCATTCTTCCGGCACCAGCATCCCGCAACAGCCCATCTCACCAAGTTTCCTGATGGCCTCCGCCGGAAATTTTTCCGCCTTCTCCATCTCCTTGACGATGGGGCGCACCTCCGCCTCCATGAATTGGCGAACCGTGTCCCGTATCAGTTTTTGGTGGTCGTTAAGCGAAAAATCCATCGTGTCCGTGGTGGCCCAGCCACTCATGGCTGTGCGCTTTCAACCTGTACACGTTCGCCCCGGTGGACTCAGTGCAAGAAGTGTACACGCGATGCTAACACACGATTGCTCGTCTCAAGTAGCGCCGGGCCTCAGCCCGGCGACTTCTCCGCGCGCTGCTTGATGGCGCGCAGCCACATCGTCCGGATCAGCGCGCTCCCCGGATAAATCACTCGCCAGTACGCCGCGAATTTCCTTCGCGTCGGCGCATCCGTGGCATAGACGCGAGTCTCAGTCGTCACCAGCACATCGCCTGAACCAGAATCTTCAATCTGAAGATTCATGGCCGCCAACGCAAATCCGGGCGCCCGCAGCGCCTTGAAATCTTCCGGCGCGGGAACTTTTTTCGGCCGCCAGCCGCGAGGGGCCGCCACCAATGTTCCCAACACGATTTCGCGGTTTGGCTCCTCCGCCAGCCGGAGGAAACTCGTCCGCGTCGCCACTTCCAGCAGCGGCATATTCTCCGGCGCATTCAGAATGCTCGGCGGACCGGAGCGGCCACCGCGCCGGATCCAGGTCAGCGTCCGGAATAGAAAAATTTCCTTCGCTCGCACTTCTTTGACGGCCTTGAACACATCTTCTCTGCGCGCATGAACTCGTATCTTATGAAACTCATGAAATTGATAAACCGAGATGAAATCGTCGAGATCAAATTGCCGCGCCGTGATTCTCTCCTCGCTTGCGGGCAAATTCGCTCCGATCAAAAAAACCACGACTCCGCACAGGAGGACGACGATCGCGCGCGGCCGGCCGGCAATCCCGAGAAATGAGAGTGGCCGAACGAGCGAAACAATCCCAAGGAACAACGCAAGAAGACCGGCGTAAACAAGGATTGTGCCGACTAAGTTCATGAGTCGAATGCCGCGTTACTTCTTAAACGACTCAAGCAGACGTTTCGTCTGAAGGGGGTAACACGTTTGCAGAGTTTGTGCAGATCATCAGGACAGGCAAAGATTTTGATCACCTGCACCCGACCTGTACAGGAACGCCAAACTCCGGCTGCGTGCCGTTTCCATTCAACGGGGATCTGCTCCAAATCATGCCGTGGCCCGTTTATAAAAACATGACGGATCACGACCTCCGTGCCATCTACGAATATCTCAGCGCCACTCCCTGCATCGACACTATAGTCCCGGGCCAGCCGTAGCTGCGCAACAATTGTTCTTAGGACCGCAGCAGAAAACGGGTCCCCGATCTCCCTCAGTGCCCCACGGAGCACTGAGGGAGATCTCTTTGTCCACGCCGCCTTGAACGAAAGTGGGGCTCCGGCGCTCTAGTCTCTGAAGCTGAATAAGCCATTCCACCTTTGACGAACGGGCGCACCTCCGCCTCCATGAATTGGCGAACCGTATCCCGTATCAGTTTTTGCCGGTCGTTAAGCGAAAAATCCATTGTGTCCGTCGACCGCCAGAAGCGAGTAAGTCTCCCCGATTGCTGCTTGAAGCGCACTTCCGGAGATGTGTCGCAATCAGATATGCCGATCTGAACACAGGTCCGCGAGCCACGACAAAGATGATGCAGAATTAAAGAAAGCCCAAGTCTTCGCAATCCCTTGCAGACGGCACGCAAAATGGCATTCCGCAGCGATCATCGTCAATCGACCCTGGGCCGAAAGCTCTTTGTTGTCGTGTCTCTCTTTGTCTGCATCGTCCTGTTTGTTTTTCTCCTCGGCGCCTTCCGCTCCATGATTCTGTCGTCGGTGCGCGCCTACATCCAGGGTGAGGATTATTGGTCCAAAGGACAAAAAGAAGCGGTTATCAGTCTGATGCAATACGCTAGCTCGAGTTCCCAAGCGGACTTTCAAGCGTACCTAAATGCTATCCGGGCGCCCCTTGGAGATAAATTTGCCCGCATCGAGCTTGAAAAACCCACTCCGGATATGACCATCGTGTATCAAGGGTTTACGAGGGGCCAGATCGATCCGGAAGATATCTCCGGCATGGTCCGCTTGTTTCGCTGGTTTCACGATTTCAGCTTCATGCGAGTCGCAATCGCTGATTGGACCGCCGCGGATCAAGAGATCGACAATCTCACGGAGCTCGCGGATCAGCTCCATGCGGAGACATTTTCAGACCACCCAAATTCGTTAACGGTGCGGCACGTCCTCGAGGAAATCGAAGCGTGCGACTCGCGCCTCACTCTTACGGAAAATCACTTCTCTTCGACGCTGGCAGAGGGTGATCGCTGGACCCGTAATTTGCTCAACTTGCTCACCGTGGGGACCAGCGCCCTTCTCCTGGTCTTAGGCATAGGGACTTCACGGCACCTGCTCAGCAACGTTCGCCGCTCCGAGGAGAAATATCGCCGCCTTTTCGATTCCGCCAGTGACGCCATTCTGATTGTAGATTACGAGACAGGTATCGTCCTGGAAGCGAACGCGCGGGGCGCCGTTCTCTTCGGAATTCCGTCCGAGCGCCTGGCATTCGTCTCGGAATCTTCTCTCTTTCCTGATGGTGAAGGTCAGCACTACGCCAGAATCTTCCGGGCGGGGCTTTCGGGCCGCGAGTCGCACAGCGTGCAACTCAAAATCCGGAGGGCCGACGGGCGTTCCGTTGAAGTTGACGTCAGCGTTCGCCTCATCGAGCTCGATAGTCCGCGCCGGCTTGTCATTCTCGCCATCTTTCGCGATACCAGTGAACTCAAGCGCCTTAACCGGGCGCTTCTCGCACTCAGCCGCTGCAACCAGGAGCTCGTCCGCGCAGCGAACGAACCGGAACTCCTCGAACGCGTTTGCCAGATCATCGTCAATACGGGCGGCTATCGCATGAC